>Ga0247807_10001564_pt1 | contig 13264 bp, 11 predicted proteins | sample UWRJL074202C1_FD_179931 | JGI IMG/M metagenome (GOLD analysis project Ga0247807, IMG submission 179931) | Plant litter microbial communities from Arlington Agricultural Research Station in Wisconsin, United States - UWRJ-L074-202C-1 | ecosystem: Environmental > Terrestrial > Plant litter >...
TAAGTACCAAGTTGGCCCAGAGGCGGTAGCAGACCCAACTTAACCAAAAAATTTCCCACCAATACATTGAGAGAAGGTCTAATTTGTTTACCGTTGTCGCTATTGGTCGAGGCTCCGTCACTTCGATTATACAAATCAGAATATATCATAGATGATGAGAGACAGACGGGCGGTCACTGAGGTGCTCCGAGAGCGTCGGCATTCCCAGATCGACAAAAATTTGTTGTCAGATCGGAAAATATGAAGCCAGCTGCCGCAGAATATGCAAGTGCTTACTTCAGAGGCTGCGGATATCAGGGATGTGTACCTCTGCATGGGTATTTTGATAGATATTACCGGAGCAGATCTGACATAAACCTTGTAGATATATACAGGGATATTGCAGTAGTAGCATATGAGCAAAAGTAGCTAAACGTAGGTTACTGCACTGATCCTCAAAAATCTGGTCCCGAGCACGTGTACTAGCAATATGGTAATCTGGATACCTGGCATTCTCTACCGAAACTCTGTAAATAGACTATCCCGAATTCAATTCGAGGCGTCTATCAATTTCTCAGCTTCACTACACACCTGATCACTCTTGCAGCAAAATTTTCTTAGGCCATGGATCCACAACATGAAGAAGCTATTCACAACGAACGTCATGTGAAAGTTATTTGTGTTGGTGCTGGCGCATCAGGACTGTGTTTAGCTTACAAGCTCCAGCGGTCGTTCCGAAAGTGTTCGCTCACGGTAAGAAGTCAGGAGCGGGCCAAAGAAGGTGCTAGGATGCTTCTCACACATTATCTAGATGTATGAAAAAAACTCGGGGGTGGGAGGGACGTGGTTTGAAAACCGATACCCTGGCTGCGCATGCGATGTTCCCTCGCATAATTATGTTTACTCTTTCGAACCAAAGGCGGATTTTTCATCGGTGTATGCAAGCTCGGCGGAAATATGTGGATACTTCGAAATGTTTGTCCAAAAGTATGGTCTACACAAACACATCAAAGAGTCTCACATTGTGGAAAACACTCGATGGATGGAGAGTGATGGAACATGGGAGGTAAAGATAAAGAACTTGCTAACTGGGGAATCGTTTTACGACTCGTGCAATATTCTTGTCCACGCTTGTGGATATTTGAATAAACCTGCATGGCCAAATGTCCCAGGTCTCAAAGACTACAAAGGAGTGAAGCTTCATACTGCAGACTACGATGAGAGCGTTTCCCTAGAAGGTAAAGAAGTAATTCTCATTGGAGCTGGTTCCTCAGCAGTTCAAACACTTCCAGCAATACAGTCAATCGTTAAACGTGTCAAGATATTTATCAGATCGCCAGTATGGGTATTGCCCGATATAGGAACAGAGGCAGCGACATTTAAATCGGAAGAGCTTCAGAAGTTTAAGGACGAGCCACATTCACTGATGGAGATGCGGCAAAACAATGAGAGGACGATGAACAGTATTTTCAGTAAGTATTTTGGAATATGAATTTCACAGCGACTACTGACGCTCTCTAGCTGTGTATATGAAGGGGACCATATTACAAGCACAATGCAAGAAACTTCTCGAGTTCGAGATGAAAAATATATTCAAAGATGCCAATCTCGAGGATCGATTGATTCCAAAATTTGCAGTTGGCTGTAAGAGAGTGATTCCATCAGGCTTCCGATACCTCAGGGTGAGTTGATACCTTCGCCTCTTGGCTTATTACTAAATGACAAAGTCTCTGAAAGAAGATAACGTGGACATCATTTATGGCGAAGTAACATCATTTACACAATCTGGATGTATCGGCAATGATGGAAATAGTTACAATGCCGACGTAATAATCTGTGCTACTGGTTTTGATACATCATTCATCTCTCGCTACCCTGTTTTAGGTCCGAATGGAAGAAATTTGCAGACCGAATGGGCTGAGTCGATCACGGGATACCTGGGATTAGGAGCATCAGAGTTTCCAAATACATTCACTATGCTGGGTCCATATAGCCCAGTATCAAACGGACCTACACTTATTGCGATCGAGGCTCAAGCGGATTATATCTGTGCTTTTATTGACCGTTACCAGACAGAAAACATTCACAGCATGGCACCCAAAGCAAGTGCTTGTGTTGACTTCAAATCACATGTTTCAAGGTTCATGGAAGGCTCTGTGTGGGCCGATGAGTGCCGTAACTCGCACAAAAATCATACTTTACATGGTCGGGTACCCACGACTTGGCCAGGAAGCACTTTGCATTATCTCGAGGCCATCCGAGAGCCTAGATGGGATGACTGGGAAATCGAGTATACCGGAAATCGATTTTCGTGGCTGGGTAATGGTATATCCCAAACAGAGTGGGATCCTACTGCGGACCTAGGATACTATATACAGCAAGTAGATACTGGAAGATGGGATAGTCGCTGGAGAAGAAATGGTGTCATTAACAAAAGTGGCACTCTCCCGGTTAGAGAATTGCATCGCCAGCCAAAACTCGCAGTGCAAACAGTGCAAGATGATAACAATACTGAAACAGAAGTTTCTCTTGCTCCTTCATAGGGGGTTTCGTCTATTATGACTCTGGAAGGTTTTTTATAGAATGTATCACAATTTCAAATTAATAGATCAACAGATAATATATTGCTGCATTGGTATATTCGTAGTATATCACGATGCATGGCGTAGTGCGTCCGTCATATGCATTCTAATGTGTATCTTCACCATTCGTAGATCTAACTTCTATTTTGGTATCAACGCGAATCGTTCCGTGACCTATTTTGGACGACAGGAGTGAGACACGGGACTCCGGGCTCAAGGTACGATTCTGGTGTGGGTTTGAGGGTGTGTCAAGCAGTTCCATGTCGATATCGTCTAACCCCGAAGCTCTTCCATATGCACCGAAGCTGGTATTTGTGTGAGCTGTGGTAGGATACAATGGGGCGGGGTGGTCTCTCATTGCTGATAAGGTTGCATGACCGTCTCTTATGTTGGAGTAGTGATCTCTTCTAGAGCTAGATTGATGCCCAAAAGTATGTGCTGTTTTATCTGACTCGCTCAAGATACGCACTTTGATCCAACGAGGGAGGCGGTTAAAGAGTGGCCGTAGCCCTATCAAACATGCGGCCGAGAAGTACATGCCACATTCGACGACCGTCCAAGTGAAGGCTTTGTCAGCAACTATGGAGAATTAGAATATAACGTTTGTATGATAAGGTATCACTAACATGTTGGGTCTGTTAAGATTATGACCTTATCCTGAAAGAAGACGCTAGTGCGTACACATGATGCTATCAAACCTCTGTTGGAAATTGTGAGCATTCTATATTTCGGGAAACATAAAAGTTTACTTACATGCTGCCGGTTAAACAGACGGAGGCTATTCCCGCTTTTCGAGCCGTCGAAGCTTTTATGGACCAGACCGTCTTCACCGGTAAAGCCATGATGAGGATATCAGCAACAACGTTGGGAAAATTGCTAAGCTGATACCACAATATTGTGTCAAAGCATTTACCGCCTACAATGCTCTTATCCCATATGTATTGAAAAGGCTTGCACTCTAATTGAGCTGCAATAATTGTTGCTATACAATTTGTGACGAGAAAGGTTATGACGCCCCAACAAGCGCCTCGAGCCCATTTGTTTGTGAAAATACGTAGGTATAAGATAATGACGGACAACCGTGATAACATGTTCGATGGAACGTAGAACCAATCAAGAATATACAGCAATTTCAGGTATAGTGTTATCTTTTGAGGGTCCTCTTTCGCCACGGCTGCCGCGTGTCTCCCCAATCCAGCCATTGTGACCTCCACTATGAAAGGAGAAAGCGTTAGCAGGAGACATTGAAATTGGCGCTGGCATTGGAAGTGACTAATAGTTGGAATTTCCATCAGCTCCTAATACGTACAATAAACGCATATGATAAGTCCGAGTAGTAAAATATAGGCGGGAATCAATACAAAGTCGTCCCATCCTCTGGTGGCTCCGATCGGTCCACGTGCGTAGAATCTAAGTCCCGAAAGGATTGTAGAAACCGCCAATATTATGCTGCAGGCGACAATGACTCGGCCGCCATTATTTGCTTCGAGGTATTCTGGTGGAAATTGATTCATTGTTACACCATGTCCCAAAGATTTAGTAAATGCGTAGACGACGGAGAGTAGATCTTGAGAGCAGAGAAGAAGGATTCAAATTAGACGAGCGGCGCTGTATATGATGTAGCCAGGCTGATGGGTAGTTCAAGAGGGATATAATCTTTTTCAATACGAAGTAAGAGTGCATCCAGCGTCGTCCAAAGCCTTGCTCTTGGAAATGTCCAACTCAATACATTGGGCCCACAGACTTGATGAAACATTCTCTGAATGTCACTCTATTGTTAGACTTTACGCAAGTACTGCAATTCTGTAGCCAGCATAGGAAGCTGCATGCATAAGCACATGTTTACTCGGGGAGGGCTGCGCCACCAATAGCTGCAACGACCAGCAGAGATCATTTTTGCCGCTCTACGCTGTATCTCTTACTTACCATTGCAGGCACATACATCTTACGCTAATGTACTAGGTACCCAGGTAGGCCCACCGTAAGCAGAAGTGATACAACGTAAATACAACAGAACGACGTTTGTGCCGCACACATGCATCTCGGCAGATCTACCTGCGGCACTGTCACTTTCGTAGGTGGCGACCTAGAATGCGGGTAGGCTTCACGATTCCCTGTCGCTTTCAGCTTCTACACATACGTGCCAATAGATTAAATTTGAAACCATACCGGTATGTGCTTATATCAGATTTTGCCTCTTCGAACTATGATTGACTATATGTACCCAAGTCCCTGCGCAATACAACAGTATAGTATCAACAAGTCAGTCATGCTGTTAAAGATTCTCTCACAGTATATTAACAGGCCGAAATCATAACTTTAGTTTGTTTAAATGCGATTGGGTAGATATTGATACCCTGGCCAGAGAATCATCAATACCCATGCGCCTGCATCATATGCAGATGGAGGAGCAACGCCTCTCCCTAAACTAGTCGTAATAGTTATTCGGGAAGGCGGGGCGGAATGGGTATTCCCAGCATCCCTGAAATATACTACTGTACGATCTTGTATTATGTGGGCAGCAATTGTATGTAATTTACGAAATATATTTAGCCAGGGTTAACAATTCCAACACATGGCGTGTGCTGGTTCTGTTGGTGCCAGGGGTTAGCTGGACAAGTGCATAGTAGCGCTTCGCATTCGATCATAGTTTATTGAGCATCAAACGTTGGTTGATCTTTTTCAGTCACTGTTAGGAGGACAATTGCGTTTGCTAAACCAAATCATCCAATTCTTGACACTGTCTGACAGCTAAGCCTTGAGACTCCCCACAAAGTAGGTATGCATATACCTTCACAGGTCGTTATGATGTATGGCTAACAGATATACAAGTATCAAACAAAATTCTCAAACATAATTCACAATGCCAGCAAATATTTTGATAACTGGAGGCACAGGTCTTATCGGCTTCCAAATCTTATTAGCAGCGCTTTCTGCTGGCCACAAAGTATGCTATACAGCTCGCTCAGAGGCAAAGGCGAAGGTGGTGTCATCGAATCCTGCTGTCCAAAAGCTTTCTGTCGAAGATCGTCTCTCTACGATTATTATTGAAGACTTCAGCGTCGATGGAGCGTTTGATCGCGCCTTGGAAGGAATCACGCACGTCATACACGTTGGGTCACCTGTGCCTGTGCCGACCTACGATCCGGTCACAGAAGTCTTTCAACCAACTCTCAGAATTACGGAGAACCTTCTATCTTCAGCGTTGAAGGTACCTACAGTAAAGCGAGTGGTTATAACGTCTTCGATCGTGGGGAACATGACCCCACTACCCGATGCATCTATAAAAGTAACAGCATCTTCTCGGGTGCAGCTTCCCAACCCCTCTCCAAAAAGCTTCGAAAACGTTTTTGATGCCTACTTCCAGGCCAAGATTCTCGAGCTAAATGCAACCGACAAATTCGTCAAGACAAATGACCCAAGCTTCTCTGTCTGTCATGCTATTCCTGGCTACGTTTTTGGTCGTAACGAACTTGCGCTCGATATTGAGACCTTCAGACAAGGCAATAGCTCCAACAACTTCATGGTGCTAGCACTGACTGGTGGTGCAATTCCATTCCCTATTCATGGTGGCTATGCCCACATTGAAGATGTTGCCAACGTACATCTTCATTTAGCATTCAAGGAGCTGCAGCCTGGTGAGCCTACAGACTTCGGAATTTCTTCAAAAGTCGACTATGAATCTATATTTGGGTACGTTGAAAAAGCGTTCCCAAAAGCAGTGGCTGAAGGAATATTTTCCCGCGGGCAGCTCCCTACGCTACCAGTTTGGTACGACTCGAGCGAGACTGAGAAGGTATTCGGGACCAAGTTCAAGAGTTTTGAGAAAGCAGTCCTTGATGTTGCTAGCCAATACCTCGAGCTTTTGGGTAAGGAGAAGGCTTGAACATAAGTACCCATTGGCATAGACGTGTTGTTTCTAAGGACGAGGGTAGAGAATTGAAATTTCCATACATACTATAACTGACAGTCTTAAACTCAAGTACAATAGAACTATGACTGCTACGAGTACTACTTAGTACTACCAATACACATTCATATTAACAACTACTTGTTGGTTTCAGTTAACACATAAGTATAAATTACTTACTACTAGTATTCTCTTCATATCTGTTTATACTTTAGTCTTTGTTTGTTATTGTATACTACTTGATCCAATAACACGTACAGGTGCTTGGCCATCGGTAGTAGTTCAATATTATCAATACCAAGAGTACTAGTACCTAAAGCCAGACCCCTGTAAGTTGACTCAGTTCCGACTCTCGAGTCAACCAAATTCCGACTTGGTCTCAACTTTAAGTTTCATTTATAAGTTAAATCACGTCAAGTTCAACTGACTCAGAATTAAGCTAAATTAGATCGGATCTATGCGTCATAATTCGGCAAAAGAAATCAGAGAACCCACTTAAGTTACTACTTTAATCGACTTAACTCCATTATAGTAATACTTATTTAATCGACTTAACTCCATTCTAGTAATACTTATTTAGTAGTCATTTTCTTAGTACTTTGGCGGCGAGAAGGAGAAGACAAGCATCTTCTTGATATAGTACCGCTTTAACATCTAACATTGTCTTGGTATACTTAGTTTTAAGACTACTACATTTTGTTATATCAATACTACTATTGTCTTAATTTTGTCTTTGTAGAGAGGTATACTATAAACAGTATATATTATAGAAGGCAGTCTAACACTGTAAAGCAGTAAAGTAAATCAAGTAGTAAGAGGACGAGCGAGTAAGTTGTAAGAATTTGACTCAATTTTTCTAACTAAAAAGAGGGAATAGAATTCTCCTTATAACTAAATGAGTATAGGTGCCTAAATGCCTGATCTGAGGGCAAGATCGAGGCGTTATGGCCTAAGTCAGTTGAAGCCAGCTAGGGGTTTTAGTCAAGGGTTTAAACCAGCAGAGGTTTCAAATACCGGGCCAAATGGGACGGGTCCCATATTTACTAAGCTTACTATAAATCGCTTTCTACCACACATTTACTTGCTCTCAACTCATAGTTACTACCATTAATAAGTACTACTACTTGTAGTAAAAAGTAATAGTGAACTGCCTCTCTTTATATTAGTACCGTTCCTATTAGTATATCCCCTCTACGGTACTGATCTGAAGCGGGCGAAGTACGATCTACTTAGTACTATTTACAGAATATGTTGCTACATAACTTAGTAGTACTTAAGAACGTCTCGATCCTTGTTAGTGATAACTCAAGACATTTTCAAATAGTACGAACTGCTAATAAGTACTACTATTTACAACATGAACTATAGCATGTGGTGAGTTAAAAGCTACTTAATCGACAGGATCGAAGTGTAAATAAATAGTACTTATAAGTTATGCTTACTAGTAGTTTACCTAGAAGAAAGTGAAGATATCACAGTATAATAGAGAAAGCTGTCAAATGCCTACTAGTCTATACTTATGTGATATCCTATGTGACATTCGGCAATGAAAAGGAGACTCTGGTTATACCTAAGGCATTCAGAGCCCAAGTTATATGTCACATAAAATATGTGGACTTGGCTCAAGGTCATTCAGCATTTTAATTCAACAGATAAAACATTCCTTAGTCACTTTTGAAGATTGTACATGTCTTTTACATGTAGTACCACCTATAGTAGTAAACTCTTCCTAAATCTAGTCTGAATTGGATAATTGTCTGCTAGAATTACTGGTTTGGTATGATTATATTGACTACTGGTCTAAGTAGCGAGAAGTCTCTCCTTAAGTATACTTATATATACATGCTTCAGTAGTGTTCCAAGTAGTCCCTTGACCTTTGTTAGTCAAGTGATCCGTGTAAATCTCACAGATCACGTAGATTTCGCCTAACTTCGGCAGTGTCACTCTGCAACGGAGTTACTGAGTCTACCCAAAAAAGAAAGCATTACAAAAAGCCTTATATCAAAATATCTAGTCCCTATCAGCAGTTAGCTGTAGCTATAGTAGCTCCCTATACTAGTATTCTCGTTGACCTAATGATAATTTAGACCCAATACACATAACTTACCTCAACGCGCTAATTTATTGAAAGATAAATGCTTAATACTGCTAAGTAAGCACAGTGTACTTATAAAACAATTATAGTACTGAAATAACTTGCACAAAGCCTAGCGTTTTTTGCTTGTGCCCACTCTGTTACATATTTTGAAATCGAAAATTCTACCAAGTAATAGTAAAATAGTATTTTATAATTTTCCATAGTTGCTTGTTGTAACACTAGAGTCTTTCTATGATCCAAGCACGCTTTAATACTATAGCTATTTGATTATGTGAAATATTACCAGTATTAAGGACTTAGGCTGGTAAATAAATACTAAGTTCTTACTCAATTAAGTAAAGAGTAAATTTTACATGTGATTCAACTAGCGCTTAGCCATTCAAGTCAAGTGAGTTGATTCTGAGTTAAGTCCAAGCCGATTTAAACTTACTCGGAGCTGCTGAGTTTAGGTAAGATCCACGTAATATATGATAAGATCTAGGTGCATCACCTAACTGATAAAGTTCATGGAACTACTTGGCACTCTTTACTGAAGCATGTATATAAGGAGAGACTTCTCCCTACTTAGATCAGTAGTCGTCATACTGAACCAGTAATTCTAGCATACCAAGTAATAAGTGATTATACAATTATAGATAAAAGTGAGTCAAGATTTCAATATTAATATATTATATAAAAAAGCTGCTACAGAGCATAATTTATGCTTATTAATATATATTAGGATAGACCATTAAGTAATAAGTTAAGTAGTAAGAGTCCGGACGTATAGTAAAATAAAATAAAAACTTAATTATTACTAACTCGTCTGAGTCAACTCAGAGTACTAAGTACTTAGCCCTCGGAGCCTTATGCATACCCCATGGGTATGGCGGTCTCACTTCAACTCTGAGTTAGCGAGTTGACTATGAGTCAACTCACGGGAGTTGGGCACCTACGGAGCACTTAGTTTACCAAGCAAAACTTTCCTTGACTAGTTTCTCAGAGAGGGTCCACAATCTTTCCGCCTCTTTGCTTGATACCGCGCCAGAATTGGCTCTATCACTAATCTGACAATCAATGAGGTAAGCTCCGTAGTTTTCTCTGCCCTTAAGCATTTCCCCGGCCCCCAGTTTCGGATCTAATGCAGCAACAATGCTTGTTGCAGCTCCTGCTCTTGCTGTTTTATATGATATGAGGCCCTTCTCTGACATGACTTGTAAGGAAATTAGGGCTTCTGGTCCCAAGTGTCTTCCCAGCTCAGTAGTCATTATGATACCGGGATGGACTGCTAGGCTCAATATCCCATATTTGCGATATAGCCTCTTATTCATCTCAATGCCAAATAATACATTCGCAACTTTGCTCTGGTTGTATCCTTCGAGTGGCAAATATGCCTTCTCTTCCAAATCACCCTCTACTCCCCAGGCACGATGGATGTCGTACAGAGGTTGCTCCTCTTTGGGAAGTTCTTTGTTCTTCTTGTTGAAATTGATGTCGCTCCAGCGCATACGTGCCATGGTAGGAGAAAGAGAAGTGACGTTAATAACACGTGTAGAGCCTTTGGTAGGGTTGCTAGATGCTGCTTTGAGAAGCTTTGGCATGATTGAGCAGGTGAAGAGGAAGTGTCCAATATGATTCGTTGCGAAATGCAACTCAATTCCATCTTCACTCAAAACACGCTCGGGTAAGTACATCACACCCGCATTATTAACAACAATGTCAATCATTTGAATATCTTGCCACGAAAGGATTTCGGCAGCAGCGCCTTCCACGGCTAGCTGGCTTGAAAGATCGAGCTTTAAGGGGCGATAGTCTACTGCGGGATATTGATTCCGCAATACCTCTATGATCTCATCTAATTTTGATTCATTTCGACCTGTAATGATTAGGTGAGCTGGGGACTGTGACGCCTGTAGTACCATCAGTATGTGCAATTTAGAATTACTAAGTACCATTGGTAATTCAAAAGCTTACGAAAGCCTCCGCAGTCGTAAATCCAATTCCATGGAGATTTACGCCCGTGATTATAATAGTCCTTCCATGAATAGCTCCGGCAAATGCTTTGGCGACTTCAAACCCTTCTGTGTTTTCATTGAACTCCTTGTATGTTGTGGCTGTCATTTTGCAGGTTCAACCACTTCGTACACTGTTGCAATACGAATGGTTTATAATGGCAACAAATAAACCAGAAATGTAACGATTGATGGACCTGGGTCTCGTATAAATACTTATAGTTAAATATGAAATTCCACATGACTTGGTGGTCTCTTGAGGGTGACACAATCAGTACGTAGAAAACCCACACCGGGAATCTGTGTAGGGTTTACCAACCAAATCTGAAAGACCATGCGGTCATATCGAAATTATTCGGAGAACCCTTAAAGCCGCTAACAGACGGGGTTAGCGGAGTTACCAGCATTTCCAAAGATACTCCAAATGCTTTCCGAGGCTTCCCGTTAGCTTCTGACTTTCTATATTATATCCTTACATAAAACCCTTCCTCAACTATTATTTAATAAAGCCTAGGGGCAGGATTATTAATTCTGACATATTTAGCACTAGAATCGTTATACCTTCTAGAGAAGGATAGCATGGTCTGGTTTGAGTGCCTTTCGTCTAAATCTCAATATATGTATCTACAAATTGCTAACTTTGTCATGTTCTGTCGTGGCCTCAGGCACACACCGTCATTAGCTAGTATACCTAGACCTCTCCCGTACGGAGAGCTTCCTTCCCTAGACTTATCAAACCAAGAACCTTTAACACACGTTTTCTCTAAGAAACCTCTCCTTCTCGTTACATCGTGAGTACAGGTCCTTGACATGTTCCATTTTAGGCAACATATTTCATTGAAATCTCATAGAATCTGTCCGCTGCTTCTTTTGCTGCATCATATGTATGTATCCAGTCTTCTCTAGCAAAGCTGACACTGGATGGGTCTTTCTCAACCATTGCCCAGTCCGTCTTGTGCCACTTATCCCTTGCAGTTTCCCCTGTCTTCTGTACTTCTCTCACTCTTTCGTATCTATTTAGTACATTCAGCAGTTAGTTATTTGTCGGAGATAAATGCTGGAAATATGTAGGAAAGGGATCTTTGTAGTAGTGAACAGTAGTACCTTATGTCTTGATATGTTCGTAGAGCTGTGGATATATTATACACCCCTGCTTTTTTTCTGTGCGTAAACGTGTTAGTTTTTCAAAGATGATGATCTGAAATAAAATCCAACCACTTTGCCTTACATGATAGGAGTTTCTGATGTGGAAGTCACTTACAAGCAAATGGCAACAACAACACCATCTTCCATGGCTTGGGTCGCTCCTTGTGCACTCGTGGGTAGAAATGGGTGTGCCGCGTCTCCCAACAAAGCAATCCTACCATGTCTACTGACCCAAGTAGGTAAGGGATCACGATAGACCAGTTTCCAGTCAACTAGTGATGGAGTTTTCTCAACTATTGCCTTACAGGTGGGGTCCCAGCCTTCAAGAACTTGGAAAACTTCCTTAATCTTGCCAGGGAACGACCACGATTCTTCGATGTTATGGTCATCTCTGTGTGTCAAGACCCAGCAGCAGTCCTTCCCTCCTTTTATTGTGGAAAAGAGGAAATGCACATCTGGTCCGATCCAGCCGTTGAAAGTATCCCCATTTTCACAGAACTCTTTAGTCCGTGGGTCTACAACCATTTCTGTATTTGGAAACCTGATTTAGAGTCAGAGCTCTTGTTTTTCCAAAATGGCATATTGTCTTTACCATGCTCGCCATACAGCATATCCACTGCTTTTGGGCCTATCCACGTATCCAAGAACAAGCTCTCTTGCTTTAGACCGAACCCCATCTGCTCCTAATACAACGTCGCAAACGATCTTTGAAGGTGATTAGTCAAATTAGATGGAGAGGCGCAGAACATGAAGAATCACCCTCTCACCACTAGCTAGCACTATTCCAGCATTTTTCCCGTCTTCAAAATACTCTGTTATTGTCTGACCAAGCTAGATGTTACTTCCCGTTAGTCCATCTATGTGCTATATGATCAAGATATAGAAAGAAAATTACTCATACGTGTATAGGTATCTTCAACTCGTCCCGTGCGTACTCGAACACAACTTTGTGTAGTTCGCCTCTATGGCCATTAAGAACAGGAGCCTCGACGGTAGGGATTGGCGATTTCTGATGGTACACAACTTCTCCTGTATCCCATTTATGAATTCGAAACCCATAATCTCTTAAGTCAATACAAAGAGACTTGAGCTTCGCTGCAATTTTGCCATTAGACCAGCGATAGAAGATTCGTCCCCCATTAGCACCAAACGATATAATGTCACCCAAAGTTTTAAGCACTGGAAATGACTCATAGATTTCGACATCGTGGCCCTGATGAAAGCACTCTATCGCTGCCGTCAGACCACCAAAACCTGCCCCAACAATTATTACTTTGATACCTGTTCTGGCGTTGGAGCTCAAAAGGTCCACCGTAGAAGCCTTTTTCTCTCTGGGAAAGCTCATATTGCTTTGTTTCGCTTTTATAGAAATGAAACAAAATTCAGAGGTTTATGTGATATTGGGTGAGACTAAGACAGCTTGCGTCATCCTTTCTCATATTTGAATCGGTAATAGTTATAGCCTTTAAATTGAGCCGAAGGAATGAAAGGGTACACTGCAATCCAAGACAATTTAGTTCTGTCCAGTCATTGGTAAGAGCTCACTTGAAGCACGTA
>Ga0247807_10001565_pt1 | contig 13262 bp, 12 predicted proteins | sample UWRJL074202C1_FD_179931 | JGI IMG/M metagenome (GOLD analysis project Ga0247807, IMG submission 179931) | Plant litter microbial communities from Arlington Agricultural Research Station in Wisconsin, United States - UWRJ-L074-202C-1 | ecosystem: Environmental > Terrestrial > Plant litter >...
CGTCGAGGCGCCTCACGAAGAAACCTCCCGCCAATTTACTGCTCGATCCGCGCAATACGGATAATCATTCCCTACACAGCAATAACAGCACCGGAAGCCTCCATCGTAGCCCTTCAGCGCCAGTAAACAATCGATTCCAGGCGCCGTCGAGCCATTCCAGAAAGAACTCGTCTCCCACATACGCCTCGTCCATCTCCAACTCGAGACATACCCCCTCCTCTTCCTCCAATTCTTCGCTAGATCGACAGATTTCTGCGCCCTCTCCAGTCCTGGCGGGTTCCGAGTTCAACACCACGCCCGCTGGGCGGGGAGCGCTCAACGACAAAGGAAGGGACGACTTCGTCGGTGCTCCCTTCGATGGATCTGGGATCCTCAGCCACATGGATTCAACGAAAGCCTCTGGGTACCAAAATTCTCTCCGCAGACCTCCACCTCCACCGCTCTCACATACCAGTCCTGATCCCCGACTGATAAGCCCGCAACTGAAATCATCTTCGAGCTTCTCTGCGGCAGAAAGAACATTCGATAAGATAGTGCCGCGGATGAGTGAGAATCAACTGATCACCCCAAAACGGTACTCGGATGAGACAAAGGAACCAAAACCTGGGGTGATTAGGAAACAGTCTGGATTAAAAAGCATGCTTGGTAGTATGGGACTTATGTCACCCCGTGGCCCAAAGATTTCAGCACCCGAGAATCCGGTTCACGTTACACATGTTGGATATGATAATCAGACGGGGCAATTTACTGTAAGTTGAAGAGCGTATACAAAGATCAAAGTGCTGACGTAGTTGCGTAGGGCCTCCCAAAGGAGTGGCAACGAATGATTGAAGACAGTGGGATTACCAAAAAGGAGCAAGAGCAGCATCCACAAACTATCGTTGATATCGTAGGTTTCTATAAGGAGAATGCAGACAGAGGCGGAGACGAGGTCTGGGAGAAGTTCGACCATGCAAAAGCTCCAGAGCTTCGCGTAGGAACAACAGCTACATCACTTCCATCCCCAGGATTACTAAATACACCGATGAGCTATGGATCTATCACCCCAATGCTGAGCCCTCCTGCAAGCCCGCGCTTTCCATCAAACAATGAGACAAGTTTTGAGAACCCAAGATCACCACCTCCAGTACCTAAATCACAAGGTTCAGTTTCCACAGGCCATGCTAAAGAAATCAACGGTCTTATGCCGAGTCGCCCAGCACCTCGGCCGCCAGTCTCATTTCAAGGGCCTTCACGACCAGCGCCTCCTCCGCCCGCTGGCAAAGACTCTGGAGTGGGCTTACCTCGTCAAAGTGAGGATTTGCCAGCGCTGGCCTATGTACCACCACCACAAGATTCAACGCCAATGCTTCCGGAGGAACACCGGTCGAGGTCAAATTCAAATGCCACTGGAACAAACCAATATGTGTCGCCGGTCCAGGGTCAATCCCCACAAGCGCTATACCAGCAGAAGCAACAGGACTATGGAATTGGTCAAGCCACAACGAGCCAAATAGCGCGCACTCAGAGCAAAAAACAGCAGCCAGCGCAGCAGCAGCACACGCCACCAACACCTCAAAACCCATTTTCGCGCCCACCAGAGCTTAATGGAATACCTCATCCCAGCCAACAAGCTAGAGCTGTTCCAGGAGCTAGACCAAGACAGCGTGCTCGCCAAAGTACTGGCTTTGATATTGTTGCTAGGCTCAAAAGCATCTGCACTGAGGGTGATCCCAAACAAATTTACAGAGAGCTGACGAAAATCGGGCAAGGAGCCTCTGGCGGAGTTTACACTGGCTATGAGCAAGGCACAAATCGCCTGGTGGCTATCAAGCAGATGAATCTTGAACAGCAGCCTAAGAAAGACCTTATCATCAACGAGATCCTGGTCATGAAAGACAGCTCACACCCAAATATAGTAAATTTCATTGATAGCTATTTAGTGACCGGAGAGCTTTGGGTTATAATGGAGTATATGGAGGGTGGAAGCTTGACAGATGTGGTCACATTTAATATCATGAGTGAAGCACAGATAGCTGCTGTGTGCAGGGAAACTTTGAAAGGTCTCCAACACCTGCATTCGAAAGGTGTTATCCATCGTGATATCAAGTCTGACAATATCCTGCTTTCATTGGATGGCAACATCAAACTCAGTAAGTAACTATTTTGAAGTCTCCCAAGGGAATTTTCGCTAATATGAGAAACAGCTGATTTTGGATTCTGTGCTCAAATCAACGAAGCTCATAACAAGCGTACAACCATGGTAGGTACGCCATACTGGATGGCTCCTGAGGTTGTTACGCGTAAGGAATATGGACGTAAGGTTGATATTTGGTCACTTGGAATCATGGCAATTGAGATGATCGAGGGGGAACCACCATATCTGACAGAATCCCCACTTCGAGCTCTTTATCTCATTGCCACCAATGGTACTCCAGCAATCAAGAATGAGCAGGACCTCAGCGATGTTTTTAGAGACTTTTTGTACTTCGCTTTGAAGGTTGACCCAGAAAAGCGCGCTAGTGCGCATGATCTATTGAGAGTAAGGTCCATAATATCAATTCTAATGCATTGAAGCTAACTATATCTAGCACGAATTTATGAAGCGTTGCGCAGATCTTCGGCAGCTGTCACCGCTGGTCAATTTGGCCCGCGGAGCCAGAGACAAGGAGAAGCTTGAGAAGCTCGGGCCCTGATACCGCTGCGTATCAACATTCAAACCTCCTTTTTGGATGGCACATATCGGTGAAAAAGCGCAACTCATTGGTGGTGTTTTTGGCGAACTCGGACAATGCTTTACCCGCCTTTACAGGATTGCAGGCCAAGACTTTTCGTTTGCTGTCAGTCTGCTTGAAAACAGCCGACAAGAACCTGTCCCAAGGAAATGGAGTATGTAGTATATGCGGCTCAAATTGCCAAAATATACGTGGCATATGGTCCAGTTACGAAAAATGGATTTTTCAAAAGCATTTTCAGCGATTTGTGTAGCGAAGAAAGCAAAGCAAAGCATATTTGTATCAGATGTATCTACCGTCCCTCACTTTGGGGGTTATATGCAGTAGGTTTTGGAAGATGATATCACGAAGTTCACGGAGAGGACGGATTTGTATATTTGGGTATCCGCATCTCTTTTTGTGGCTGGACAGAAAAAATGTAGCCAGCGGCCTGGCATGGGATATCAGTCACGGCTTTTCTTTTAAATTAAATACCTCAGTTCAGTAGAAACTCAGAGCAGGAAATGAAGAATCATTGAGAAGGAAATGTCCTTGAACTTATGCAAGCACGTGTACTGGAACCTAGAGCAGCTGTGGAGGTTGGCAATTGGTAGCAACCAGAATACTTACCTGACAGGGAAGCTTCCCGATCTATCGCTATTTGAGTTTGATTTCCCCTACTCCCGTTAAATTTATCATTGATCTAGTCCACTTTCTTATCTGTATGTCAGCTGATCAGACATCCCCTACTTTCGTTGTTAAACGAAAGTCACGAAAGTCCGCGTAAGCTCGCAGTGCTGCAAACACCAACCAAGACCATGAGTCACCAACAGAAAGAATTACGCAGGCGGGTTATCTAAATATCTCACAAAGTTTTGCTCAGGTTTAAAGTAACACGGTATCTGTCATCTCTTAAGGATGCATCTACTCCTCTTTTTTTATCTTGTCTCCTCCTCTACCGCCATATCATCCCAAAATCCTCTCGGAGTCACATCTCATGCAAAGATTGTCCCGCTGGATCATGCTACTGAAAAATACGAATCTAACATTGAAAATGCGAAGAATAATGCTCGTAACATATTTAACACCATTCATTCTGCAAAAAGACAGTGGGGCTCTTCGGTGCAACACAATGGAATGTCACTGATACCAGCTATTGTCCCGGAAGGTACCCTCTTGTATCATGGTGATACGAATTCGAAGCATGTGAGAGGGATGGAATGGTTAGCTTTCGAGATTCAACATGCTGAGATGTTCGCTGCACCTCGTCCTCCATTCGATCATCGCAGACCTGGTCAAAAGCCATTTGCTGAAGAGCCACGGGAGAATCACAGAGAAAGGGTGAGGAAACGCATGCTGTTCAGAGATCCCCATGACAACTACCCAGATCCAAGTACCTGGATACCTGGACACCTCCATATATATCGCGCGAATCGCGAATTGAGACTGTTGTATTTGGATGGAATGGCCGCCGCGAATTGTGATCGAGGGACTTACGATACTCAGACTTACATTTTAATGGAAAACAAAACAACTTTCGAAAGAGAGTTTGAGAATGCACAAGAAATGTGTGAAATGGCTTCAGAATGGGGTGTTGATGGCATCATTCGCATGGAAATCGGATTCGAAATCATATATTGCGAGTTCCAAAATGGCCTCGACCTTGTGAATACATACCAGTCACCGCGTAAAGGCGAACCTGAAGATATCAAAGCAGTGACGAGATTTGAAACTGTGAGGGAAACCGCGCAGCGATATCATGGGATCGATAGTAGGAGACTTATCTTGATCTATTCGAATATGATATCCGCATATTTCTATCCTGTTAATCTTACGAATCCAGTCCCTGGCAACGAAGATCCTCGTCTAGTGTTTACAGACCAACCGCAATTGACTAAGATCAAATCTGATCTTGTCGCTGAGATCGGTAACTGGTATACTGGATCAAGTCGTTTCACCGATTGGCAGAGCCAAGTTGTCGATATGATTACAGCTCGCTATTCAGACCGTCTGAAGTTTATGGCTACCGATCTCGACCATGAGCAATTGCTGGGGTTATTGAATACACTGTTAAATATGTACGTGGATTACAATAAGACTTCAACAAGAGCAGATCACATCAGAACGTGTTCGCAGCATTATCTGTTACCAGTTACGTCAAAAGCTTCACAACAAGATAACTATCTGTACGCAGCCGTCGAAACTGTGATGACCAGGATCTGTAGCACCCTATTCCAAGCCTGGGATATTCTGATCGAGGAGCTTAACTCTAGTCTCGAAGTTAAACCATCATCGACTCCACAGGAACTTATCCAAAGATTGAATGAGTGGTTGGACTGGCCCGATTGGAAATTATGTGGGAAGTGTGAGGACAATGAGGTTTGTTTTATTGCTATGTTTCCTTTTGGAACGGTAGAAGATCATTACTTCCCGAGATGTGCAAATGAGAGTGACATCTCGAACCCCTCGGGCAATCATGGGCTGCCAGGAGGAATGGAGAATTATTGGTGGAGTTGGCGGGGAAAGGACGGAGAACCAAATCATCCTAAGCCGGAGCCGCCAAATTTGGAGGAAGACTTGTGATTGAGATTGTTTCTATAATGAAAGATATGTCGTAGGTGGGATAAATCTGCCCAAGTAAGGTATTCACACAGGAGTATTCATTTTTGTGGGGAGTGTTGCATAAACAAGTTACATAGGTAGTAGGATGGCGTTAATGTAGAAACGAGAAGGAGCTCTCTAACCTTTGAAACAATCAATGATTATATAATCATCTGAAATCTTCAATGTCTTCCGACTAGCAGCTTTATAAAACATGCCTAGTGTAATGAATGAATCACATTGAAAAAGGTACTATGAGATTGAGATAAATTGGTGCATAAACAGCTTGTGAATATTGGTTTTGGCAGGTAGTTTTAGAGAGTAGTATAATTGGAAGTAAGAAAAGCTTCCACCATAAATTATATACCCTTTATAAGAACTACTGCCAAACCCTCGAAAGGTCGAATAGCCGAACATATTTACCGCTTTGGTACCCTCGCTTAGTGACCCACTTCTTCCCATCAAGACGTCTCGCAGACAGGTACCTCCTTTCTCCCATCACTCGGATTAATTTTCGATACATCGTGGACCTATTCCTTCTTTCAAAGCCTACCTAAGATTTCAGACGCAAGTTTTCTAAATCTCAAATATGGCCCCTAAAGGTCCTTATAAGCTGTACCTACCCCATTCTCCATTCCAAACCTGTACCCCATATCTGCTGCTTTGCGAACCATATAAATTTATACTGACTCTTCACCTAGCTGTACTGTGAATAAAGTTCCAGCACGTGCAAAGATACTTATAGGCCGTGTTGTAGAAGATGTTAAGGAGCAATACACGATCGACTATCGTGCTAATTCCGAGAGTAAATCTGCCTTTGCCCCTGGTATTCTTTACCGCATCATCTGATCCTACCGTGTTTAGAAATTGAGGATGTAAAAGCAATGTGCGAGAGGGAAATGCCTGATGTCCTGGTATGTTTTGCTCTCTGTCACCTACGAAAATATGCGTGCCACTTTTGCTCTTCTCATCATCCGCCCACTGACGATTGAAACAGTTCTGTGCCTCGATGTGGACGCCCGAGGAAAGCAACGAGATCCAACGGATAGCTAAGGAGACAGTACCAGGTATCAAGACCATGGCAATTCCACAGGGACTTCAAGTAGAAAAGGGCCCAGATGCTGTGGTGGAATTCTTAAAGGAGAAATGGCCAGGACTGGTTGACGAGTAGATGTAGCTGGCTATGGATGAGGATAGCGTATGGTCTGAGCCATAAAATAGCTTCTAGCGATCTCGCTCCACCAGATTAACATGTCTATATGGCCGAGGTATTCTATAACCCAAACATCTTCTTCTCTTACCGACTAAAGCAGGTGAAAGTAGTAGGTAAATTGTATCAATCCCTTGCGTGGCTTTTGACATTGCTACATTGCAAAACTTGCTCTCGATGACATCAGAGCCATGTCCGACAAGTGACGATCGAGAGATTTGTGGCAACCAACAGCAATCGCACCGCTCCTTTTCCGCTCGCTTATTTCTCGCTTGGATATATAAAGTACTTTCAAACACAGACAAGAGGTGGAATATACTGCTAGGGCTTACTTAGATGCTTTGCATTAGGCATTTTTTTTAATTAATATATTATTTGTATACAACTTTGCATGAAAGCAAGGCTCATAATTCAACTCCTGCTGTTGATTTGCAAAAGTGGTTTCGCCTTTAATGGTGCTGCAATTTAGGCGATTGCGCCTGCTCCCTACGAATGAAGTATATGCAACCTAAGAGTCGACGGGGAAAAAAGAAATTTCCTTGCTAATCTTTACATTTTTGAAATATCAACATATTTCTTTTGGTAAGGGCATTTTCTCAAGCATGTCATTAGGTGCTATTGGGTGAATAGCAATTTTGACCTTGAAGCTGATGGCTGGCCAAAGCCAACTTTGGTCACATCAAGATTGACCATCTTAAAAGCTATCAACTACCTATCATTACCCTGGTAATGGCTAAGTTGTCACCGACATTTACTAGTGGCACTGATTGACGCATGGATCATGTTCTGCATAGCAGGGCTCAACAGCACTGATAGCTAACGACACATGTCGTTATTCTAGTCAATTGATAGCCAACATGTAGAGCTTGTTCTGAATCAATTGCTAATCTAAATGCACACGTCCAAACAATCATCGAGTACACCGGCAATGTTACAGGGTATCAGCGATCGAGCGGTGAACCAGCATATAGAGAGACTGTTGGATGCCATGCAAAACACTAATAAGGCGATGGGAAGGACCAACCTACCAACAACGACGTGGGGTTGCGAGATACTAGCAGTAAGGATCCGAGAGTGACATATGATGCATTAGTGAAATCAACGAGCTGGCAAGCTTGCACAAGAACTGAGACATGCCAGAGTGCGTAACAGTAGTCTACTACTATATAAGGCGCCATCACGGGCGGTCGTTGCGCAATAGCGAGTCGGACTGCTAATTCGAAATGGAGAGTCGACGCCAAATCAGCAGCAACGTCCGCCAACGTCCAACAGCTTGTATCACAGACGTCGAAATCTGGAATGGTTGTGCAAGCCGACTGCCATTGAACACAATGTGTCCTCAGGATTCGCCGTGGAGAAGCAGTGAGGAAGAAGGAGATGACGAGAAAACAGTGTGGTCGGTGGCTGAGGGTGAGGGTGACGGAGAGGACAACAGTAGCAACGGTGAAGCTGGTCAGTAGCTGAACATTTTCTTTCTCCGTGCTATAGCGTCGCGCGTGTTTAGACGCCGGTGGCCGAAGGCAACCCCCACGGCATCTTGGACACAGTTTATTCGGGATTAAAGAAGATGGACGATGGGACGGGATGCATCGTGGTCGACCTGGCTGATGGATGGACTGGTGATGGCCCCCTACGACAAAATCGTGGGGAAGCCCGCCAGTGGGGGGGTTGTACCCTTGTGTGGATCCAGCCTGTTGATTCCCTAAACTACATATACACTACCAATTCCCCCTCCCCCCCATCATATTATGGCTCAGGCTTCTGGATCTCGCAGCATTGCATCGTCAGCACAGATCCGGCCAAAAGCTCAAGCAGCTGCTGACAAACATACAGCAGATAGCAGCGATGAGGAAATCTTGGACGATGACACGGATATGCTGAGTCGCGACGGGGTTGATACGGAATATCTGAAAGAGCGCCCCGAACTCACCCATCATCTCGAGAACGACAGCTCCATCCTCAGCCTGGCAGCTGGCGATCAGTTCATTTACGCTGGCACCCAAGATGGAGATATTGTGGTTTGGTCCTTCATCACCTTCGAACGGGTCATAAAGGTCAAAGCACATACCGGTGCTGTCCTCTGTCTCTTCCTGTCTGCGGATCGAAAACTCCTCTTTTCCGGCGCAGGGGATGCCATTGTCAATGCATGGTCTGCGCAGACCTTGACCCGTTTGTACTCGATCTATAGCACCTACGATGTGGGAGAGGTTTTCAGTGTGGCATATTCAGCTCAATTTGAGACGGTATACCTGGGCGCGCAAAATACAAGCATACAATGGGCAAGCTTGAAGGAATCGGCAAGCAGGCCGGTGCCAAATCCTGAAAGGCACCCGAACCGCAGGAACCATAGATTCTTTGACTCTGTACAAGCCGGTGGCACATCGACACCGAGACCGCCAGTGTCAACTTTGGATGAGGGCGAGCAGGTAGAAATTGACAAGGCACATATGCTCATTTTGGATATGTTTACTGCATGCTGCTCGTCCGCGGAGTGAGTAGGCTTGTGGATTCAGACCAGGACATGTTGATATCTGGTGGTGGAGATGGAACAATCAAGATGTGGAAGCTCACAAGCAACCAGAGCGAGGGCATCAAGGAGGTCGCCTGCCTAGGGGAGGATGATGCTGAATCAGTTTTGTCAATGGCGGTAGATGGGTCATTCCTCTACAGCAGCAAGCCCGATGGCATAGTCGAACTTTGGGACTTGGATACAAAGCAAAAGCTGCGGGTCATCAAGGCACATAGAGGAAATGTCATGACCCTACAGATGGGATGGGGATATCTCTGGAGTGCTGGCTCAACTGGTTTTGCTAGGGTAAGAAATTGAAACGAAGTTATATATGTGAGGCTAATTCTTTTAGAAATACACTACGGCCCAATATGGGAGATACCAGACATCATCCTCGTTCAGCCAAAAGTACCAATGTGTAAAGCGATGGAAGGCACATGAAGGTCGGATTCTGGCATCAGCTATCACGACTTATAACAAGCAACAGTTTTACATCACCGGGGCTACGGATAATTCCGTCTCGATTTGGAATATTACTGGCTGCAACTCTGGCACATATGTCAAGGGAGATGTTCATGAAAATCAACTGATCAAATCACTGCAAGAATTCGTTGCTTTCAAAACCATTTCTTCCCGCCCGGACCATGCTGAGGATTGTCGACGAGGTGCCACATTCCTGCGAACGTTGTTCAAGAAGCATGGAGCTCAGACTGAGATGTTAAATACGGACAATCGTGGTAATCCGGTCGTGTATGCCAAATTTAAGGGCAATCCTGCCACGTCTGGTAGCCGAAAGAAAATCCTCTTCTATGGTCATTGTAGGTACTATTACACCTTTCGAGATCCACGGCTAACATTTCTAGATGACGTTGTGCCGGCAGATGATAAGTTAGGAAAATGGATCATCGATCCATTCGAAATGAAGGGTGTCAATGGCTACCTGTACGGTCGTGGTGTTTCTGATAACAAAGGTCCAATAATGGCAGCGCTTTACGGAGTCGTTGACTTGGTCCAAAATAAGTGTCTAGATTCTGATATTACATTTCTTATTGAAGGCGAAGAAGAATCTGGCTCCCGAGGATTTAAGGAAGCTGTGCGTCGTCATAAAGAACTCATTGGGGATATCGACTACATAATTCTTGCCAACTCATACTGGCTTGATGACGAAGTTCCCTGCTTGACTTATGGTTTGCGAGGTGTTCTCCATGCGACCATCAAAGTCGATTCGAACCATCCAGATATGCATTCCGGTGTTGATGGTTCCTTTATGATGGACGAACCACTCTTTGATCTGACTGCGGTTCTTGCAAAGCTCAAAGGTTTGCACAATCGCATACAAATCCCAAACTTTTACGACAACATTCTACCACTAACCGCCACCGAAGAAGCTCGATACGACGATATTACGGAAACTTTGATACGTCGTAAACCGGCGCTCGGCCCTGCTGATGCGTTGAAAGCTTCTCTCATGGCTCGGTGGAGAGAACCTAACCTTACCATACATCGATACAGAGTTTCTGGCCCTGATGGTTCGCTGGTATCGTCCCATGCGTCAGCAGCTATTTCCCTCCGACTTGTTCCCAACCAGGAGGTGGAAGATGTCGCTAGGTCTCTTGAAGCCTTCCTTCATTCCCGATTTTCAGAGTTGGATACCCACAATCGTCTTAGCATTGTAATTGACAATACTGCTGACGCCTGGCTTGGTGATCCTGAGAATGCAATCTTTCGCACCCTCGAGGAAGCAATCATGGAAGTTTGGGGACCCATCGGCGACACTCGGCGTTTCTCTGTTCCTAACTTCAAAGCCAACACTCCAACATCGCCAAGTCATAGCCCAAGCCTCAAACCGAGCCCTACGACAACAACTACTCTGATAGGCAATAGTGATCACAACATTCTGGCATCTCGATCCATGTCACCGCTCCAATCCCCAAGCGGCCCACCAAACATCCCCCGACGTAACTCCTCAATATCTTCACTTACCCAAGCAATCACACCCCTCTCTATTGCGCCACCTATCCCGAATCGTTCGGTAGGCCGCAAACCTCTTTACATACGTGAGGGAGGCTCAATCCCGTCCATTCGCTTTTTGGAAAAGGAATTTGGAGCTCCAGCTGCACACCTCCCATGTGGACAGGCGAGTGATAGCGCACATCTCGACAATGAGCGACTGAGGATCAAGAATCTCTTGAAGAGTCGCGAGATTTTCGCGAAGGTTTTTGGGCGGCTGGGAAGCCGCTAGATGACGCTTTGCCATGTATACTTTGATTGAGATTTGGTTGAGCGTGTGAGCGGGAGTTTTGTTGGTTCCGGTTCATATAGATATGTTTCTCACGAATATTGAGGCGTCCCCGGTCTGTAAATCCTCAAAAGCAAATAGATATTATAGAATGTATAACTTCCTCATTTGAACTGGATTTCCCCTTTACTTCTACATGTAGCTAGGTTTAGTGGCTCGCAAACCATTGAATTCCTGTCACTCCACGCCAATGGTGTGCTTCTTTCTGAGGGTACAGAAGACATCATTAGGAGAAATTAAGAACAGAGCAGAAAGGAGCAGAAGCAACAAACATTCCAATCTTCACACCATGTATATTAAGTACTAACGGACTGGAAGGTTGTCTTATTATAACGTATGTACACGGCCCTTAGACCTTCTAAAGCAATCTATCGACATCGCGCTACCATATCCGCTTCGCGCTCATCTCATATCTACTAATCTTTTCAAAATTTACTTCTGCGCCCCCGGCCTTCTCAGCCTTCTCCCGTCCCGCGCGTTCCTTCTCCCGAATCTTTGCCAGGGTCTCCGGATCATCCTCATAAAACCACCGCCTCTTCGCCTCGTCCACCTCTACGATTCCCCACCCGCCAACCCGTTTTCCCCCCGTCTCGTACACCACGTTTCCATTCTCGCGAGACTTCATGTCGCTGTATCTGTTCCGTGCGAATGTTAGGAGGAGCATGCCGAGGACTAGCTTGAGGGCTAGGAGCACGAAATAGGCGACGAGGAAGAATGTGAGCATGGTGAGAGAGGCGATGACATCGTCCGTGGAGGGCAGATACCAGGTTGAGGGGTAGGGTGAGGGGAGATTGAACGTAGAGCGACCCAAAGCGCGACGGATCAGATCGTCAAAGTGGGCGAGTGCAGCAGTTGTGATGGGTGTAGCTCCTGCAGGAGACTCAAATACCAAAGCTGTCGTGCTTGGAATGGGTGGTGGGACATGGGTGGCGAGGAACATGTTGTATGTCTGGACCGAGGAACGAATAAATAGACAACTAAGGGGGATGACGGGAAGACCGAGACGTTTGATCAGGTTTTGGTTGACGAAAGCGTTAGTGTAGTAATCCTTTGCTAAAACGTCCAGATAGCGCTTATAGACAGCAGGCTTGACGCCGTTGAATTTCGAAATGTAGGAGTGTTTGATCCAATCTACGAGCATCTCGCTGCCGATCACCATTATGAAGGGTGAAACGACTTCACCGGTCCAATCGGGCAAGATAGTGAAGGTTGGGAAGATTGAACTGCCACGGATAGGGACCGTGTCTTTAAGGGATTCCGAGGGGCCCTCACCGCTGAGTACGGAGAGTCCACCTACCTCAACGATATTGCGGAGGGCGATGATGACGAGCATGAACCAAAGAGTGAAGCGCTCCACCACGTCGGCGCAAGTCATTTGGAAAAGGTTATCCTTTTCGATCTTTTTGAAGACGGATGATTTTATTTCGACAAATTGGTTGGAAAGGAGCAGGGTGAGGAGTGCATTGGAATAGGAATTTACAGCCACGTTGAGGGTTATTACTTGGTAGAAGAGCGCGGCGGCATGGATTACGTTGTAAATCAGAGCGAGGATGAACATTCCGAGAGGGCGAAGAAGTTTGCTTCTGCCGTCGGAGTCGCGTTCGAGAGTTTCGTCGGAAAAGAGACATTCGAAGATGTCTTGACCAAGTGCTGAAAATAACTTATCACAGACCTGTGTTTGTTAGAAAATAATTCTGCTGTCAAGTTGTTCGACTTACTTCTAGCAGGTTGTATATTACATAAAGCTTTATTGCGGCTTGTCCCTTGATGCTGTGATACATTCTACTGGCATCGAACTCTAGTAGAATGATGCAGCTACATATAATGACAGCTCCTTGAAGTAGGTCGGCTTTGTGGTTCGAGGATAACGTCGAAGGCTGCGATTTCGTCCGTCGGTGTTTGCGAGTCCAACCCTGCCTTGATTTTCTCTCTAATTCAGCTTTGAATTGA
>Ga0247807_10001566_pt1 | contig 13261 bp, 12 predicted proteins | sample UWRJL074202C1_FD_179931 | JGI IMG/M metagenome (GOLD analysis project Ga0247807, IMG submission 179931) | Plant litter microbial communities from Arlington Agricultural Research Station in Wisconsin, United States - UWRJ-L074-202C-1 | ecosystem: Environmental > Terrestrial > Plant litter >...
CGAAGGCGTCGGGTGCGCTGGGCAGGATGGCGATGGGACCGGCCACCGGCCGGAAGGCCGGCTCGATGGGCGCGACGAGGTCCCGGTGCTGGCCGGGAGCACGCTGCTCGCCCGAACGAGACTCAGACGACATGGCTGGGCGAGGCCTCGTGGTCCCAGGCGATGGCGAGCCCCTCGACGTAGGAGTGGTCGGGACGGTCGAGCACGTCGTCGATGAGCCCGTTGCCCACGATCACCCCGCGGTGCATGACGAGCACACTCTTGCTGAGGAAGCGCACCTCGCGCAGGTCGGGGGTCACGACGACCGCCGAGAACGACTGGGCCTGCTGCAGTTCGCGGATGGTGTCGAGGATCGCATCCCGAACCATCACGTCGATTCCTGACGTGGGGTCGTCGGCCACGAGGATCTCGGGCTCGAGGATCAGCGACTTCGCGATCGCTACCCGCTGGCGCTGCCCACGGCTCAGTTCGTGCGGGTACTTGTTCATCATCGCGAGCGGGAGGCGCACGGAGTCGATGAGGGTGGCGACCGCCTTGCCCGCGTCGGTCTGGTTGAACTTCCGGTCGCGCTCGAAGATCGGCAGTGCGACGTTCTCGCCCACGGTCAGGCGCGGGGCGAGGAACGAGCCGGCGTCCTGCGGCAGGTAGCCGATACGGAAGCTGGTGCGGTCGAGAGTGCGACGCCTGGCTCCGCGCAGTTCCCGCCCGAAGACGCTGAGCGATCCACCGTGGATGATCGGCAGCCCGGCCTCACCGGTGCCGATGTTGCCGGCGATGGTCGCGGCGAGAGTGCTCTTTCCCGAACCGGTCTCGCCCACGATCGCGAGGATCTCCCCCTCGCGCACCGTGAAGCTCACACCGTTGACCGGCAGCACGGTGCTGTCGGGATGGCGCGACGGGTACCTGATCGAGAGATCGTGCGCCCGCACGGCGATCGGCGGCAGGCTCGACTCGGCTGCTGTGTTCTCGGTCACGCTAGTCGGCATCCCTCAGGGTCTTGAGCAGCTCGCGGCGCTGGGCCTGTTCCGCGGGGTCGGGCACGGGAAGGGAGGCGAGCAGTCGCTGGGTGTAGGGATGCTGCGGTGCGTCGAGCACCTGCGAGCCTGGTCCCTCCTCCACGAGTTCACCCTTGTAGAGCACGGCGATGCGGTCGGCGAGCATGTCGACCACCGCGAGGTCGTGACTGATGAACAGCGCGGCGAACCCGAACTCGTCCTGCAGCTCGGCGAACAGCTCGAGCACTCGGGCCTGCACCGAGACGTCGAGCGCGCTCGTCGGTTCGTCGGCGATGAGCAGCCGGGGGTCGAGAGCGAGCGAACGCGCGAGCGAGGCGCGCTGACGCTGCCCTCCACTGAGCTCGTGCGGATACCGGTCCGCGAACGAGCGGGGCAGCTGCACGGCCTCGAGCAGCTCGTTGACGCGCGGGCGGGCTGCCGTGGCATCCCCCGCCCTGCCGTGAACGATGAGCGGCTCGGCGACGCACTCGGCGATCGTGAGCAGCGGGTTGAAGCTCGATGCCGGGTCCTGGAAGACGAAGCCGATGTCGGCACGGGAGGGCTTGAACTGGCGCTCCTTGATGCCGAGCATCTCGTGGCCGAGCACCTGCAGCGAGCCGCCGGTGACCTTGGTGAGGCCGCCGATCGCCCGACCGATGGTGGTCTTGCCCGAGCCGCTCTCGCCGACGAGGCCGAGCACCTCGCCGGGTGAGATGGTGAAGCTGACGTGGTTGACGGCCGTGAAGCCGTTGCGGCCGAAGCGGCCCGGGTACTCGATGACGAGGTCCTGGGCGACGACGACCGGGGCCGCCTTCTCCCCCGTGCGCTTCGCCTCGCGGGCCTCTGCGCGGGCGGCGCCCGTTCCGAGGCGCGGCACGGCGGCGAGCAGCTTCTGGGTGTATTCGTGCTTCGGCGTGGAGAACAGCTGCTGTGCGGGAGCCTCCTCGACCAGCTTGCCGTTATACATCACCGCGACGCGGTCGGCCAGGTCGGCGACAACGCCCATGTTGTGGGTGATGAGGACGATGGCGGTGCCGAACTCATCGCGCACGCGGCGCAGCAGGTCGAGGATCTCGGCCTGCACCGTCACGTCGAGGGCCGTTGTCGGCTCATCCGCGACGATCAGGCCGGGCTCTAGCACGAGCGCCATGGCGATGACCACACGCTGCTTCTGGCCGCCGGAGAACTGGTGCGGGTAGTAGTCGACACGGGTCTGCGGGTCGGGGATGCCGACCTTCTCGAGAATCTCGATCGCCTTCGCCCGCGCCTGCTTCTTGGTGAACTTGCCGTGGGCGCGCAGGCCCTCGGCGATCTGCCATCCGACGGTGAACACGGGGTTCAGCGCCGTCGACGGCTCCTGGAAGACCATGGCGACGTCCGTGCCGCGGATGGCGCGCAGGCGCTGGCCGCTGAGCGCGATCACGTTGTTCTCGCCCAACATGACCGCACCGCGCGTGAACGCGGTCTCGGGCAGCAGGCCCAGGATGGTCTTCGCGGTGACGGTCTTGCCGCTGCCGCTCTCGCCGACGATCGCGAGCACCTCGCCGGAGGCCACGCTCAGGGAGACGTCATCCACCGCTCGCACGTCGCCGCCGTCGGTGGCGAACGTGACCTCGAGGTTCTTGATGTTCAGGATGGTGCTCATGACCGGCCCTCCAGTCCCTTGATGCTTGCGACGTCGTCGAGGCTGCCACCGGGAACGGCGGAGGTCTCCGCGGTCGCGGGGGGCGTGCCGTCGGCCCGGCGGCGCGTGCGCAGGCGCGGATCGGCGAGGTCGTTGATGCTCTCGCCGACCAGGGTGATTCCGAGCACCACGAGCACGATCGCCGTACCGGGGAAGATCGAGGTCCACCAGATGCCGCTCGTGACGTCGGACAACGACTTGTTGAGGTCGTAGCCCCACTCCGCGGCGGCGGTCGGCTCGATGCCGAAACCGAGGAAGCCGAGCGCCGCGAGGGTCAGGATCGCCTCGGAGGCGTTGAGCGTGAAGATGAGGGGCAGCGTGCGCGTCGCGTTGCGGAACACGTGACGGAACATGATGCGGCTGGTCGGCGTGCCGATGACCTTGGCCGACTCCACGTAAGCCTCGGCCTTGATGCGCACCGTCTCGGCGCGGATCACGCGGTAGTACTGCGGGATGAAGACCACGGTGATCGAGATCGCCGCGGCGAAGACACCACCCCACAGGCTCGACTGCCCACCGCTGATGGCGATGGCCGCGACGATCGCCAGCAGCAGCGTCGGGAACGCGTACACGGCGTCGGCGATCACCACGAGAGTGCGGTCGAGCCATCCGCCGATGTACCCGGAGACGAGGCCGAGGATGACGCCCAGGAAGATCGACAGCGCCACGGCCACGACGATCACGGCGAGTACGGTCTGCGATCCCCAGATCACGCGGGAGAACACGTCGTAGCCGCCGACCGTTGTGCCGAGGAAGTGCTTTCCCCCGGGCGGCAGCTGCGCGCCGAACGTGCCGTCGTCATCCCGCAGCTGCGAGTAGCCGAACGGTGCCAGCAGCGGCGCGAAGAGCGCCGTGAGCAGGAAGATGCCGGTGATGATGAGTCCGGCGACGAGCATTCCGCGCTGCAGCCCGACACTCTGGCGCAGGTGGTGGATGATCGGCAGGCGCTTCCACCAGGTGACCTTGACGGGTTCAGTCATGATCAGTACCTCACCCTCGGGTCGATGATCGCCGCAATGATGTCGACGACGAAGTTGGACAGGGCGACGATCACCGCGAGCAGCGCGACGATTCCCTGCACGGCGATGAAGTCACGCGCGGTCAGGTACTCGGCGAGTTTGAAGCCGAGCCCCTTCCACTCGAACGTGGTCTCGGTGAGCACCGCGCCGCCGAGCATCAGCGCGATCTGCAGGCCGATGACGGTGATGATCGGGATGAGCGCCGGACGGTAGGCGTGCGTGCGCACCAGGCGGAACTCGCTCACACCGCGCGAGCGCGCCGCATCCACGTAGTCCATGCCGAGCGTGCCGATGACGTTGGTTCGCACGAGACGCAGGAAGATGCCCGCCGTCAGCAGGCCGAGGGCGACGCCCGGAAGCACGGCGTGCTCGAGCACGTCGCTGATCGCCTGGCCGTTGCCGAGCCGGATCGCGTCGATGATGTAGATGCCGGACTTGCCCTCGAGCTTGTTGATCGCGAGCTCGGTGCGGATGCCCGCGCGGCCGGAGACCGGGAGCACCTTCAGCCAGACCGAGAAGACCAGCTTGAGCAGCAGGCCCGCGAAGAAGACGGGGGTCGCGTAGCAGAGGATCGCGAAGACGCGCAGGAACGCGTCCGGCGCCTTGTCGCGGAAGTACGCGGCGAGCATTCCGAGCGGGATGCCGACCACGAACGCGACGATGAGCGCGTAGACGACGAGCTCGAGGGTCGCTGCGCCGTAGGTCAGCAGCAGCTGCGTGACGGGGCGGCCGTCGCTGATCGCGGTACCGAAGTTCCCGGTGAAGATCTGCCCGAGGTACTCGAAGTACTGCACGAGGATGGGCCGGTCGTAGCCGGCCGCGTGGATCCGCTCCTGCAGCTGGGCGGCGGTCAGCCGGCCGCCGAGCGCCGCGGTGATCGGGTCACCGATCGTGCGCATCAGGACGAAGACCATGGTGACGAGGATGAAGACCGTCGGGATGATCAGGAGGAACCGGGTGACGATGTACCGTCCGAGGTTTCCTCCGGGGAATCCGATCGAGCGCTTTGTGGGCGCGGGCGTCGGAGCAAGCAGTTGTGCGCTCGAGCTCATTGTTACCTATCGTGCGGGTTGGGCAGTGGGAAGGAAAAGGGGGCGGCCCGCAAAGTCGCGGGTCGCCCCCTCTACTGCGCTAGAAAGACTCTAGCCTTCCGTTACTCGCCCTTGGCCAGCGTGCCGTAGCGGAACTTGAACGAACCGTCGAGCGTCGCGCCCGAGACCGTCTTGCCCGTCACAGCGATCTGCGAGCCCTGGAGCAGGGGAACAGTCGACAGGTCGGCCGCGACCGCTGCCTGGATGTCCTCGATCAGCGACTGGCGCTTCGCGGGGTCGGTCTCCACTGACTGCTGGCCGATCATCGTGTTGACCTCGGCGTTGCTGTAGTGGTTGCCCAGGAAGTTGCCCTCGGCGAAGAACGGCGACAGGTAGTTGTCGGCGTCCGAGTAGTCCGGGAACCAGCCGAGCTGGTAAGCGGGGTACACGTCAGCGGTGCGGTCCTTCGAGTACTGCACCCACTCCGTCGACTGGAGGTTGACCGTGAACAGGCCATCCTTCTCGAGCTGGCTCTTCACGAGGGCGTACTCGTCGCCGGACGACTCACCGTAGTGGTCGGGGTTGTACTGCAGGTTGAGCACAACGGGGGTTTCGACGCCCGCATCGGTCAGGGCCTTCTCCGCCTTGGACGCGTCGGGCTTGCCGTCGGTTCCGTAGAGGTCCTTGAGGACCTCGGTGGCACCGGTCAGGCCGGCCGGAACGAAGGAGTACAGCGGCAGGTAGGTGCCCTTGTAGACCTGCTCCGACAGCTCGTCGCGGTCGACGAGGTTGGCGACGGCCTGGCGGACTGCGAGAGCCTTGTCGGCGTCAGCCTCGGGGGTCTTCGCGCCGAAGGGCTGCGTGTCGAAGTTGAAGACGATGTAGCGCGTCTCGCCGCCGGGGCCGACGACGACCTTGACGTCGTCGTTCTTCTCGAGGTCGGCGACGTCCGTGGCCGAGAGGCTGCGGTGTGCGACGTCGATCTCGCCTTCCTGCACGGCGAGCTTCAGGTTCGAAGCCTCCGTGAAGTACTGCAGCTGAACGGTCTTGGTCGCGGGAGCGCCCAGGACACCGTCATAGCCGTCGAAGGCCGTGAACTCGACGAGGTTGTTGAAGTCGTAGCTCGAGATCTCGTACTGGCCGGCGAATGCCTTGCCCGCGACGATGTCGGCGTCGGGGGTCACGGCGTCAGCGGCGAACACCTCTTCGTCGACGATCGGTGCAGCCGGGCTGGAGAGGATCTGGGGCCAGATCTGGTCGTTGCCCGCCTTGAGGGTGAAGACGACGGTGGTGTCGTCCACTGCCTCGACGCTCGCGAGGTTGTAGAGGAGGACGGACGGGCCGTTCTCGTCGGCGATCGCCAGCTGGCGGTCGAAGCTGAACTTCACGTCGGAGGAGGTGAGCTCGTTGCCGTTCGCGAAGGTCAGGCCGTCCTTGAGGACGACCGTGTACTCGGTCGGGCTCGTGAACTCTGCGGACTCGGCGATGTCGGGCTCGACGTCGGAGGTGCCCGACGGCGAGTTGAGCAGGAACGGGTAGACCTGGTTCATGATCGCGAAGGAACCGTTGTCGTAGGAACCCGCGGGGTCGATGAAGGTGACCTTGTCGGTTGTGCCGACGATGATCGAGTCTGCTGTGGCTCCACCGTCATCGCCGGGGGTGCTTGCGCAGCCAGCGAGTACGAGTGCGAACGCGGCAGAGCCTGCGATGACACCAAGCGCACGCTTGCCGTTGTTGGATGCGGACGTCATATCCGTATACCTCTTCCTGATTGGTTGCAAGGAATGCCGCCGTGCGGGCGCAGTTGTACGCGCCTGCACGTGCATTGCTGTGCTCCCAGTAGTAACACACCGGCAGGGATCGTTCCAGTTCGAACGGTCGGTCTGCCCGTTTCTTTACGAGACCGAAACGTTGGCGGCCAGATCAGGGCTCGCGGAGAGCGCGCCGCTCGTTCTCGGTGGCGACGAGTTCGCGCTGCAGCTGCTCGTAGCGTGCCGGGTCGGCCGCGGCATCCAGTCTCTGCAGGGAGCCCATGAGGTCGCGCTTGCGACGCAGCACGTCGCGTTCGAGCAGCGATGCGACGACGCCCTTGCAGTAGCTCGCGAGCAGTTCGGCGTGCTGCGGGATCGGGGCGACCCCGAGTTGCTTCACGAGCGGCGCGAACAGCGCGGGCACCTCGTCGGATACGTGTTGCAGCCAGTCGGGCGATGCCGTGTGGTCGAGGCTGGTTGCTATGGCGTCGCGCACGACGGCGAGCGTGTTGTCGGCGAAGCTGACGCGTCCGACACGGGTGATGTAGTCGTGGCCGACATCGGAGGGGTGCTGCAGGATCGCCATGAGCGCGTCGCGCTCCAGGCGCGTCGCCGGGTCGGTCGGCAGCGTCATGAGCGAGGGCCCGACGGCGGGAACCTCGGGTGCCGGCGCCGTGGCGGGTCGGCCCGGTCGTTCGGCGCCGGCGTCCGGGGTGCTCGATTCATTCTTGCGAGCGGATGTCACGGCGCGCCCGACCTCGGTGATGTCCATTCCCAGCCAGCCGGCGAGGTTGCGCACATAGCCGACGCTGAGCGCCTGGTCGCGGATCCCGGCGACCACCGGTGCGGCCGCACGCAATGCGGCGACGCGGCCCTCCACGGTGTCGAGGTTGTGCTCGGCCAGCTGGCGGCGAACCATGAACTCGAACATCGGCTTGCGGGTCGTCACCAGGCGGCGCACGGCGTCATCGCCGCGGTTGAGGCGCAGGTCGCACGGGTCGAGCCCGTCGGGCGCCACGGCCACGAAGGTCTGGGCGGCGAAGCGCTGCTCTTCGGCAAAGGCGCGGCTCGCTGCCTTCTGCCCGGCGGCGTCGGGGTCGAACGTGAAGATGACCTCGCCGGTTCCGGTGGTGTCCGCGTTGGCGACATCCCCCATCACCCGCCGGATCATCTTGATGTGGTCGACGCCGAAGGCGGTTCCACAGGTCGCGACGGCGGTGGTGACGCCGGCCAGGTGGCAGGCCATCACGTCGGTGTAGCCCTCGACGACGACGACCTGGCGGCCGCGCGAGATGTCCTTCTTGGCGAGATCCAGCCCGTAGAGCACCTGGCTCTTGTGGTACACCGGGGTCTCCGGGGTGTTCAGGTACTTGGGTCCCTGGTCGTCATCCAGAAGCTTTCGGGCACCGAAGCCGAGCGTCGCGCCGGTGGTGTCGCGGATCGGCCAGACCAGTCGGCCCCTGAACCGGTCGTACACGTCTCCGCGGTCGCCGCGGCCGAGCAGGCCGGCCTCGACGAGCTCGTCGTCCTTGTAGCCGAGGGAGCGCAGGTGCTTGCCGAGCGCACCGTGCCGCGGGGCGAACCCGATGCCGAACCGCTCGGCGGCGGACTGGTCGAAACCGCGAGCCCCCAGGAAGGCGCGGCCCGGCTCCGCCTCAGCGGTGGCGAGCTGCGCGACGAAGAACTCGGCAGCCGACTGGTTCGCGGCGAGGATGCGCGCCCGATTGCCGTGGTCGACGGCCGCGCCGCCGTCCTCGTAGTGCAGCTCGTAGCCGAGGCGGGCGGCCATGCGCTCGACCGCCTCGGAGAACGACACGTGGTCCATCTTCTGCAGGAAGGTGAAGACGTCGCCGCCCTCGTTGCAGCCGAAGCAGTGGTAGAAGCCGACCTGGGGTCGCACGTGGAAACTGGGGCTGCGCTCCTCGTGGAACGGGCACAGTCCCTTCATCGAGCCGGAGCCCGCGCTCTTGAGCGAGACGTAGTCGCCGACGATGTCTGCGAGGTTGGTGCGGGAGCGAACCTCGTCGATATCGCTCCGTCGGATTAGTCCAGCCACGGAGTCGATTCTACGGTTGTGCGGGCGGCCGGCGCTGGCTCTGTCCACCGCGACGACTCAGCCGTACAGCACCTCGTCGGGCGGGTACTCGGGGCACACCGAGATGAGGCGGTCGAGCTCGGCCTGGCCGATCTCGGCGAGCGGGATCTCTCCGTAGGGATTCCAGCCCGGCACCCCCTCCCAGCCGGTGACGAAGGCGTCGCGGGAGGGCGGAGCCGACACCGTGTGGCCCTGCGCGGCGAGGCACGGCACCAGCGAGTTCACGAAGTAGTCGTAGACCAGCCCGATGCTCTTCTCGGTGAGCGGCCTGAAGTATTTAGGGTCGATCGGGAAGCGCGCCGAGCAGACGTAGGTGGCGAGCTGGTAGTCCTGCTGGTCGGCGCTCGCGCTCTCGATCTGCTCGCCCAGGGTCGCCGTGGCGTCGTCGAAACCCTCTTCGCGCAGGCAGCCGGCGATCGTCTCCGCCCACTCCCCCGAGGTGATGAGCCGCTCGGGCTTGACCTCGGGACGCTCGACATCGGGGAAACGGTCGTGGAAGGTCACCCAGGACTGCTCGACGACCCACGCCACTGTGTACTCGGCCGGCGGCTCGGGCGTGGCTTCGGGTGCCGGTGGCGTCGTGCAGCCCGCCAGCAGCAGCCCGAGCGCGACGAGCGCGACAACGCGTTTCACGGCTTGTGCGCCAGCCGGGAATGCCAGGCGATCGCCGACTGGTCGGTGAGCGATGCGACCTGGTCGACGATGACGCGCTTGCGGGCTGCGTCATCCCGAGCCTCGCGCCAGTCGGCGGCGAAGCCGGCATCGAGGTCGCGGCCCTCGGTGTCGAGCAGGGCATCGGCGAGCTCGGTGATGATCTCGCGCTGGTGCAGGTAGATCGGCTTGCGGGAGTTCGTCTTCATGACGTTCGCCGCGACGATGCCCTTGAGCACCGCGATCTCGGCCTGCGTCTCACGCGGAACGACCACGTTCGCGCCGAAACGGATCAGGCTGCCCGCGGGATGCGCCGCGCGCGTCGCGTGCACGGCCTCGTGCGCGAAGCGCCCGATCAGCTGGCTCGTGAGGTTCTTGAGGCGGGCGAGGTCGATGCGGCTGCCGTCCCAGGACTCGATCCACGACTCGAGGTTGTCGAGTCGGTCGAAGGCGGCCACGAGCTCGTCGTGGTCGAGCTCACCGCCGATCCACTCGAACATGGAATCGACCAGTTCGTCGTGGTCGACGCGCGCGCTGAGCGCCGGAACGTCGAGGTAGCCGCTCACGATGGCATCCTCGAAGTCGTGCACGGAGTAGGCGATGTCGTCGGAGAGGTCCATGACCTGCGCCTCGATGCACTTCTGGCGATCGGGTGCGCCGCTGCGCAGCCACTCGAAGACCGGCAGGTCGTCGGCGTAGAAGCCGAACTTGCTGCGGCCACTCGGGTCGGGGATGCCCTGCTGCTCCGGCCACGGGTACTTGCAGCTGGCGTCGAGGCTCGCGCGGGTGAGATTCAGCCCGTAGGTGCGGCCGTCGGGTCCGAAGACCTTGGGCTCGATGCGAGTGAGCAGGCGCAGCGTCTGCGCGTTGCCCTCGAAGCCGCCGATGTCGAGGGACCACTCGCTGAGCGCGCGCTCACCGTTGTGCCCGAACGGCGGATGGCCGAGATCGTGCGCGAGGCACGCGGTGTCGACGACGTCGGGGTCGAGCCCGAGGCTCGCGGCGAGCTCGCGACCGACCTGCGCGACCTCGAGCGAGTGCGTGAGGCGGTTGCGGGCGAAATCCAGGCCAGCGGTCGGGCTGAGCACCTGGGTCTTGGCGGCAAGACGCCGCAGCGCGCTCGAATGCAGCAGTCGGCCGCGGTCGCGCGCGAAGTCGCTGCGGCGGGTGGAATGCTCCTCGGGGTACCAGCGCTCGATATCGGCCTCGGCGTAGCCACTCGGGAAGCTATCCACCGCTGTGGTGCTCCTCTGCGGCCGTGAGGTCGGCGCGGTCGGTCTCCTGCAGCTCGCGGCTGTCGAGCCAGCCGTAGGGCAGGGTCGGCTTCTTGGGGCTGCCGGCGCGGCCGCGGGGACCCTCTGCCTCCTGGCCGGGGTAGGGAACGTCGGGGTCGAGGGTGCCGAGAAGGTCGTCGAGCTCCTGCAGACTCGAGGACATCGCGAGAGCGGCACGGGTCTCGCCACCGATCGGGTAGCCCTTGAAGTACCAGGCGACGTGCTTGCGGATGTCGCGGCAGGCCTTGTCCTCCTCGTCGAAGAACTCGGTGAGCAGCTCGGCGTGACGACGGAAGGCGACCGCGACCTCGCCGAGGCTCGGCATCGCCTTCAGCTTCTCGCCCTTGAACGCTGCCGCGAGGTCCCCGAACAACCACGGACGGCCGAGGCAGCCGCGGCCGACGACGACGCCGTCCGCGCCGGTCTCCTGGACCATGCGGATGGCGTCCTCGGCACTCCAGATGTCCCCGTTGCCGAGGATCGGGGTGTCGGTGATGGCTTCCTTGAGCTTCGCGATCGCCGACCAGTCCGCGGTTCCGGAGTAGAACTCGGCGGCGGTGCGGGCGTGCAGGGCGATGCTCGCGACGCCGGCGCCCTGCGCGGCCTTCGCGGCCTCGAGGTAGGTGAGGTGATCCTCGTCGATGCCCTTGCGCATCTTGACGGTCAACGGGATGTCCCCCGCGGCGGTGACGGCGGCCTCGACGATGTCACGGAACAGGTCGCGCTTCCACGGGAGTGCGGCACCCCCGCCGCGACGGGTGACCTTGGCAACGGGGCATCCGAAGTTCAAATCGATGTGATCGGCGCGGTCCTCGGCGACCAGCATGGTGACCGCCTCGCGCACCGTCTTCGGGTCGACGCCGTAGAGCTGGATGCTGCGGGTGGTCTCCGACTCGTGGTGGCGGATGAGGCGCATGCTCTCGGGAGTGCGCTCGACCAGGGCTCGGCTCGTGATCATCTCGGACACGTAGAGACCGGCGCCGTACTCGCGGCACAGGCGGCGGAAGGCCGTGTTCGTGATGCCGGCCATCGGGGCGAGGACGACCGGAACGTCGAGCTCGATCGGGCCGATGCTGAGCTTCGGGGCGTTTTTCGGGTCGCTGTTCGTCACGGCGTCGGGTGCAGTGAGAATGGACATCATCCAATTGTCCCAGAAAGCCGAGGCGCGCATGGTCGACGTGTTGTCTTTTGTGGATGTGGCACGATCCGCGCTGGACGGTCAAGAGGTCGGAGGGTTCTCCCGACAGTTAGCGATCAATGGCGCGCTGCTGGCTGACCCGGACGACCACGGCACTCTGCTCGACCCTGGCGTCTCGGTCGCGGAGCGCCGTGACTTTCTCGCTCAGTTGCTCGGAGAGATTCCCGCCGAGTTGCCCAACGACAGGAGGCCGCTCGGGTATTGCCCCAGATGCCTCGGCAACGACGGCTGGGTTTTCGCCGCAACGATCGACTTCGCGCTGGATACCGTGCGATGGAGCCTCATCGGGTACGACCGCGAGAACGGGCACCCGGTCGAGAAGACCGGGCCATGGTGGCGCCGCACCGAGGTGCCGCCTCCCCCTGACTGGAACTGGTGGATCGTCGAACCCGAGGATCCGGAATTGATCTACACCTTCGACCGTTCAGCCTATGAGCGCGTGATTCGCGCCGAGATCGAGAGACTGGGGACACCATGACCACCGGACGCGAACGAGTCGCAGCGGACGCAGAAGCACGTGGAATCGAACTCGAGTTCGTCGAGCGTTTCGCGGTGCGGTCGCTCGAGGAGGCGGCATCCGTGCTCGGCATTTCGCCCAGTGAGATCGTCAAGACGCTCGTGGTGAAGCGCAGCGATGACACGTTCCTGTTCGCGCTCGTACCGGGCGACCGGCAGATCGCGTGGGCGAAACTGCGTGCGGTCGTCGGGGTCAACAAGCTGCAGCTGCCGGCCGCCGAGGTCGCCCTCGCGAACACGGGCTACGAGCGCGGCACGATCACACCGCTCGGCTCGACCACCGCCTGGCCGGTCTTCGCCGACTCACGCATCGTCGGTAAGCGCGTGTCCCTCGGAGCAGGCGAACACGGCCTGAGTGTCTTCGTGGATGCCGACGCCCTCATCGCGGCCTACGACGCCACCGTCGCGGACATCACCGACGAACTGGCCCCGCGCGACTGAGCTGCCGGCCTCGCAGGGGCGGGGGTTCTGGAAACTCAGGACTTTGGTTGTGCGCGGCCTCTGAGACGGGGGTTTCAGCGCTGCTGCGCGCAGAACTCCTGAATTTCCGAAGGACGAGCTGCTAGACGAGATCCTCGTCGAGGCGGCGGTTCACGAGAGCCTGCTCGTGGTGTTCGGGGATCTCGCAGAAATCGCCCTCACACGCGGCGGCGTCGGGGAGCCCGACAATCAGGAGTGGCTTCGTTGCTGCATCCATTAGCTTGCGTCTCTTTCGCTGGCGACCTGTGCCAGTACGTTAGCGAACGCGGCGGCCTCCTGCGCGCCGGACACCCCGTACTTGCCGTCGATCACGAAGAACGGCACGCCCTGGATGCCGTACTCCTGCGCGAGCGCGACGTCGGCCTTCACGTCCGTGAGGAAGCGGTGCGACTCGAGTGCCTCAGTCACCTCCGCCTCGTCGTAACCGAGCTCGACCGCGATCGCGACCAGGTCCGGGATGCGTCCCACGTGCTCGCCGTTCACGAAGTAGGCCTTGAGCAGGCGCTCCTTCATCTCCAACTGGCGTCCCTTCGACTTGGCGAAGTGGATCAACTCGTGGCTGATCAC
>Ga0247807_10001568_pt1 | contig 13244 bp, 14 predicted proteins | sample UWRJL074202C1_FD_179931 | JGI IMG/M metagenome (GOLD analysis project Ga0247807, IMG submission 179931) | Plant litter microbial communities from Arlington Agricultural Research Station in Wisconsin, United States - UWRJ-L074-202C-1 | ecosystem: Environmental > Terrestrial > Plant litter >...
CCTCAGAAGGTGAAGGTCTCGGTAATCAATTCCTACAACATATACGCGAGGTGAACGCCATAGCGCATGTGGTGCGGGTGTACGAGGATAATAACCTAACTCACGTTCACGGAAAGGTTGATCCGGTCGATGATATTGCTATCATTAACTTTGAGCTTATTATTGCCGACAAGCAGGTAGTTGAAAAAAGATTGTCATCACTTGATCGCGATATAAAAAGAAATGATAAAGATGCATTGATCCTAAAAGAAATATTGGATAAAGTTTTGGCAAATTTACAAAAAGACATATTCGCTTCAAAGACAGAATTAAAAGAAGAAGAAAAAACTCTTTTGAATAAAAGTGTTCAGCTCATTACCATGAAGCCGATGATGTTTGTATTGAACAGAAAGGCGGGAAGTGTGAATATTATTGACAATAAAGATGATAGTCGATATATCGCGTTGATGGAATATTTTAAAAATGAGAATGCGATTTACTCTGTAGTTGATGCTCGTATTGAAAATGATTTGAAAGATTTTGAAGGGGAAGAAAAAGAAATGTTCAGACAAGAGCTCGGCGCGACAAACGACGACGGTGTGAATGATTTGATCAAAGCCGGATATAAATTGTTAGACGTGATCACATATTTTACAACCGGAGTTGAAGAGACACGAGGCTGGACTATTGAAAAAGGCTGGACGGCACCGCTTGCCGGAACTGCAATTCATACTGACTTTAAAGATAAGTTCGTGAGAGCCGAAGTTGTATTCTGGTCTGATCTTATCGAATCAGGCTCATATGGAATTGCCCGTGAAAAAGGCTTGGTTAAGACTGAAGGGAAGGAATATATCGTGAAAGATGGGGATGTGATGGAATTTAAAATCTAATAATTAAACCCTGGCTGGCTTGTTACTGTTTCGTCATTTTGACACCGTGCACTTATAAATTCAAAATAGTATATTAGCTGTCTATTGAGACCGATTGATCTTAATCTATCTCTCGCACAAGCTCCTGACGCTGTTTCATTTTCATCAAGTTCATACAGTTTGTTGGCTGGATCATACTTTATAAGTTCTATGTTTTTATATAATCCGCCTCCTGCAGCCGAGATTTTATCCAATGATTCTTGAAGTGCCGCTTCCCGTATTTCAACCGTGCTTCCGCAAGCGGTACACTGGCTATTTGTTATGGCTGACAGTAGCTTATTTCCGACTTGGGCCCGAGCTGCCTCTACCGCGTTCGCGATCAGGATAATTTCTGCCCTGGCTTTTGTTATCCTCGCCTGCTCTCTTGTAACCGTTAAGGAAGACATCACTATACTTGAAAGAAGGGCTATGATTGAAATTACTACTAACAGCTCAATAAGCGTAAAACCTTTCCTGTATCGAATCGAGATGCATTTCATTACCTCACATTTTACCATTCTATGCTTTATGAGTAAATGAAAAGGTCCGAGGGAATCGCTTGGATTCCTCGGACCTTGGTTATTTTTTAAAATGTGCTGGCGGATTATGCGGCGATGAGGCCAACTTCCAGATTGATGTTTTCGGCGTTCGCATGTTCTTCGAGCAGCTTCCTATGCTTTTCGACGTGTTCGGGGTTCTTGAACTTCACGACGACCTTGCTTTTACCGCCGCCGATCTTGGCTTCGACATGAAAGTCTTCCCCCTTTTTCAGCTTTTGTTGGCCGAGTTTGAATGAGATGTCTGATTCGAGTTTGTTTTTGCTCATGGCGAGTTTTGGTTTTATTTATGTGTTGTTCTTAATTTCTAGAAAATAGCCTACAGAAGCTAAGTCATCGAAATCACGATATACAATATATATGTATTTTCAATAATAGTCAAATCCTACAATCTATGTTACTATATCTACCATTATGGTAAACCAAGATCAAAAAGAATATTTATCAAAAGAGCGTCATGCAGAGCTTCTAACCGAGCTTGATGTCCTTAAAACGGTTCGAAGAAAAGAGATCGCTGAAGACCTCGAGTATGCTCGAAGTCTTGGTGACCTTTCAGAAAACGCTGAGTTCAACAAAGCTCGCGAAGACCAAGCTATCGTAGAAGACAGAATTAACCAAATCGAATCAGTTCTTGCAAATGCTGAGATTGTTAAAATGCACCATGCTTCAACAGCTGAAGTAGGTACAACTATTTACTTGGTAAAGAAAGGTTCAACAAAGACAGAAACATACATGCTTGTTGGGTCAGAGGAAATTGATTTCAATACGAATAAAATTTCTCTTAAATCTCCAATCGGAATCGCTATTTCAGGAAAGAAGAAGGGTGACGAAATCAGAGTTAAGCTTCCAAACGGGCAAGAAGAATTCTTTACTATCAAGGATATAGAATAGTCGGTTGGTATTTGATATACTATATCGTATATGACAGCCGTCCAATTTATCACATTTGTTTTGTACATACTCATGTTTACAGCAGGTGTGATTTTTGTTGAATCATTGTGGGAAAAATTAAAGAAAACATATTTGACCATGCTCCGAGCTGATTTCTATTCAAAGCAGACGTATAATCTTTTTGAAATCAGCATACCAAAAGGCCAAAGCAAGTCACCGCTCGCAATGGAGGTGTTTTTGAATGCGTTGTATCAACCAGGAGGTGAATCAAGCTGGATGGACAAGTGGCTTAAAGGTTCAACCAAGTCATGGTTTTCACTTGAGCTTGTATCAATTGAGGGAAATGTGAAGTTTTATATCTGGACAAAAGATAGCTTTGCCCGAGTGATTCAAACGCAGCTGTATGCGCAGTTTCCAGACATTGGCATCAAGGAAATCTATCAAGGCGACTATTCAAATGACTACACTTCGAAGATTGAATATGATATTTCAAAGTATAAGTTTTGGTGCGGTGAATTGAAAAAGAAAAATGCCGGACATTTGCCGATACGAACCTATGTTGATTATGGATTAGATAAGGATCCTAAAGAGGAGTTTAAGGTTGATCCAATTACGCCCGTACTTGAATATTTGGGAAGTCTGGGCGCGGGTGAGCAAGCCTGGATTCAAATAGGGATAAAGGCGCCAGGCAAGGATTTCAAAAAGAAATTTCCAACTGACCCAAAAGAGCGCGAAAAATTTAGAAAAGACAATAAGCTGAAATGGTATCAAAACGTCGTTATGGTTGATTGGACTGATGAGGCCAAGGACGATTTGAAGAAAATGACCAAGCGTGACAAGAAGGTTGATAAGGACGTTCCGGTAAACCCAGCGGAGATGAAATTGACGAAACAAGAACAAGAGAAGGTTGACGCTGTTGAGCGCGGTATGTCAAAGCTTGCATTCGATACGAGTATTCGCATGATTTATGTTGCTACAAAAGATGCATTCATTCCGGCAAACTCAGCGGCGCTTGGCGGTGTATTCAAGCAATACAATACGCAACACTTAAACAGTTTTGAAACGAAATCTCCAAATGTGAAATATGCATGGCAAGACAAAGGAAATCTGAAGGTGGAAGCTGATAAAAAGAAAATTTTCCAACAGTATAAAGCGCGCGCCTTTTTCTACCGTGAATTTATTCCCACAGGTGGCATGGGCTCATGGAAGAGTGACGGATTTAGATCAAAGAAGGATAAATATAAATCAGGTACGCCGTTCATTATGAATATCGAGGAGCTGGCAACTGTGTACCACTTCCCAGGCGATACTGCCAAAACTTCAGGCGTATCACGCGTTGAAGCCAAGAAAGTTGAAGCACCATCTAATCTACCTATATAATATAAAAACAAATCATGGATACCCTCATAAAAATAATCACCGCATTAACAATAGCCATTTTGGCATTGCTTGGATATGTGTATTTTTCTATCTTCGTACCTGCTGATGTGGGCGGATATCCAGTAATTGTTGAGGTTGTTCAGGGAGAGAATCTTTCTTCAATTTCAGACAAATTGTATTTGCAAAAGATAATTAAGAATAAATTTATTTTTGAAAATTTTGCCAAAGTTGCAAAACAAGATTCCAGAATTCAGATAGGAGAGTATACTTTCAAAAAACCTTTGAATGTTATTGAGATTGTCGATAAGCTGGCAAATGCGAGATATGAATATATTCCGGTGATCATAACTATTACTGAAGGCGAGGATTCAAGATCAATCGCCGATAAGCTGCTTTCAAATTTTAAAAATATAAACAGCATATATACACGAGATGAATTGTTGGCAATTCTTCAAGCGAAGGAAGGCTATCTATTTCCAGAGACCTACAACTATGCACCGTTTGCAACGCTTGAGGATGTGTTTAAGAAAATTGATGAAGAGTTTGTAAAAAGAACATCATCAAACAATCTTAGTCCCAATGATTTGAGACGGATAATAACCATAGCTTCAATTCTGGAGAAAGAAGTGCCACACCCAGAAGACATGAAAATTGTTGCCGGAATTATTAACAATAGATTAAAAGCTGATATGCCTCTGCAAATGGATTCAACACTCGGGTATTATACCGGAAAAGCTTCGCTTGAATTGACGACCGAAGATTTGCAATCTGATTCTCCATACAATACCTATAAGGTAAAAGGGTTGCCGTCAGGTCCAATTGGAAATCCTGGAGATATTTCAATCCAGGCAGCGCTAAATCCTGATATCAATGAGTATGTCTACTTCTTGTCAGATAAGGAGGGCATAAATCATTATGCAAAGACGTATGCGGAGCACCTGAGGAATAGGAAGACGTATTTAAATAAATAATAGTATAATCATTGTATGAAAAAACTATTTGAAGGAAGAATAAACCGTTTACCATTTCTATACCTACAGCTGATCCTGGCTTTGGTTTTCGCCATGGTTACATTGCTTGTAATCGTTACACCCGTTGATTTGAAATACTTATTTATAGCAACTTTGCTTGTATTTACATTTTTTAACGCATCGATAACGGTACGAAGATTTCACGACATTAACATGAGCGGTTTCTGGACATTTCTCTATCTTATTCCTTTTTTAGGAGTAATTCTTTCAATTATGCTCTTGTTTGTGAAAGGCGATGCGTGGACAAATAAATACGGTCCAGCAGTGTACAAATTGGCATTATATGATAGTTTAATGAATAGTAATGAAGAGTAAAAAAGTCTACATTGGCATGTCTGGAGGGGTTGATTCATCAGTATCAGCTTATCTCCTTAAAAAACAAGGATATGATGTATCTGGCGTTTTTATTCGTGTCTGGCAACCGGAGAACGGAGAATGCACCTGGAAGGAGGAAAGGCGAGATGCGATGCGAGTGTGTGCTCATCTGGACATTCCTTTCATAACGCTTGATCTCAGAGACGAATATAAAAAAGGGGTAGTAGATTATATGTTCCATGAATACTCTATTGGAAATATTCCGAACCCCGATGTGATGTGCAATCGCGAAGTAAAGTTCGGCGCATTTTGGAAATGGGCAAAAGAGAACGGTGCGGATTTTATTGCCACAGGTCATTATGCTCAAAATATAAACGGAAAATTATTGGAAGGAAAAGATAAAAATAAAGATCAGTCATATTTTTTATGGACATTGGAAATGTACGAGCTTGGACATATCTTGTTTCCAGTAGGGCATTTGGATAAACCGGAACTTCGCAAAATTGCCGAGAAGGCTAAGATCCCAGTGTTTGATAAAAAAGATAGTCAGGGAGTTTGTTTTCTTGGACAGATAGATATGAAGCAATTTTTGAAAGAACATATCGAAACGCATAAGGGTGACGCCTTGGATCTTGAAGGAAATGTTATAGGCGAACATGATGGCGCGGTTTTGTATGCATTGGGTGAAAGACATGGTTTTGAAATTTTCAAAAATACAAATAATCAAGGACGGTTGTATATAACCTCAAAAAATATCCTTAACAATACTATTACGGTCGGTCCCGAGGTCAAGATTGACAAGAATCTTGACAGCGCAATTCTGGTGAAAAATGTGGTGCTTAGAGATGAATTGGATACTATCAAAACATGTCGTCTGCGATACCGACAAACAAAAATAAATATAAAATCAATTGAAAAAGAACATTCCTATTACAGGGTGATTTTGGAAAATCCAGAGATGCATTCTGCCGGGCAATCGATTGTCTTTTATGATGAGGAGGTGTGTGTTGGGGGCGGGGTGATGATGTAAAATTTATTTATTCCGTTCGGTTTCAGTCCTCGGCCCCTTGTCTAGGACAAAGGACCTGCGAAGAAACTCTCTCCATAAATAAATTTTAAAAACCATCTACAATCTCATTCGTGAAAAAAGTTTTAGTAGACATGCGTTCTATGGTAAAATATTGGTTATATGCAAATACGAAAAGCTAATGGCACGATAGAAGAATTCGACGAAAAGAAACTGATAACAGCTATCGCTAAAACTGGCGCGAAGATTGATGTGGCGTATGACATTGCAAAATATGTGACCGACAAATTGCATGAAAGTTACAAAGACAATCAGCCGATTCGAACGGACTATATTTACAGACTTGCATTTAAGCATTTGAAAAATGTCTCTAAAGCGTCTGCGTTGAAATTTTCTTTGAAAAGATCAATGCTTGAAATTGGTCCATCTGGTTTTCCTTTTGAAAAATTTATAGCTGAGATCTGGAAACGTGAAGGCTATTCAGCTATAACTGGACAAATGGTATATGGTGGTTGCGTGTCCCATGAGGTTGATGTGATAGCATGGAAAAAGGACCAGCTTGTTATGGTTGAGGCTAAGTATCACTCAGATGCGGGAAGCCGGACAGATCTGAAAAATGCATTATATGTGAAAGCCAGATATGACGATATCAGACAAAATGAGTTTACATTAAATTCTTTCGATATTAAATCAACGCACGGCCTACCTGATGAAATGCCTTCTGAGTTAAGTGAAGGCTGGCTGATAACCAATACTTATTTTTCTGATACAGCGATTACGTATGCGAACTGCAATAATTTAAAATTAATGAGTTTTGATTATCCTGAGAACGGCTCATTGCAGGATAAGATCATTGAATATTCTCTGTATCCAATTACCTGTTTAACGACTATCAATCACGATGAAAAAAGAAAACTGATTGAAAAAGATATTATCTTGTGCCAGACGCTGCATAACCGGGCAGACGTGCTGAGAGAGATAGTGCAAGACAACGACAGGGTATATTTGATCTTGGAGGAGGTAAGCACGCTTTTGTAAAAGTGATATAATCAGGTCATATGGCTGCAAAATTTATTCCATGGAAAAAGAAACTATATATAAAAGGCGATTCTGAACCTTTTAAATTAAGTCGTTCGAAAATCGATCTTTTTGTTGAATGTCCAAAATGTTTTTATCTCGATAGAAGACTGGGCGTTTCTCGTCCGCAAGGGTTTCCGTTTAACCTAAATTCGGCTGTTGATTTGCTGCTTAAGAAAGAATTTGATACCTATAGAACGGCAAAGACCATACATCCGTACATGGTTATTAACAATATTAAAGCGATTCCATTTTCTCATGACGAGATGGATACCTGGAGGGAGAACTTTGTCGGAGCACAAGTGATTGACGAAAAGAATAATTTTTTAATAACAGGAGCAATTGATGATCTTTGGATTTACACTGACGGCAAAGACAAAGACAAGATTATCATTGTTGATTATAAGGCAACGAGTAAAGATGCCGATGTTGATCTTGATAGTGAATGGCAAGATGGATATAAAAGACAGATGGAAATTTATCAATGGATCTTTAGGAAGCTTGGATTTGAAGTTTCTGATACCGGATATTTTGTATATGCAAACGGGATGAGGACTGGTGAAAAATTTGATAATAAATTGGAGTTTAAAATCTCTCTTATTCCATATGTTGGAAAAACTGATTGGGTTGAGGATGTGTTGGAAAATATTAAGAAATGTTTGGAGGACGATCGGATACCAAAAGAAAAGGATACATGTGAATATTGTACGTATCGGAATAAGGCAGGGAAGGCGTTTAAGGACCATTTGGACAAGTTCAGTGATAAGGGGTTGTTTGCATAAGCCATTGACTCAACACTTGACACGTGTTATTATATTCGAGTTATGCATCCTATATCCCTTAATATAATCCTGTTCCGTGTTCGAGAACATTTCAATGCCAACGGCCTTACTGGTCAGTGCATGCCTCATGTGTGCCGTGAAAGTATCGCTCGTCGTGTCGATGAGGCACAAAAGCAATACGCTGAACAACATAAAAACGTTCAGCCTAGCTCCGTAGTTCAGGCGAAGGTCAGAGACTTGGTCGAAGAACAGATTGAAATCGAAATCGCACAAGTGTTGGCTCTCGCCGCCTAGGGCAAGCCATAGTCAAAACCCAAATATCGCATATAACCCTTAAACCGGTCATATGCGAATTTTTTTATAAAACGTGATATATTACAGTCATTATATGCAGCCGATCGTAAAGAAAATCAAAGAGCGGGTAAATATAGTCGATATTATCGGCTCCTTTATAAAGGTTGAACGGTCTGGGATTAACTTCAAGGCCTGCTGCCCATTTCATCATGAGAAGACTCCTTCGTTTTTTGTCTCTGAACAAAGACAAACATTCAACTGCTTTGGGTGTGGAGTGAAAGGGGATGTTGTTGAATTTGTAAAATTATACGAGCACCTGGATTTCAAGGAAGCACTTCGATATGTGTTTGATAAGTCTGGACTTCCTGAAAGCGATTGGCAACAAAATCAAGAGCGAAGTTCACAGGATATAAAAGCCGATCAAGAGAAAAAAGAGGCCCAAAATATATTTGAAAAAGTAGTCGATATCTACCACAAAAATATATTTGAAAAAGATTCAGAAAAAGTCTTGGCGTATTTAACGAATCGTGGATTGAAGACCGAAACTATCAATGCATGGAAAATTGGCTACTCGCCAAATGCCTGGCAATTTATAGTAACGAAAATGGCACCATCTCCGTTACTTGAAAAAGTCGGCATCGTAAAAGCCAAAGATGGAAAAAGATATGATTTCTTTCGAGATCGTATTGTCTTTCCAATATTTGATATTCAGTCAAATGCTATTGCCATCTCCGCCCGAATCGTTGATCAAGGTGAGCCTAAATATTTAAACAGTCCTGATACGATTCTTTTTAACAAGTCTGAGGTATTGTACGGAATGGATAAAGCTAAAGAGGGAATCAGGAAATTCAAATATGCCATTCTTGTTGAAGGGCAGATGGATCTGTTGCTTTGTCATCAGGAAGGGTTTAATAATACCGTAGCCACTTCAGGAACTGCCTTAACTGACAAGCATTTGCAGATCTTGAGACGGTATACCAACAATCTCATGCTTATTTACGATGCTGATAAGGCCGGGCTTAATGCAACGGTAAAAGCTTGGACCTTGGCTTTGAAATATGGCTTTGAGGTTAAGACGGCAGTTCTTACCAATGGAGATGATCCAGCATCGCTTTTATTGAAAGATAAAAAACTTTTTTTGAATATCATCAAAAACGCTACCCATGTAATCGATTTTGTCATTTCTCAATCCGACAACAAAAGCCGTATCTCAACCAAAGCTTCACTTGAAAAAATTATCCCGCTCATTGCGTCTCTTGAGAGCTCGGTTGATAAGGAATTCTTCGCCAAGAAAACGGCGGATTATTTTGACCTGTCTTTAGACAATGTAAATGGGGAATTGCAGAAATTTTCACAAGGCGAATACAAATATACAGATACCCTTGACAGGACTATTGACAAAATCACAAATCATGACAAAACTAAATATACCGTTATAGATAAAGCCCTTGCGGAATTCAAATCTTTGGTGTATATTTATAATCAACAACTACATACGCTGGCATCTCAATCTGAAGGCTTAAAAACCGACTCAGATCAAACAAAAAACGTAGATTCATATATTAATGACTACAAAACGAGCGACTTATATACATTGCAACAAGAATACGTGCCGGACTTGAACTCGGTATTCGATACTATAGAAGAAATTGATGAGAATGTTATTTTCAATCTGGAAAATATTTACACCCAAAAGAAGGTTGATTTAGATTTCTATTTGCAAGAAGTAGAAATTTCATATAAAAATTTTACAAATAAAATTTACAATTTAATATTTCAAGAAGTTCAAAACAAATTAAAAAAAGCCGAAATTATTAAGGATACTAATGTAATAAATAAATATACACACGATATAAATATATTATGGCAAAACCTAAAAAAGTAGAAAAAAAACCAATAAAAAAAATAGTGAAAAAAACAACAAAACCAGTTAAGCCAGCAAAACCAGTCGCAAAAAAGGCGATAGCGGTAAAAAAAATCGTTCCTAAAAAAGTCGTAGTCGTTAAGAAGATTGTTCCAAAGAAAATCGAAAAACCAGCTAAAGCAGTTAAACTTGCCAAGCCTGAGAAAGACGTTAAGGAAGAGAAGCCGGAACGAGTTCCAAAGATTGAAGACACTCGGACAAAAGCTCAAAAATCTATTGATACTAAATATGACAAGAAAGCTGAAAAACTTATCGTAAAAGGACGAGAAAGAGGCTTTGTTACCTATGATGAGATTTTGAAAGAGTTTCCAGATATTGAAGAGGATATTCTTTTCCTTGATTATTTATATCAAAAACTACAAGGGGCACATATCGACATCCTTGAGTCAGGCGGTTTTTTGAACGTGCAAGAAGAGCAAGATGAATTCCTGAAGAAGTATGGTGGACCAACAGGACGAGAAGCGCAATTTGACTCTATTCAAATGTATCTAAAAGAGATTGGGCAATATGATCTTATTTCAGGACATGAAGAAAAAGAGTTGGCTAAGAGAATTGAGTCAGGTGATAGAGAAGCGGTTAACCTATTGATGAGAGCCAACTTGAGACTTGTGGTTTCTATTGCAAAGAAATATGCAAACCGATCACAAGATCTAACACTCCTTGACCTTATTCAAGAAGGAAACATTGGTCTTTCAAAAGCCATTGAAAAATTCGATTGGCAAAGAGGTTTTAAGTTTTCAACGTACGCGACGTGGTGGATTAGACAATCAATCACTCGTGCGCTTGCTGACCAGTCACGAACTATTCGTGTGCCGGTTCACATGGTAGAAACGATTGCCAAGTATAAGCAAGTTGTGAGAAGACTGTTCCAAGACTTAGGGCGTGATCCGATGCCTGAGGAAATTGCTCTTGAGATGGGGGTTGATATTGAGAAGGTATACATGATTGAGAAAATTGACCAATCAACGGTATCACTCGATACACCGGTTGATGATGAGGAAAAATCAGTATTCGCTGACTTCGTAGCCGATGACAAAGTGATGACACCAGACCAAGATGCATCAAAGAGAATTCTGCAAGACCAAGTTCGTGAAATTCTAAACGATCTTAATGAAAAGGAAAGAGAGATTCTTATGCTTAGAAACGGAATGACTGATGGTGTGCAGCACACGCTTGAGGAGGTTGGAAAAATGTTTGGAGTTACTCGTGAGCGTATTCGACAGATTGAAGCGAAGGCACATGAGAAGATCAGACAGCATGATAAGGCTAATAGACTGAAAGGATATTAATTCATAAAGAAAAAAAGCGGACGACATGTCGTCCGCTTTTTGTTGGTCGGCTTTAACCGTTAGTTTTTAACCGCTGCTTCTTTTTGAGGCAGGTTTGCTTGCGTCTTTGTGTTGACGCTGTCTTGAAAGGCAAGGATTGCACAGAGTATGGTGGCAGCCTGGGTAATCACCAGGGCAAATTTTACTCCGGTCTTTGCATTTCTTTCGAGTATGACGATCACCATTCCGGCGAAGCAGAATGCGACAATGATTGTGAGGTACATAAGGTAGGGTTGGTTGGTATTCGGCAAGGATTCCTTTATCCTTTGTGAAATAAACATATAACATGTAAACATATAAGTCAATTGTGTTATTTTCCACACATGCTATAGTAATTGGACTGAGGGAGTCGAGCAATCGACACTCTCAGTACTGAAAATAACCACTTCGCAAGTTGTGGTTATTTTCACGTATGTCTCTCGGCATGATACAATGTTTTATATATGAAAAGAGGATTTACCCTAATAGAACTGCTCGTGGTTATATCCATAATAGCTTTGCTTTCCTCTATCGTGCTGGCGAGTGTGACGAGTGCCCGAGAAAAAGCTCGCCTTGCGGCTGCTGCCGTGTTTAGTGGACAATTATATCGAACGTTTGGAGCAGAAGGCGGGTTCTGTCTTCCATTTGACGAGGGCAGTGGAGTTTTGACAGCAAATGAACTCGGAAGCGAAAACGTTTCCATTACGGGAGCTCCTATTTGGTCTACTGATACCCCGACCGGAAAAGGTACGGCCTTGCAGTTCAATGGGACGGTCCCTACTCAAAATGTTGTATTTCCGTCAACAGGTAATTTGGTAAATGCCACATCAAGGGGTTTTACATATGCTGCCTGGGTCAAGCCTCTAGGAAACGGAACAGGTTGGATTATTGCACAGCAGGGATATCATGCTGGACTTGGTATTGCAACCGCTGGTACGCTTGTTCGAGGAAACGTTTTTTTTACTGATAACACTAGTGTAACGGTTGATTCTAATATAAAGGCATCACTGGGAAAATGGTATTATCTTGCTATGAGTGTTGATGATTCAAGTAAAACAATCACGATATATGTCGACGGTGTTGTAGGTGCAAAGACTACATATACCGGTAGCCTCAAAGGGTATGGGAATAATCCGTTTTATGTCGGAGGTTTGGCTGCGGGGAACAGTGTCGGTGCGATTATAGACAATCCGTGTCTGTATCTTTTGCCGGTATAAATTTACTTACTCATAAGCTCGCTAGGTTTGCTTGCATTAATTTCTGTACATGCTATAGTAATTGAACTGAGAGGTTAGCAATAACTCCTCAGTACTGAAAATAACCACTTCGCAAGTTGTGGTTATTTTCACGTATGTGGCTGGCTATGATATAATAAACCTCATATGAAAAGGGGATTCACACTCATTGAACTGCTCGTTGTTATTTCTATAATAGGATTGCTTTCCTCTATAGTGATGGCAAGTCTTACAAGTGCCAGAGAAAAAGCTCGCCTTGCAGCTGGAAACGTGTTCAGTGGTCAAGTGTATCGTGCGTATGGTGCAAACGGCGGATTCTGTTTTGATTACGATGAAAAAACAGGCACAGAAACCAGCAATACAATCGGCTCGGAAATTCTCAGTGTGGCTGGGTGGTGGACAACAAATACACCTGATAACAGTCCATCGGCAATGGTGTCGAGCTGGTGGAGTACGCAGGGTCTGGTAGTTCCTTCGACGGGGACTCTGGTGGGCGCAACCTCTAAAAGTTTTACGTATGCGTCATGGGTTAAGCCG
>Ga0247807_10001569_pt1 | contig 13236 bp, 14 predicted proteins | sample UWRJL074202C1_FD_179931 | JGI IMG/M metagenome (GOLD analysis project Ga0247807, IMG submission 179931) | Plant litter microbial communities from Arlington Agricultural Research Station in Wisconsin, United States - UWRJ-L074-202C-1 | ecosystem: Environmental > Terrestrial > Plant litter >...
AAAAAAAAATTACATTATTTTCTATTTATGCGTAGAAGCATAAGTTTGGATGATGCTAAAACCAGCTTCATCAATTGCATAAGTTAATTTATCAATTTTAGAAGTCAGGATGTTGTACATGATAATCGCTAAAGTTGAAGTACCGATACCTGTTGCAGTATTGATAAGGGCCTCAGAGATACCTGTCGCTAATGCTGCTGAATCCGGAGCTCCAGAAGCACCTAAACCACCAAATGCCTTGATCATACCTGTTACTGTTCCTAATAATCCCATTAATGTACCTACAGATACTAATGTTGCGATTACTGTTAAGTTTTGCTCTAACATTGGCATTTCTAATGTTGTAGCTTCTTCAATATCTTTCTGGATAGCTAAACATTTCTGGTCTGTATCCATGTTTGCTTCAACTTCCATCTCACGATATTTTTTCAAACCAGATTTGATTACGTTAGCAACAGAACCTTGTTGTTTATCGCATTCAGCCATTGCTGCTTCGATATTATTAGAGTTTAAAAGAGCTTGTACTTTTTTAACAAAAGCATCTAAACTAGATGTACCAGTTGCTTTTCCGATAACGATGAAACGTTCTACTGAGAATACGATTACCATTAAAAGCATACCCATTAAGATAGGAACGATTGGTCCGCCTTTGTAAGCCATACCTGCATAGTTACCAACTTTAGGTAAGTTCTCAACGTTGTTGTCAATAAAGTTATTTGCATCTCCAAGAACAAATTTATAAATAAGTGCCGCGATGATAATACAAATAGGAATGACTAGAGTAGCGAATAGATTTGAAGCTGATGAGCTTTCCTTTTTAACTGTTGTTGGTTTTGGTGCGTTTGCCATTTTTTTAGTTTTTGAGTTTTTAGTACTTTGTTTTTTAAATTTAGATTAAATATCTTGTAATACACACAACGACGAATAAAATCAAATGTTGCAATAACAAATCTACAACTTTGATTTTAATTCCAAATTAAATTATCATTACCAGGTAAATTTGATTTTCGCAATAATTCTATCGTCGGGTAGCCTATATTAAAAAAGATTGTCACGGTTAGGAGACAATCTTTCACAATGAAAACTAAAAAAAAATTCAAATGCAAATTTTTCCTCAAAAAAAATGATTTAAAGTGTGATTTCTACAACTTTTGGGACTGATTTCAGTATTTCGTCGTTTGCGAACTCCTCGAATTGCTTAAAATTGTCAATAAACGCTTTAGCAAGTTCGTTTGCTTTATGGTCGTAATTATGTTTGTCAAACCACGTATTTCTCGGATTTAAAATTTCCGAAGGAACACCCGGACAAGCATCTGGCATCATCAATCCGAAAACCGGATGCGCTGTAAATGTTGCAGAAGATAATTCTCCATTTAAAGCTGCAGTGATTAAAGCACGTGTATAACTCAGTTTCATCCGCTGGCCAGCTCCATAAGCACCGCCACTCCAGCCTGTGTTAACTAACCATACATTAACTTTATGTTCTTCCATTTTCTTTCCAAGCAACTCTGCGTATTTGGTAGGATGCAAAGGCAGGAAAGCCTTCCCGAAACAAGCAGAAAAAGTTACCTGGGGTTCAGTTACACCAGCTTCTGTACCTGCAACCTTGGCTGTATATCCGGAAATGAAGTGAAACATGGCCTGCCCCGGGTTTAATTTTGATAAAGGAGGCAAAACACCAAATGCATCTGCCGTAAGGAAGAAAATATTTTTAGGAATACCTGCAATAGAAGGTAAAACCGCATTATCAATATAATTTATAGGATAAGCAACCCTTGTATTTTCAGTTTTTTCAATATTTGAATAATCCACATCCCTTGTACCAGGGAAATAATTGATATTCTCCAGTAAAGAACCGAATTTGATGGCATTATAGATTTGTGGTTCCTTTTCAGCAGTCAGGTCTACGCATTTTGCATAACATCCTCCTTCAAAATTGAAAACAGAAGAATCCCCCCAGCCATGCTCATCATCCCCAATTAGGCCCCTTGCAGGATCAGCAGACAGTGTTGTTTTGCCTGTACCGGATAATCCAAAGAAAATTGCAGTATCTCCCTGAGCGCCCACATTGGCAGAGCAATGCATGGATAAGGTATTTTTAAGTTCAGGCAAAATAAAATTCAATACAGAGAAAATTCCCTTTTTAATTTCACCGGTATAACCTGTTCCACCAATCAATATGATCTTATCAGAAAAATTCAGAATAGCGAAGTTTGACTGGCGCGTTCCATCAACAGCAGGATCCGCCAGAAAATCAGGTGCAGCTATAATAGTCCATTCAGGATTTTCAATAGCTTCTCCTTCTTCTGGTCTGAGGAATAAATTATTAGCAAATAAATTTTGATAAGCCGTCTCTGTGATTACCCTGATGCTCATTTTATAAGCTTCATCAGCGCAGGCATAGGCATCTCTTACATAAAACTTGTCTTTGTTAAGGTGTGCACAAACTTTGTGCAGTAACGACTCGAAATTCGACTGACTAAACTGGATATTGATATCGCCCCACCAAACTGAATCTCTTGTAACATCATCCAGCACTATAAATCTGTCTTTTGGCGACCGGCCGGTAAATTTACCCGTATCAATTGCCAAAGCACCTGAAGATGAGAGCGTACCTTCTCCGTTATTGATGGCTTCTTCTATCAGTTGCGGTACACTTAACTGATAGTATGCATTATCAGTACCCAAATTCAACCGGGATAAGTCTGGTTTAGGCATTAAAACTTTGCTCATAAAATGATTATTTGTTTAGGCAAAGCTAAGGAGATATTTATTGAAAAAATATCATTTCAAAGGAAATATTTCACTTATTGTGGCATATACACTATAGAATAAACACCTGATATACAATGAATTAACAACACTATTATCCGCCCGATTTTTTTACTTTGTAGCCTTCTTTCTGGAGCATCAAAACTACCTTATCTCTGAAATCACCCTGTATAATAATTTCTCCGTCTTTTGCACTTCCGCCTACCCCGCATTTCGTCTTTAGCATTTTTGATAATTTCTCCAGATCAGCAGCATTTCCGCGATAACCAGTGATCAGCGTAACTGCTTTACCACCTCTGTTTTTCCGGTCCAGCATCACCCGCAGATCCTGCTGATTATTTGCAATCACCTCCTGCGCTGTTTCATTACCGGTTTGATAGCTGTAAGAAGGATCTGTAGAGTACATAATCCCGCCAAGGTCACTTAATGATTTTTTATTCGGCTTCATCTCTTTAATTTATTATCTTTTTTCAGAAACATTTTAAACAATTTCCGCAACAGTATCAACTATTTCCGCTGGAACAATTACATTCAAAGACAGAGGTGAAATACTTACTGCAATCTCTCTGCCCATAAAATAGGGTTCTCCATCAATGTGTATGGCAGCATCTTCTGCTCTTGTAATCTGTATATTTTTTCCTTTGATAATTTCTACCATATCAGAACGATCAGTACTTGCGTTCAGCATATGATAGGCCAGCAGCGGTAATTTATATAAGGGGAATGATTTAATGATGCAAACATCCAGCAAACCATCTGTTACAGAGGCATGTGGAGAAACATGTGCATTATTTCCGTATTGAGAAGAATTAGCAACACTCACTACAAAAGCTGTTCTTGTATAACCAACCCCATCAATCCTCAAATGATAAGTTTCAGGCTTATAACTAACCATTTCTTTAAAACCCAGCTTAAGATATCCTGAAAGTCCCCTTTTTTTGTTCCCGACAAATACAGAACTGATATGTGCATCAAATCCCATTCCGGCCATATTAAAGAAGAACTTATCATTGAATGTACCTGTATCAATTTTAATAACGTTCAGCCTATTCAATACCTGGATTGCTTTAGCTGTATTCATCGGTATTTTTAAAAACCTGGCTAAACCATTTCCTGATCCAAAGGGAATAATTCCCAGAATCTTTTGCTGTTGCATGACTTTGGCTGCAATTTCATTAATTGTACCGTCACCACCTACGGCAACAATAATATCAAAATTCTTATTTGCAGCTTCTTCCGCTATCTCGGCAGCATGTCCTACATATTCTGTAAAGCTATAATTAGGATTAAACTTGGATCTGTCCAGGTTCGCATCAATTATAGCAGGGATCTTTAATTTATCCTTACCCCCGGATATAGGATTAATAATAAATAGAATGTTCGACTTTGCCAAAGGATATGATTTAATTATGGCACAAAATAATTGATATTTTTTGACTATTTTGAATATATATAGTAATTTTGCAATCTAAGGTGGACTGATTTGCGATGTTATGCTGGCATGACGGGATTGCAACCACGTAAAAAAAAGTGCTAACCATTCATACACTTCATTTTACTGCCTGTTTACACGGGGTCTTTGTCCATTTTAAAAATTGTTGATTATTAAACTAATTATTTAAAATGTCATATCTATTTACATCAGAATCTGTTTCTGAAGGCCATCCTGATAAAGTAGCAGATCAAATTTCAGATGCACTAATTGATAATTTTTTAGCATTTGATCCTGAATCAAAAGTTGCTTGTGAAACATTAGTAACTACCGGACAGGTTTTTCTGGCTGGAGAAGTGAAATCAACAGCATATCTTGATGTGCAGAAGATCGCAAGAGAGGTAATCAATAAAATTGGTTATACTAAAGGTGAATATATGTTTGATAGTAACTCCTGCAGTGTACTATCTGCTATTCACGAGCAATCTCCTGATATTAACCAGGGTGTAGATAAAGCAGATAAAACAACTCAGGGAGCTGGTGACCAGGGAATGATGTTTGGTTATGCAACAAGAGAAACTGAAAATTTCATGCCTCTTGCACTTGACCTTGCTCATAAAATCCTGATTGAATTAGCAGCCATTCGTCGTGAAAATAATGAAATTACGTATTTACGTCCGGATGCAAAATCTCAGGTTACTTTAGAATATAACGATAATAATGAACCTGTAAGAATCGATTCTATTGTTGTGTCTACACAACATGATGATTTTGATGAAGAGCAGACAATGCTTAAAAAGATAAACGACGATATTATCAATATTCTTATTCCACGTGTATCAAGCCAATATCCTCAGTTCAGTAAATTGTTCAACAAGGATATTAAATACCATATTAATCCAACTGGTAAATTTGTTATCGGTGGCCCGCATGGTGACACTGGTTTAACCGGAAGAAAGATCATCGTTGATACTTATGGTGGTAAAGGTGCACATGGTGGTGGTGCTTTCTCTGGAAAAGATCCTTCTAAAGTTGACCGTTCAGCTGCGTATGCAACCAGACACATTGCTAAGAATTTGGTCGCAGCTGGTGTTGCTGACGAAATTCTGGTACAGGTATCTTATGCTATTGGCGTTGCTCAGCCAATGGGTATCTATGTAAACACTTACGGAACTGCTAATGTTAAAGCAGCGGACGGCAAATTGCTTACTGATGGCGAGATCGCTAAAGAAGTAGAAAAAATCTTCGATATGACTCCTTATGGTATTGAGACACGTTTGAAATTGAGAAATCCAATTTATTCGGAAACTGCCGCTTATGGTCATTTTGGTAAAAACAATGAAGTAGTCACTAAAATATTCAAAGCATCCAACGGTGTTGAGAAAGAAATTACAGTAGAATTATTTACCTGGGAAAAATTAGACTTTGTAGACGCTGTCAAAAAAGCATTTTCTTTATAATCCTTTAAAGATTTTAAAATTTAAAAGAGCGTTGTCTTCACAGATAACGCTCTTTTTCGTTTAAGCCTCAGCCTGATTTCCTGTTTCAGTTATAGAACCCTTTGTTTGACTTCGGGTCTGCTTTTATATGAATCCACATTTTCTCCAGGATACTTCCATAGTGAGTCCACCTATTTGCCGGGAAAAGGTGGACTCAACGTGGACTCACTGTGGACTCAATGTGGACTCACACTTTAGTCTACCTGAACATTTATAAACTGTTTTCACTCTTGTATTCCACTTAAAATTCAGAATGTATCTGCAAAGCCCGGAATAAATCGTATCCTTATTCAATAATAAAAGATTATGATTCGCAGATTTATATTTATCCTGTTTATAGGACTTCAGTTTGGAAGCGTTTATGCCCAGACCAAAACACCTGATCAGTTATACGGACAATTATTTATTGATGTACAAATGCAAAACGTACTTAAAGACGGCAAAACATTTGTTGACTGCATCCCTAAAAGAGACCCTGCCAAAATTCTGGAAGAATATATGAAGCTGAAAAATGCAAGTAACAAGTTCAGCATACTCGATTTTGTAAAAGCTAACTTCATTCTTCCTGACACCAATACCACCAGTGTGATTACCGGAAATAAACCAGTTGCAGAACATATTAATCAACTTTGGGAAGCCTTGCGCCGCAAACCTGCCGGCAAGATAGCCAACAGCTCATTATTAGACCTGCCTGCTCCTTATATTGTACCGGGGGGCCGTTTCAGAGAGATCTATTATTGGGATAGCTACTTCACCATGCTGGGGCTTCAGGTATCTGGTGAAAATGAGACCATTGAAAATATGGTTAAAAACTTCGCCTGCCTGATTAAGCAGAATGGACATATCCCGAACGGGAACAGAAATTACTATCTCAGCAGATCACAACCTCCATATTTCTCCCTGATGGTTGAACTTCTTGCTCAAATCAAAGGAAACGAAGTATATTCAACTTATTTACCAGCACTGGAAAAGGAATATGCTTACTGGATGGACCGGTCTGCTCCAACTAAACATGTAGTTACCATGCCTGATGGGAGCAAATTAAACCGTTATTATGACCAGTTAAATATCCCAAGACAAGAGTCTTATAAAGAAGATGTGCTGATTGGCAGACAGGCAAAGCCGAAAAACCCGGAAGTCTATCGTGATATCAGATCAGCAGCCGAAAGCGGATGGGATTTTAGCAGCAGATGGCTGACTGACGGAATGCAGTTAAACACCATTCAAACCACACAAATAGTCCCTGTAGATTTAAACTGCCTGTTATACAATCTTGAACTTACCATTCAGAAATGTTATGCACTTCAACATCAAACTGAAAAGCAGAAGTATTTTAAGTCTTTAGCTTTAAAAAGAAAAATCAGTATGCTGAAATATTTCTGGTCACCGCAACAATCGTGGTTTACTGACTATAATATAAAAACACAAAAACAATCTCCTGTATTAAGCCTTGCCGGGATGTATCCATTGTACTTTAAGCTGGCCAGTTTAAAACAGGCAAACCTGGTTAAAAACATTTTACAGCAAAAATTCCTGAAACCAGGGGGATTAGTTTCTACTCCGCTTAACACACATCAGCAATGGGATGCTCCAAACGGATGGGCCCCGTTACAGTGGATGGCAATCAATGGATTAGGTAACTATGGATTTCATGATTTAGAGAAGGATATCTCTGTACGCTGGATCAATTTAAATACAAACGTGTATAAAAGAACGGGGAAATTAATGGAAAAATACAACGTTGTTGACCTTCAGCTGAAAGCCGGAGGTGGAGAATATGCTTCTCAGGACGGATTCGGATGGACAAACGGTGTATTGCTTTCTCTGATGAAAAAATACGGATACACTAAATAAAAAAGAAAACCATTTATAAAAGGCTTTGTTTAATAAGCAAACAATCTTTATTATGGAACAACCAGCGGAAATGAACACACTTAGCCAGATTTTAGAAAAATTAAGGCAAAAAGGGTTAGATAACGAAATAAAGATGACTGACCATGGCAAAATGCAGGGTGTTGGTCTGCACAAAATTTATGCCCCGGAAGATCTGACTATCATAAAAACTTATCGTTTTGAAGGTGACTCAGATCCAGGAGATAATTCTGTGCTTTATTTGTTAGAAGACAAAGAAGGTCAAATTGGCTACATTATCGATGCTTATGGCATGTACAGCTCTCATGAAGGAACAGGATTTGACGATTTTCTAAAAAAAATCCCTACTGCCGACAGGGATATGCAAGAACTATTTAAATAGACATTCTATTTGAGCAAAGGATAACTATCTGGTTTTTCTTTGCTCAATTACCAAATTCCCATCCGGGATTTCAAGGGTTAATCTATCCCATCTGGTTAATCCAGATCAATACGACTCCTTCATAAATGCTCATACTTCATTTAAAACTGAAGTATAACTCTTCCGGGTTGATTAATTTTGATTAAACAATAATCAGAAAGAATGAATACCGGACTTATTTTAGATTGGAATAAAATTGAACCACATACTTTTTATTATCAATACAGATCAGAATGTCCTGTTTACTATGTATCAGCTCAACATGGATGGAATATCTATTCTTATAAACAAGCTAAACAGATATTACTGCATCAGGATGTACTTATCCCTGAAACTAAAACCAGCTATACCGGCCTGAATCAAAATGCAGTAAGACTGATCAGGCAACTAGCCCGCCTGAATAATTTCAAACAACATGAGAAATCGAGACGTGCAGCGATGCATATCTATAATCAAATGCAACCTCTTCCGGTCAGGCCTATTCTCGAATCTCTGCTAAAAGCTAGTAAAAATATTGACTGGGTTAATGCGGTCGGCAAAAAACTACCTGTACTTTATATTTTAAAAAGCCTGAAATTTGGAGAAGAGGATTGTGAATTTATCCTTAAACACATAGCTGTACTGGTCAGAATTATGTCTGCTCAAAGGACAGCTGAAGAGGTAATACTATTGAATAAAGTCATTGACGCTTTATTCGTTTTATCACAAAAACATCTTGTGCATAGTTCAATTGCTATAAATAATTCAGATAGTGATGAATGGACTGAATTATTAATCTCTAACTTAATTGGTCTTCTGATACAGAGTTACGATGCAGGACGGGGTTTACTAACGAATACTATGATTCAACTTGTTCGTCATCATCTACCCATTCCAGAAACTGACACAACAAACTATTTTAAACAAGCAGTTGCTGAAACTTTACGTTTTGATCCACCAGTGCATCTGACCCGAAGAATTGCTGGTAAAGACCTTTTAATAAATCATCAAATGATAAAAGAAGGAGAAATGATAACAATTGTACTCGCAGCAGCAAATCTTGATCCTCATATATTTGAATCACCTTTAACATATAATCCTTCAAGAGCTAATAATCATGAGCATCTTACCTTTGGTGCCGGTCACCACCAGTGCCTGGCAAAGCATTTAATTACAGGATTAGTTGTTGACACCTTTAAAATCTTATACCACCGTATTCAAATGCCGGTACAATCTATAACATACGAGATATTGCCAAATGTCAGGCTGGTTAAAAACTTATTCATCACAATTTAAACTCAGAAATATGATCGCTGTAATTTTTGAAGTCATGCCAGAAGATGGTAAAATGACAGATTACCTTGCTATAGCTGCAATGCTCAACCCTATATTGTCTACTATAGATGGCTTTATTTCTATTGAAAGATTCAAAAGCCTGGTACACCCGGATAAAATTTTATCCTTATCCTTTTGGGAGAATGAAAAAGCGATTCTGGAATGGAGAAATATTGAAATGCATCGTGATGCGCAATCAAAAGGCCGTAACTCCATTTTCAAAGATTACCATTTAAGGATCGCAGATGTAGTGAGGGACTACGGAATGTTCGACCGTGAAGAAGCTCCCGCTGACAGCAAAACAGCAAATGGTTAATTCATAAAGGTGGAGATGGATGGCAGCTAAATTTTAGCACCTAATTATTGATTATGAAGTATTATGTTAGAAAATTTTATCAACACATGTTACCAGTCAGAACACAATCAGTTAATTTTCAGATATTTAAATTGTTTTTTTAATACAAAAGCAATTTCACTTTTTTTTCTTATGTCACCACTTAGGGAATTAATGTAAGTTAACTTTGATTTGTGTAAATCTTTTATAAGATTAGAAATCGTTCTTACCAACATTAATTTTATACCTCATGGCTTTAGGTGTGTTTAGCCATGAGGTATCTATTATTAATCTGCTCAAACAGCTTTCTTCTTTTTGCTTCCAAAACAGAGTTCCACTATTTTTCTTACAGCTTTCGTCATCTCTTTTCTTCCTGATTCGGTATTTAAATCAAGTCCGCATAATGTGCTCGTATTTTTTTTAGTATGTAATACTGAATAATAAATTCCACAGACAATAATAGCTGAAACTGCCCTGAAATTGATATCTGAATCCTTAAAATAAGGGTCGGTTAACTTCAGAAGCTCCTCTCCCATAGTTTCTCTCTTTTTACTCAGCTCATTTAGAATATTGCTTTTCTCTGAGATCTCCCAAAGGATGATACGCTGCATTTCATCTTCATTGAAGAAGAAATCAAATTGGTTTTCAAGAATACCTGAGACAAACTCAATCATAGTTTGTTTTTTATTGACGGCAGTAGCTGCATCACTTACCTTTTTAGAAAAAGTTACCCAGTAGTCTCTTTCTATCAGATAAGTCTCTATCAGCGCATCTGCAGTCCCAAAATAACGGTAAATCAGTTTTTTACTTACATCTGCACTTTTGGCAATTGCATTTACTCCTAATCCTGTATAGCCCTTTGACCTGATAATTTCCCCAACAGCGTCAATAAGTTTGCGCTCCGTCAATAATCTGTTTTTAGGTTCCGTTTTAAATAAATCATTTTTCTCCGGCATAGTCTCTTTCGTAGCAATTTCTCCAAAAATAGCTTTTTGCACCTCTTTTGGTATCATAATCAGGCAATTATTTCGATTATGGTTTTGCTTAAATTAGTAAGCCGTAAACTTTTCAGTACAGAGTTGCTAAAAGGCACTCTACTGATGTTTATACTTGCTCATAGCTGTACTGTCTACAGTCTTTTGTATCTGAAGATTCGCTAACCGCTGTACCAGATAGGCTTTAAAAACCTCATCTTTCTCTTTTCTCTCAGCTTTAACCATGGCTTCAAGCTGCTCAACCTTTCTTGAGTAATCTTTTTTTGCTGTACTTGCATCAAACCGCCCGGTCACAATCACACTGACCAGAACAAGCGTAACGACATAAAGTGCATAAGCGAAAGGAGTTTGTGCAATCTCTTTCAAAGAGATCTTTTCTAAACTTTCTTGTATATTTTCCAATGGCCAAGGTGATTTTAAACTTCATTTTCTGAAAATGCCCCGCTGTCAGTAAGCATTATTTTTTTTACAGTTGCAGGTTTGTTTTTAAAGCCTGGCCTTCTGCACGCTACAAGCCTGTTTTTTTTTATCCAGGCCAGGCTAACGGCATTACTTTGGTTTCCCCCATAAACTAAAAAGGCTTGTTCATTCTCTCCGCAGTAAAACCCTACATGTCCCCCTCCAGAACGTTTAAACACCAAAATGTCACTAAACTCTTCTTTTCCTTTTTCAATTCCAACTCCCCATTTCGACCATTCTAATGCTGCCAGCAGTTTACTCCCAATCATCTCATATCCGGCTCGCAAAACACAGATCCCAACAAATAACCCACACCAGGGGATATCATCATTTGTGTACCAGCCAGAAACGCCGGCTTCTTTAGCCCAGACTAAAATATTTGGATTACTTTCTTTACCGGTAATTTCCAGTAAGCCATAATGTTTGCGGGCCTCCACCCATATTCGTGGAGATTTGAAACTGTCAAGCCATGTGAATTTTTGTGGTAGTGCTTTCATCTCTATTTATTTATTGTTTATAATCAGGATACATTATACGGGTGATAATTAATCCTCCCTGCATGTGAACCCGTTAATTACTCTTGTTGAGGAATCCGCTGCCGGATCCCAAAAATTTGCATTGACACCCGACTATACAAATGGTAAGTTATCCATAATCTATAGCTAATAATTTACACTTTGTTTACAGATTGATTGCAGATTCCAGAAACAACTCAATTCGTGATCAAAATATTATATCGTGTCAACATTTTGTGATAATTTTCAATTTCCAACTGTTATTCAGGCCTACTAAATATCTTTCGGAAATTTTATATCAGTTCGTTTATAACCTGATAGTTGCACTTATTATTATTTTTTTTACTTTTGTGCATTGTATAGCTTGTCTTTCTTGTCAGAACAAACATACACACAATATGTGTTTAAATACAAATAAATATTCACAAAATGAATGAATTACCGGGTAAATCACAGATCCTTAGCCAGATAAAATCACATTACAACTTTAAAAACGATGCAGAATTTGCACGTTATTTAGATATAAAACCTAATACGCTATCTAACTGGCATAGTAGAAATACAATAGACTATGAATTGATAGTCACGAAATGTGTCGACATCGACGCAAACTGGTTACTGACAGGTCAGGGAGAGATGCTTAAGAATGAAGGACAAGAAGTTAGTGTTAGAAAATTAAGGACAGATATGTTAATGGACACACAAAATATTCCACTTTATGATGTGCAGGCTAGTGCAGGCGTTATTGAATTACTTGGGAAAAACAGGCTTAAACAAGTGCCAATAGACTATATACGTATCCCAAAACTTCCTAAATGCGATGGCGCATTATATATTACAGGTGATAGTATGTATCCTTTGCTGAAATCGGGAGATATTGTGATGTATAAGGAGATCAAAGACATTGCTCATAACATCATTTGGGGAGAGATGTACCTGACCTATATTGAACATAATGGCGATGAGTTCTTTTTCACAAAATACTTGCAGAGATCTGAAAAAGAAGGATTTGTAAAATTTGTTTCTCAGAATCAGCATCATCAGTCGATTGAATTTCCGCTTCATGCCATCAAGGCTCTCGCAATGGTTAAAGCGTCAATCAGGATAAATTCGCAGCTATAGAAAAATTAACAAAAAGGTTGTATCATTCATAAAAAGATGATCAACCTCTTTTAATATTATCAGGATTAACACACGACATGCCAATATCATAAACATAGCTATTAGAACAACAGATTGTCAGGAACTTCAGAAAAAGCCAGTACAAGACCTCCTGTACCTTATAGAAATAAGTTACGCAAGGCATAACTTTCACGTTCTTTGGAGCGTATCAGGTAACTGAGTATCCAGTTAAACATTAATGTAATAAGAGAAATAACTATCAGTAAGAACCCATTGCCATAAGTAGCAAAGAGACACGCTATTAAAATCATCAATAGATTAACGCCAATTAAGAGGGTAGTAGTCTGCATATGTGTAAATCCTAATTTTAATATACGGTGATGAATATGATTCCGATCAGCCAAAAAAGGTGATTTTCCTTTCATAATTCTGAGAATAAACACGCGTAATGAATCTGAAACGGGAATAATTAGAATAGCCAGTGCTATAGCGGGAGCCGGG
>Ga0247807_10001570_pt1 | contig 13222 bp, 6 predicted proteins | sample UWRJL074202C1_FD_179931 | JGI IMG/M metagenome (GOLD analysis project Ga0247807, IMG submission 179931) | Plant litter microbial communities from Arlington Agricultural Research Station in Wisconsin, United States - UWRJ-L074-202C-1 | ecosystem: Environmental > Terrestrial > Plant litter >...
CGCCTTGTGGAAGCAGCACAACTCAATCGTCACATTGACTTTCAACTTGCAATATTGAATCGTCACAAGGGGGAGTTTGGAGCCGGGGAGCCCCTCAAACTAACAATGTCCTCCCCGGGTCTTTTGGACACACTCGAGTTTATTGAAGATAAGGAACCGAAGGAGCCACTAAAGTTTGATGAAGTTGAGATCGAGGTTCGTGCCACAGGAGTCAACTCTAGAGACTGCTTAATTGCTCTGGGGAGAATACCTGGTAATACGTTCGGCTTCGAATGCGCCGGTATTGTTAAAAGCCTAGGGAGTCACTGTGGGAGCCTAAAGATTGGCGATAGGGTATGCTCTAGTGCCGCAGGTACTTTCCAAACATACGCAAGATGCAAGGCTTTGCATACCAGAGTTATTCCTGAAAGCACTTCGTTTGCTGAAGGTGCAGCCCTTCCCGTTGCTTTTCAAACAGCGTATTATGCTTTGGTATATGTCGCCCGAATCCAACAGGGTGAATCAATCCTCATACATTCTGCTGCTGGTGGCACAGGTCAAGCAGCTGTTCAAATCGCAAAACTTTTCAATGCTGAAATTTATGCCACTGTTAGTTCTGATGAAAAGAAGATGCTTCTTATGGAGCTCTATGGCATCCCAGGGGATCATATCTTCTATAGTAGAGATGATTCTTTTGTCCGGGGAATTATGAGAATGACAAGAAGTAATGGCGGTGTTGACGTTGTGCTCAACTCTCTGAGTGGCGATGCCCTAGTAAACACCTGGGAATGTATTGCCCCATTTGGTCGCTTTCTGGAGATTGGAAAAAAGGACATCATGAGCAATGGACCTTTACCAATGGGTCCATTTCTCAAGAATGTCTCATTTCACGCCATTGATCTCAACGAGGCGCGTATTTCTCGTCCACGACTTCTTTCGGACGTTGGAAAAGAAATATCCGCTTTGCTTTTTAGCAAAAAGATATGTCCACCTCAACCATTACACATATACGGGGTAGGTGAGATCGAACAGTCATTTAGGTATCTTCAAAGTGGAAAAAACACAGGAAAGACCGTTGTTGAGCTTCGGGGTACTGATATTGTGAAGGTAAGTTGTCTCGAGCCTGAAGGGAGGATTTACAGACTAATCGTCTAGACCGTTTCGATCATCAAGCAAAGATGGCACTTTGAGCAGAATTCTACGTACGTCATAGCGGGAGGTTTGGGGGGAATTGGGCGCAGCATATCGCGATGGATGGTCCTACGCGGTGCAAAGCATCTAATACTCCTGTCACGTTCTGGACCGAGCACTGAACTTGCACGAACGTTTGTCCAGGAGCTGAGAGAACAAGGGGCTCATATCGAAACACCAATCTGCGACATTTCGCAAACGACGCCTCTGCTTCAAGTCATCTCGGAACTTTCCCTTAGAATGCCCCCAATCAAAGGTTGTATCCAGTCATCAATGGTCCTCAAAGATTCCATATTCGAGCAAATGTCACACGATAATTGGGTAAAAGCGCTTCAGCCAAAACTGAATGGTTCGGCGAATCTCCATTACGCATTACCGAAAGGTATGGACTTTTTCATCATGTTGTCTTCGATTGCTGGAGCTATCGGATCTACTACACAAGCAAATTATGCCTCAGGATGTGCATATCAGGATGCACTTGCACATCACCGAGTTGGTTTAGGGGAAAAGGCAACAACTTTGAATCTTGGTATGATGACAGACGACGGTGTGCTCACTGAGAATACAAAAATGATGAACATTATGAAGAGTACAGGTTATCTTCTTGGGATAGGACAAAAGGAGCTTTACGCACTTCTTGAGCATTACTGCGACCCATCGATGATGATTTCCACTCCATTGACGACCCAGGTTGTCATTGGGTTCGATGTTCCTGCATCCTTAGAGGCAAAAGGCATTCATCTTCCAACATTCATGCGCCGACTTCTTTTTAGTTCCTTGTATAACGTAGGCACGGTACCCGTGGAAAAGAATACTTCCACGGAAGGGAGTGAGGTATCCATCGCCAACCATTTGGCAGCAGCAAACACCCTTGATGAGGCCGCTGATATTATATGCAATGCACTGAAGGCAAAATTGAGCAATGCACTAGCCATTCCACTAGAGAACCTCGATTCGGGTAAAACACTATACATGTACGGCGTGGATTCCTTGGTAGCGGTGGAACTACGGAATTGGATTTCCCAGACAGTTGATGCGGATGTAGCCATTTTTGAGATCTTAGGCAATACCAATTTTGAGGATATTGCGATCCTCGTGGCTAGGAATAGCAGAGTCGTTCAGTCAATCCTCGGGCATAAATCGAGCAGCGAATAATCAGAGTGCTGATGTAGAAAGATACTTCCTAGTTCTGGCATACAGAAATCAAGATTCTTCACATTATTCATTGTCTAATGTTGCCTCAGCCATACACAATTATAAGCAAAATTAGATCCGAGACATCCTAATCTCAATCAGAGCGCGCCTTCGCTCCACCGAGATTAAGCTACTTTCTTCTCTGACAGTCTGAAGTAAACCATTTAGAGAAGATGTGCTTATTAAAGCTTCTACAGGCAACAATTTCCACTAGGTAAAGGGATGTGATTAGGGGTCATTTGTTGTCAGAATAAGCAAAGGAATGATGAATGAGGTGTCTAGTGACTCATGGGTAATCATTTTGCCAGTGTTAGGCTGACCCTCAACCGCTAGGTAGATCTAAATGCTTGAAGAATGAAGAGCAAATTTTCTTAAATCTGACATATTCATGTTCCTTTTTATTTAATTTAACGAAGATTGAACTATATAACATCGTTTCACTCGCCAGAAGCAACGATCGTTTAAGTTACCGGAAAGTGCCGGTCGTAACAGCATAGCCTCGCGAAATCTACCTTGTGGGGAACGGAATTGAAGCCTTTTCTTACAGCTTGACACTAATCACTGCTCTACTTTGCTTATATATGAGTCAATACACCGTTTTGACTGTGTCCTCTATGTTGTCGGTCAACGTTTTCTTACTTTTTCCTAAGTCTCAGCCCAGGCATCCTTCAATGAGCCATCGATCGGTCACTTGTTTCAGACATGCCGTAGCCTCCGGATATGAAGTAGGCAACAAAGCCGAAGTGTGCCACAAAGGTCATTACTCACTCGGTGACAAGCCGTGGTGAAGTTGCGGCTCTGGTGGCCCTTGCACAGCCCCCACAATATATCGCCATCTCTTATAGTCCAGGATCATCTGATATACGTCGAACGTCCCCGTACAGGCGGGGAGAAGGGAAACAACTCTAACAAGGTTTTTTCGGTGTCTTGGCTGGCATAGCGGGGTCTTTTGCTCGTCATTTTGCCCTGGTTTGCGACGCTCTTATGGCCTTGGGTGACATACATGGTGTGGTGGAGAAGAGGAGCGAAGTGTATAAATCCAAGGCTCTCCATGCTTTATTCAGATCCATATCTCTCTTTCTCTCTCTCTCGTAGCTGAAAATCTCCACTCTTCTTTCAATCGAGCCCTTCGCAGAACAGTTCCTTATTCCCCAGATCAGGTCTGCCGTCGTCCCAACCATTTCTCTAACTCACATCAAATCTGAAAGATGTGCCTCTTCTCTACCCCCAAGAAACACCACCACCACAGCAGCCACCGGAACAGTCGCGTGGTAGAAGAGGTCTACATTTCACCTCGACCGGTGTCTCATCACTCCCATCGCTCACACCACTCTTCCCACCCAAGATCTTCTTATACCTCTGTCACAAGAACCGCAAGACCGAGCGGTGGAGCCTACTATGCGAGTCCAAGAGTGAGCCAGGGAAGTTATGGAAGAAGGAGTCAACCGGTTGTTGTTGAACAGAGACGAAGTAAGTTACCTATTTTTTTAATATGTCCAAAATGTTCCTTTCACAGGGTGGGAGATTCTGAGGAGTAGAGCGTTTGGATTCTTTGAATTGGACAATTCTTTTAGACGAATTCTACACTATTGGATTCGTGTCTCATGTTCTTACTATAAATTACTCCATGGAAACTGTACTAATTAGTATACAGGCACCACAAGATATCGCTAGTGGCTGAGAAAGGAGGTTCAAGTCGCTTCGTAACGCTGCTGAATTCAAGGAGATAGATTGTTTTAACATGTATTGCATTTAGGGCTGGTTAAATTTTTTGGGAGGCGGGGGGCGTTAGATTACGAGACGAACTTATGACAATGACTGAATTACGAACTTTCTTACTTTTATGTAGGAAAGCTATTTACTCTTTTAGATATAATAAGGAATTTTGATATTCGTTAATCAAATTTTACTAAACCCCGCTGTCCAATGGTTCCAACCAGTTGAAATTGTCAAAGAGTTGAAACAGTATTTATATGTCTAGGTCTGGATGAATCATGACCGGAGAGCTCATTTGATTTGGCCGGTGCTATTTTTCTACTTCCTATGTCAAAGGAGATGATACTGCCAGGTGATTATCTAGACATCTAGAGTAACGTCCATCCCTGTGTGCCGAAAAAACCGGTGTGCCGAAAAAAATCATAGGTACTTAGACTTGAAAAATTAAAATCTTTGCACACCCTAATATCTCCTATTGGATTTTTACAAGATAGGTTCTCTAGCCACTCCCGCACACTTTAGACTGCTTTTTCTAAAAAATTGCACTTATATCGTTGCCTTTACGCCGGATCCGCAAAGGGCCATAGTTTAGAGTATAATAGTATTCCTCTACCACAGCTCTACCACCTAGATTGTATTATCTCTAAGCCTTTTAAAGCAGTCTTATCCATAATCTATGGCCCCACCACTATGTAGGAAATTGTTATTAACCCATATAGTGCTTGTGGCGCGCAAATCCTATATGATCGCTACGCAGATTAGTACCTCGGCTGACAATCTTGGCTTAGCGAAGTGCCAGTGCGAAACAAACCCCGCACATCCTTATAATATTTACGTTGTAATTTAATTTATGAAGCCTTAGGCATAAATGCCAAGGTTCTCTAGTGCCTGGATTGCCTGAAGAATATAACGCAGCGGTAAATGCTACAGTTTCTACCACTTATTATAATACTGTGCAAGTCAGCGACAACGAGTTATAACCCAACTACGCATGAAAGTTCAGCGGCGTAGACAGCCAACCATGGACTTCTACAGTGAATCTCTAGCGCTTGGCTGGCTTTTTGCGCGCGCTTGCGGCGATAAGCAACAAAACCTCTATTACCACAAGGCTGCGTTCAGCTGAGTCAATTTGACTGCCAACATCCTCTCCCTATTCGACAACAACTTCGCGAACGCAATATTTACTAATAACCCTCTCTCCTTTCGGCGCCTCAAACCCAGTCCGAATAATGCGTCTTTTAGAACACAAAGGCGACAACGAGTTCGCCCTTACCAAGGATTTCATCGATGACATTCCCCGCTATGCGATACTATCGCACACATGGGGTGCGGATACAGAGGAGGTCACCTTCAGAGATCTGACGGATGGCACAGGCAAGGACAAGAGTGGCTATAGCAAAATCAGATTTTGCGGGAAACAAGCTAGACACGATGGCTTACAATACTTTTGGGTAGATACATGTTGTATTGACAAGTCAAATAGCACCGAGCTTGCAGAAGCTATCAACTCTATGTTTCGTTGGTATCGCGATGCGGCTAAATGCTATGTTTATTTGTAAGATGTTCCAAGGGATGTGGTTGACACTGACGAGGGGCTCTGCCAGCTGTTATGGGAATCGGCATTTCGTAAAAGCAGATGGTTTACTCGGGGCTGGACACTTCAAGAACTCATTGCCCCAAAATCAGTTGAATTCTTCTCCAAATCCTGGGAGCCACTGGGCAATAAGGCATCCTTAATAACCATTATCCACGAGATAACACAAATTCCGGACGAAGCACTTCAAGGAGTTCAGCTCTCGAATTTCAGCATCACCGAGCGAATGTCATGGGCAGAACGACGTGAGACTGCTCGCAAAGAAGACCAGGCATATTCACTACTTGGAATTTTCGATGTTTATATGCCACTGATCTATAGCGAAGGGAAAGAACATGCGTTTACACGACTTCGAGAGGTAATTAATGTGGATTCAAAGGGTAAGTAGACCATTCCGTTTTAGGTTGTCCACCGGTTTGTAAACGCTGGTGCTAACCGGCAACCCAGGGCTTACTCCGGATATACTTCGACGCCTACCGTATACAGTCGATGCGCTATTCAATTCATATGCAAAGCAAGATCCGTCCACTTGCCTCCCTAATACCCGAGTTGGCATTCTTGAGGAGATATATAATTGGGTTGATAGCGAAGATGAGCGGTGTATTTTCTGGCTTAATGGCTTAGCTGGTACTGGAAAATCTACAATTGCTCGGACCGTCGCTCGTAGATACTTTGAACAAAAGCGTCTCGGCGCCAGCTTTTTCTTCTCAAAAGGCGGAGGAGATGTTGGCCATGCTGGTAAATTCTTCACAAGTATTGCTGTGCAGCTTGCGTATAACGCACCATCATTCCGACGATACATTTCGGAGGCTGTTGAAGAGCAGATTGATATTGCAGATCATTCCCTTAGCGACCAGTGGCGCCAGCTCATCCTCCGTCCATTGTCGAGGTTGGACAAGCGCTTATCTCCGTCTTCCTATTTACTTATTATTGATGCCCTGGATAAATGTGATAACGAAGACCATATTCGCACAATTCTGCAGCTTCTGGCTGAAGCTCGGTCGTTGATGACAGTCAGACTTCGAGTTTTTTTAACAAGCAGACCTGAAATTGCAATTCGATACGGCATATGCGCCATCCCACAAGCTGAACACCAGGACTTCGTGCTCCACAATATAACGTCCAAGATTGTCAATCATGACATCTCTCTCTTCCTGGAATACCATCTTAGCATAATTGGGCAGGAGTGGACTCTTGGAGCTGACTGGCCCGGCGAAGAGGTTCTAAGACAGTTGGTTTTATACGCTTGCGGCCTCTTTATCTGGGCGTCAACCACATGTCGGTTTATTCGCGAGGGCAGGCGATTTGCACGCAAGAGACTAGACACAATTCTCAAGGGTAGCAGCAGCGCTATTACTGCACCAGAGAGGCACCTCAATGAAATATACCTTACTGTCCTCAAGCACTCGATCTCCTCGGACTATTCGGACGAAGAGAAAGAAGATGCATGCGATATGTTAAAGCACATCCTTGGGAGTATAGTAGTGTTGCTCTCACCTCTTTCTACCTCTGCATTCAGTAGACTATTACAGGTCTCAAGGGAGGATGTCGACTTGATATTCAACGACCTTTATGCAATTCTTAATATTCCAAATGATCCAACTCGCCAACTCCGCCTACACCATCCTTCTTTTCGTGATTTTCTCCTAAGCAAAGACCGATGTGGGGAATTTTGGGTAAATGAAAAGGATGCATATCAGATATTAGCTGCTGGCTGTATACAGCTAATGTCCCAGACTCTCAAGAAGGACATTTGCGGCATGCGTACTCCTGGTAGTCTTGTTAGCCAAGTTGAGAGCAGACGTCTACAGGAATGCCTTCCGCCCGAAGTTCAATATGCATGCCTTTACTGGGTCCAGTATCTGCAAAAGGGGGGTTCTCAAGTTCGTGATGGTGAAGAAGCTTATAGATTTCTACAGGTTCATTTACTGCATTGGCTTGAGGCGCTTGGCTGGATGAAGAAAGCTTCAGAGAGTATTCAAGCAGTATTATCTTTAGAGGGATATATTTCGGTAAATTATCTATTTGCTCTTAATAGAGATTTAATTAACTTGTCTTAGGTTGATAACAGCCCTAAATTGAACGCATTCATCTACAATGCTAAGCGCTTTGTTTTATATAATCGAACTATTATTGAACAGTCACTATTACAGCTATACTGCTCAGCTCTGATTTTTGCGCCAGAGAAGAGTATTATTCAAGCGACATTTAAAAGTCTTATTCTCTCTTGGATTGAAAAGAAGTCAAAAGTGCCAGCATATTGGAATGCATTGTTGCAGACGCTCGAGGGCCATTCTGACTCAGTCAATTCTGTGGCCTTCTCCCTCAACGGCAAGCAGGTTATATCGGGCTCTTATAATAAAACAGTACAGCTCTGGGATGCTGCTACAGAAATATTAGTGCAGATGCTTAAAGGCCATTCTGGCTCGGTTAATTCTGTAGCTTTTTCTTTTGACAGCAAGCAGGTTATATCGGGCTCTCGGGATAAAACAATATAGCTTTGAGATACTGTTATAAAAGCATTAGTACAAATGCTCAAAAGCTATTCTGACTCGGTTAGTTCTGTAGCTTTCTTATTAAACAGCAAGCAGATTATATTAGGCTTTTTTGATTTAATAATACAATTTTAAAATACTGCTATAAAAGCATTAGTATAAATACTTAAAAGCTATTTTAGCTTGATTAATTTTGTAGCTTTTTCTTTTAACAGCAAACAGATTATATCGGGCTCTTATAATAAAATAGTACAGTTCTGAGATACTGTTACAGAAACATTAGTACAAATGCTCGAAGGCCATTTTGGCTCGGTCAGTTCTGTGGCCTTCTCTCTCAACAGCAAGCAGATTATATCGGGCTCTTGGGATAAAACAGTACAGCTCTGGGATACTGCCACAGGAGCATTAGTGCAAACGCTCAAGGGCCATTCTGACTGGGTTAGGTCCGTGGCCTTCTCTCCTGACAGCAAGCAGGTTATATCAAGCTCTTTTAATTTGACAGTATAGCTCTGGGATACTGCTATAGGAGCATTAGTGCAAATACTTGAGAGCTATTTTGACTCGGTCAATTCTGTAGCTTTCTCTCTTGACAGCAAGCAGATTATATCAGGCTTTTATAATAAAACAGTATAATTTTGAAATATTATTATAGAAATATTAGTACAGATGCTTAAAAGCTATTTTGGCTCGGTTAATTTTATAGCTTTCTTTTTTAACAGTAAGCAGATTATATTAGGCTTTTAAAATAAAACAGTACAGCTTTGAAATACTGCTATAAAAGCATTAATATAAATATTTAAAAACTATTTTGACTTAATTAATTCTATAGCCTTTTTTTTTAACAATAAACAGATTATATTAAACTTTTATAATAAAACAATATAATTTTGAAATATATTAGAATAGTAAAGTACTAGCTCAGCGGGAGAAGAGGAATTATTGATTAATTAGAAGAGCTTTACAGAAGCTCTTTCAAAGCTTTATTAAGATACTAAATTAGACTAATTATATTTGGACTGAAGCTCCGCTTTAGTCTAACTATATAAGCTCTATATAGTAAAGTCAGAAGCTCGGTAAGCCAGCTAATTCCGTTTTCTAACTTAATATTTCTATTCTGGCTTAATAAGCTTTATATACTATTATTAAATATTTTGTTAATTATACAAAATCTATTTTCTATAATTATTGCAAAAGCTTTACTTTTACTAATATTATAATTATTGACTAGTATAAATAATTATTCTATTTCAAATTATAATTAAGAACTTTTTAATTTTATTATTTAAGCTTTAATATATATTTCTATTTGCTTCAAGCTTTATAAAGACAAATTCTCTTTATATCTGCTCTATATTTAGTTGCAAATATAATATAGATTTCTTACAAATTCTTCTAGACTAAATATTATAATTAAGAATTTTCATTTTTATTAAGCCAGCTATTATAAAAATATAAACTATATAAAACTTTTCTTTGCAATTAATTGATTATATATATAAAAATAAATAAATATATTAAGCAAATAAATTATATTTATTATTACTAATAATCTATATATTAGTAAGATTATTTTCAACTTTTCTTTCTCTTTTTTTTCTTTTTTTTCTTCTAATAAATAACAATTATAGCTTTTTTCCCTGTTTTCTCAACTGCTGTATATCAGATAGACTGAATATTGCAATTGTACTATATTATATTCTAACAATATATATATAGCAAAAAAACTAGTATAAATATATATATAAAAAGAAAAAGCAAACTGCTGCTTGCAAAACTGCTGTTACTATTACTGCTATTATAACTGATAAAGATATTAAAAAAGAGAATAAGTTATTTATTACAGTTTTATATATAGTATATTATTAATATTATTTTAAAAAAGAAAATCTTTAAAAGATTTTCTAATAGTATATTTTTATTATAATAGTTATAATATTGCTATTATATTAATATTGTCTAAATAATAAAAAAAACTGACAAAGCTTTTCTAATAATAATAAAAAGAAATATAATAACTATAAATATAATATTTCAAAGCTATATTAAAACTAATATATATATAACAGCCTTTTTAATTGCAGACAATCTGTTTTAATTAAAGCTGAATAAAAAAAAGAAAAATATCAAATATAAATTGCACTTTTTATTTTAGTTTTTTTATTAGATTATATTAACTCAATATTAGCTATAGATTTTAATATTTTTTTAGTATCTTATATTTTTGCTGCTTATTGCAATACAGCTTATAATATTCATACTGCTATATAGAAGCAGTATTATAATATTCTTTCTGCTTTGGCAATAAATACCAGCAGAATATATTTAGTTGCTTTGACTCGGATTCCCGATTCAAAAGCAAAAGCTGGCTTTCGGGAGACTCACTGTCTAAAGTGCATTTGCAGCGCTTTTAAAAAAATATCAACCGGCAAATATTTTGATATTGCTGATTATAGTGCTCGGTATTTACGCTGCTCTTATAGGCATAAATGCAAATCTGTTTTAAAGCATTTCCAGTTGCTTGCTCGGCGCTTTGTAAGTATATTAGTAAATTGTACTTTTAAAAGCAAGATTTCCAACCTCCGCTCGGCAATAAGAGTTATATTTAAGCTAAAAAAGAAGAAAGAGAAGAAGAAGAAAAAGAAGAATAAGAAATAAAAACGGGTAATTGGGCTTCGGAACTCTGGGCAGAAGTTTCTAAAGTTACTATATAGTATTTATATTTATAATAAATATTTGAAAATATTATTTATAAACTTTAAAATCTGTAAATATCAGCTTGAAAATATTACTTTTTATAAGTTTTGAAATTTATAAATATCAGCTTAAAAATATTATTCTTTATAATATAATAAAAGCTTAAAAATATTATCTAATAAACTTCGAAATCTATAAAATTCTCTAATATATAATATTTTGTAATCTTTTCTATATTTTACTTATATAATTATAATATTTATAATTAAAATAAAATAAAGAAAAATTATAAATAAAAATTTCTTTAGTTTAGCTAAAAAATAAAATATATTAAATATAATTTTTAAATACTATTTATAATAATAAAATTAAAAAATTAAAAGCTTTTTTTTAGATTAAAAATTAATTTAATTTTAATATTTTAGATATTATTTTTATTTAAAATTTGAATTTCTCAAATTTTTTTTCTATTAATAGTTTCGAAAGACTGTCGGCGGCCATTTCTATAGTTGATATATATATAACTAATATTTATTTTCGTTTTTGCAAATTTCTAATTAAATAATATAAAATATTAATATATTTAAATTTTTCTGTTAAATATAAATTTTTTGCTAAAATAATTGCTTTTTAATTATTACTTCAAATATTAATAGTTTAATAATTTTAAATAATATAATAGTCAATATCAAAATTTCTCAGAATTTAAATTATCTATTATTTTTATTTTGCAGTAAAACTTATTACAATATATTCTGTTTTAATAATTGCTATTATAATAGAAACTTGTTTTTTGCTTGTTTAGAAAATAGATTTTTTATCAAATAGACTAATAAATATTATAATATTCTTTTAGTCAGACTTATTTATAATATAATCTATATTTAAATATATTATAAAATTTTCTTTAAATTCAAAAGAAATTCTAATTAAAATTGAGCTTTTAAAATATCTTAATATATAATAGACAGTATATTTATAATATTTATATAAATCTTATATATATTAACTTAATTTTTCAAAAACAAATATAATATCTGATCTAATATAAATTATAATATATATTATAAATTCTATTACTTTTTTATATCAAATTGTATCAATCCGATTGTCAGTAGAAATATCTAAATAAAAATCTTTATAATTATTAATAAAAAAGCTTATTAGTTTATAGACTTTATTAGAAAAACTGAATTTAGTTAGAAATTTATTAATATATTATTTTTAATCAAGCTTAAAAATCTTGCTAATACAATTTTTAATAATTTGAATATTTAAAATCTTGCTAATATTATCTAAATCTTTTATATTAAATTTTGTATTTAGCTTTTAAAAAAATCAATTTAATTTTTAAATTTATATTACTGCTGCTGCAAAATTGTCAATATATATCAATAGTCGAATTTCTTATATAGAATATATAAATAAATATAAATCTGCTTTTGATTGCTAAAATCTCTATTAAAGCAGTTTTTTTTTTATTAGCAAATTTCAATCTTTTGCAGATTATTTTAATCTATATAAACTGTATATTAGATATATAGCTATACTGCTTTTATTTATTTTCACTCTTTATAAGATTTTTATTCAAAGCTCTTTATTCAGTTTAGATTCAATAAAGATATTCTTTATATTAAATTGTCGGCATTTCAAATCTTTATATATTACTATTGCAAAAAATATTTGTAAAATAGCTATTCTGACAATAAAGACAAATATTTCAATATAATCCACTTTATATTATTATAAAAATCTGTATACTATAAATCTAGCTTTAAAATATTCTAATAATCTGTTAAGATTGAATTTAATTGTAAATATTTATTTAAATAAAATAAAATTAATATTAAATAATAATATACTTTTTTCTTAAGTTTTATTTAATATAAGTTAGATAAATTCTAATTTAATAGCAGCTTTTTACTATAAGCTGTAAGTTAAATAATTTACTGCTTTTTTATAATTTATTAAAATTAGAATATTATATTTTACAGCTAATTCAATTATAGCTGCTTTTTCTATCTTGTTTATTTTTTTATTATTGCTAAACCAGTCTAACAAAGCAAATATAATTTTAATTCTTTTTACTTTATATTTCTTATTTAAATCTATATTTAAATAATTGAGATTTGATAAGCATTTTGATAGATTTGATATATTTGGCAATTTTATATAATAATCTTTTTTTTCTAATATATTTTAAAGCTTTAAATTTTATTTTTCTAGATCTTTTTTCAATATAGAATTATTCTTTATTAGTTAATTTGAAATAATTACTAAAAATATAAAATATTTCAGCTGTTTTTTTTATTCTAATATAATAAATAAGACAGTTTTTTTATTTATTTCTATTAGAATA
>Ga0247807_10001573_pt1 | contig 13205 bp, 14 predicted proteins | sample UWRJL074202C1_FD_179931 | JGI IMG/M metagenome (GOLD analysis project Ga0247807, IMG submission 179931) | Plant litter microbial communities from Arlington Agricultural Research Station in Wisconsin, United States - UWRJ-L074-202C-1 | ecosystem: Environmental > Terrestrial > Plant litter >...
GGCTGACTCTGGTCCGTCCGGTTATGGGCTCGGGTTGACCATCGGCTTAACGAGAGCGTTACCGACCATGCGGTTATGTACATCCCTGGTGGCCGGTTTAGCGGCCTTTGAAGATTCTGTCTAGAAGCCGACTTTACTCGATAGAATCTCGTGATGGGTCAAGTTCATGAACTCTATCCTCCTCCAGGACCTACTATACTCTACTATACTATACTCAGGGTATGCACTGTACCGTAGGGGTCCTCCTCGATGATTGGCCTGGCTGACCGTTGGGATGGCTGTCTTACAATATACTACATGAGAGATAGTCAGAGATAAGGATTTTGGTGGGTGGACAAAGGTGGATGCGTCAACCACATGCGATCGAAAGCCATGCCACCGACCTGTACCCCACAACTCCATAATCAACCCTTCCTAGCAAGCTCCATTTCTATTTTCATTACTCACTTGTTTCCTGTCTACTTTTCCTGCCCTTCCTCTCTCCTTCCCACCTTCTCTTTTCCCACTTGAACGCAAGATATCCGGCTTCTTTTCACATCGACCCTCAAAACTCAACTCTAATTCTCTTCCTACCACCACGATAAGACATTCAAAGGACAGAATCACTTGCCCAACCTACTAGCGACCACTCCTTGTGCCCACTTGATTCCTCACAACCTGGATTGGCAGAATTCTAAGCACTTGATCCAACATAATGAATCGCACCGACAGTCTACCAAATCTAGCACCAACTCCCCCCTATGATTCCAACATCTCGCATGTGGTTTTGGTCTCCACGAGAGCAGTCATCTTTGACAATGACAACAACCTTGTTGTCTCGCCCGCTACTCTGACCCTATCTCCTCAAACCGGCACCATCATATCTATCCTCCCATCTATACTTCCTCCGTCCAGCTTTCCTCCGAATACCGTTTATATAGACCACTCCCCTCACCTCCTTCTCCCTGGTTTGGTGGACGCTCATGTGCATCTGAATGAGCCTGGAAGAACGGAATGGGAGGGCTTCGAGACTGGCACAAAAGCCGCGGCTTCCGGGGGCGTTACCACGGTTATTGACATGCCGTTGAATGCCATTCCTCCGACTACAACTGTAAATGGATTGAAAGAGAAGATCAAGGCGGCGCAAGGACAATGCTGGGTTGATGTCGGATTCTATGGAGGTATAATACCAGGAAACTCTGCAGAGCTGCTTCCTCTGGTAGAAGCTGGCGTAAGAGGCTTCAAGGGGTTTCTTATAGAAAGTGGTGTAAGTACTGCCGATTTGAAAACGGGAGGAAACTGACTGTTTAGGTCGACGAATTTCCGGCTGTGTCCTCTTCTGATGTCGCACTTGCCATGACCACCTTATCAAACACTCCTACAACTCTCATGTTCCATGCCGAGATGATTCCTCCCATTGCTGCATCCGTGGGAGACGACGTTCAGGTCTCGGAAGCACCTCTGGCTCCTGCAGGTGCCTTGACATCGTACTCGACCTTCCTTGAATCTCGTCCTCCTGCATTCGAAACATATGCTATTGAGCAAGTTCTCTCACTTGCTCATTTGGCACCGGACCTGCAATTACACATCGTCCATCTCTCCGCTGTAGAGGCGATCCCGATTCTTAAAAAGGCTCGCAGTGAGGGCGTTAAAATAACCGCTGAGACATGTTTCCATTATCTAGCACTGGCATCCGAGGATGTAGCAGAGGGTGACACAAGACATAAGTGCTGTCCTCCTATACGTTCCTCGCTTAATCGGGATGGCCTCTGGGCGGAACTCTCAAATCCGGACTCGGTAATTCAAACAATTGTCTCTGACCATAGTCCTTGCACACCGGAGTTAAAGTTGTTGCCAGAGAGCCTGAGCCATGGATGTGGTTCAGCTCTGGGTCATGCCACGACGAAAGGAGTGAATGGAGAGCTCATCACTAAAGAAGAAAGTCTTCAAAAAGAACGAGGGGACTTTTTTGCATCTTGGGGAGGAATCTCGTCAGTCGGCCTTGGATTGCCTATTTTGTGGACCGAAGCCACGTCTCGTTCGTCCCAGACGGCTTCAGTCAGTATCATCGACGTGGTTCGTCTCTGTGCTATCAATACATCGAAACAGGTAGGTCTCAGTCACAAGAAAGGTGCCTTGCGACCTGGTATGGACGCGGACATCTGTGTCTTTGACGATAAGGCGACATTCTTAGTAGGACGTGAACAGATGCTGTTCCGTAATAAGGTTAGTCCCTATCAGGGACGAGAAATGAGAGGTGTCGTCAAGGAAACGTGGGTTCGAGCGGAGAAGGTATTCGAGCGTGGAGCAACGAACGGAGGCTTTGTCTCCAACAGCGGAGCCGTGGGTAAGTTGTTGCTAGAGAAAAGGAAGCTTTGAGGACGTTCTCCGTCGAATTGTTGGTGTGACAATTCTACGAGAGGGCAGTCTCTTGGCAGATGAACTTATGACTTATGGAGGAGAAGAGCATTGGGGGTTTATAGCATAAACGGCGCTGGTTTGGCTTTCTTAACGAGCGTGCATACATCAGCCCATCATGGAAGCCTCTGGGAGTGATTTATGACCTTGTACCATGTTTGATCGCTCCTAAACACTGCTATATATATGGAGAATTTAAATACTACGTAATAATAATGCCTTTTCCTCTATGATTACTGGAGCACGAATACCAGAAAAGCATGTCCTGTCGCTTCCCCGCACTCAACTATTGATGTATGTATAGCAACCATCCAGTAGATTTACAAGAGAACCCCTCGCGGCTCTTGCTGCCGAAGCGGAGCCGTCTACCCGCTACCCTGGTGGTGCGGAGTATGATTGTATAGTTTCATTGGCCACCTCGCGTTCGACTCGGATTTAGAGTCTACTATACGGAATTAAGGTCTGGGATAGCCGAGATAAAGCTCACTCTTCTAGGTATATTGAGTGACTCAGTCGGTAGCTTTTCGATGTTCAGACACTTGATGTTGATGTTGTGAAGCTTTCTGTTGTTGCTCAGACCTGGTAGTAACATCTACGTCCAAGGCAATATGACTTCAAGTCACGATCATGACGACCTAGAGAATGGGGGAAATTCTTCCGAGAAGAGTAGTGAAGATGTATGTTTATAAATCCCTCCTTTTATAGAAATTTTTCACTTTCTCGGAGTGTTTGGGTTCACTCAGACTGGCGAATAATTATGGAGGGCTTAATATGTTCCAATTGTTGTATCTCCTCGGATTTCTTACGCAGAGATCTGCGGAGCCTTTTCTTTTAATTCGTTGAAGGTTCTTGATAATTGAAGCTTGGCCATCAGGCTTTATGTTTGACAGATTTAACGTTTAGCAGCTTGCCATAAATTCAGCTTACGATAAGGAAACAGCTCTTTCAAAGGAAGAAGGACAGACAGTTGCGAAAACAAAATCTCACTCTATCAGACAAGTGCTTAGTCGGGCAAAATCATCGGCATCATCAAGGAAAAGTAAGAAGGCAGCTCACATTGTGAAGGAGGTCTACCCTGAGACAGACTTAGACAGTGGATTAGTTGGATGGGAAGGTCAAGATGACCCTGCCCACCCTAGAAATTTCCCAGAGAAGCGGAAATGGTTGCTCTTAGGCTTTGTCTCAGGAATTACCTTCTTAACGTATGTCACCATCACTACCAAACCAAAATAACAGCCAGCTGACAGCCATGTAGCCCTCTATCAAGTTCCATCCCAGCGCCCGGTATCTCAATCATGAATCAGGAATTTCACAATGAGAGCCAGATCCTCAATACCCTGGTCGTATCCATCTTCATTCTTGGATTTGCATTCGGTCCACTGGTGCTATCGCCACTCTCCGAAATATATGGACGAGGGTTAGTGCTAAATTGCTGCAATGTCGGTCTGGTAGTTTGGCAAATTGGTTGCGCACTGGCACCTAACATTGGCTCCTTAATCGTCATGCGTTTTATAGCTGGATTAGGTGGATCTGGCTGTTTGTCTATAGGCGGCGGAGTCATCGCAGATTTATTTCCAGTTGAGCAGAGAGGGGCTGCAAACTCCGTATTCACTCTTGGCCCCTTGTTTGGCCCTGTCGTCGGACCTATCATTGGTGGCTTTATTGCTCAACGAGCGGGCTGGAGAGTAAGTTACTTCTAGATTTGTGTATTGCCGGAACTGACATACACTTTCTAGTGGGTTTATTGGGTTCTCCTCATCGCTGGATCAATATTCACAATAGGTTTCTTCTTAGCGAATAAGGAGACAAACCATGCAGTTCTTATCCGCTACAAAACCCAAAGACTTATGAAAGAAACCGGCAGGACTGATCTGCGTTCAGCATACGATGTCTCAAAGACTCCTAAAGAGCTTACAGCTTCTGCAGTCCTCGCAGCAGGTGTCGCTCGACCTTTCCGCATGTTATTCTCATCGCCAATTCTCCCAATTCTGGCCATCTACATCTCATTCTTGTTCTCTCTCGTCTTCCTAATCTTCACAACTGTTACAGGAGTGTATATTAAGCAGTATGGCTGGCAGCCAGAGTACGTCTCTCTATTCTGTGAACTTGATTGCTCATTCTAACAGCTGAATTCTAGGATGTGTGGCTTAGCTTACCTAGGAGTAGGCTTTGGCTTTGTGATCGGCGTCATTGCCGTCGCAAAAACATCGGACCCAACGGTTCTTCGGCTCACAGCTGCGAACGGTGGTGTTTACGAGCCCGAAATGCGTCTTGCACCTTGTGTGTTTTTTGGACTTTTTGTTCCAATTTCTTTCTTTTGGTATGGATGGTCTGCAGAGAAACAAGTACACTGGGTTGTACCTATTATCGGTCTGTTGCCATTTGGCATCGGCGCTATGGGGGTCATGGCTTGTATACAAGTAAGTTTCATCACCCTCGTATATAAACCTTGAAAACAGAAGACTAATTATTGTGATCAGACCTATTTCATTGATGTAGCGGGCGTCTATGCTGCAAGTTCCGTCGCGGGGCTTACCGCTTTTCGTTGTCTTTTCGCAGCATTCTTACCGTTGGCAGCACCAAAGATGTATGAGGATCTAGGTCTCGGCTGGGGAAACAGCTTGTTGGGATTTATTGCACTAGCCTTGATCCCAGCACCACTACTGATCTACAAGTCAGGTGGTAAAATTAGGAAGAGATATCCTATAAGTATTGGATAATTGTACATGTATTTTAGGGAGCGCATCATGTTGCTGGTTAAGGGAGATGATAGGATATTGTAGCATAAAAAACCCCTTCTCGACCGTTTCAGATACTAAATGTAATTAAAAATAAGACATTAATGTTCTCCGTTACACGAAATATCATGTGATATCTTGTCTTCTCCTTTAATTTAAGCGACACAAGCTACTTTAAAGTTATGGCACTATCAACCGAAGCTTCCTATGGACAACTGTGGTCTGCTTGCAGATAGCTCGGTAAGATGTAGAGACTGCGACTTGACTTGTTCTAAGGAATTGGATCTAATAGTAATACTTTCAGGTGAACCACTTCTTGATCTTTATCGTAGTTATGGCATAATACTGACTGTAAGAAGTATCCTTCAAACTGTCATTAATCCATTTTGATTCCCACCTTCCCAATCTTCCTCAAGCCTAGGCCTACGACAAAAAGGGCCATAATGTTTCCACTAAAGCACAACCAAAACGTGGCTCGATACCCATCCATCAAGATCTCGATAGGATCACCCTTTCCTGCCATCGTGACAGTCGATGCAACAACAGCCGTGACAGCCAAACCAACACTGTTTCCAATATTAGCGATGGTATTGAATACTCCACCTGCCAGTCCATGTGTTTGTGGTGGGAATATAGTGGTGATGACCAAGTTTGCCACGGTAAAAAGCACATCTGCGCAAATAGGTGCGCAGGCGGTGGCAACGAGCGCACAAACCCAGTATGACCATCCAGGATTGATGATTGCCATGAGAAGAGGACTTATTGCCGTAATTATAGCAGAGCTCAAAACCAATGCATCTGCACGCACATGCTTGACTAGCCAGCCGGTGAGGACATTGGCAACAATGCTGGTGACAACCATCGGAAGGAAGCGAATCGAGGTCTGGATTGCAGAGAGGGTTTGCACCAACTGGTAGAACACCGCGAGAAAGTACTGGATGGCATTGAATGTGCCCCATATGAGGAAGACGGCGATGCACAGTGAAGTGAAAATTGTGTTGCTCCAAAGGGATGGTGGAATAATGACCTTCCGACCTGATCTCTCTTGCCGACGAGTATGCCACATAAATACCGGGACAAGGAGTACTGCAATCGCTGACAAAGTAATCGGTGCTGGAGCTATGAAGCTCGATGTACTACCGGCTAACACAGAAAGAACATACGAGAAAAGTCCTAAGGAAGTGCTAATGAGAGCACAACCTATCCAGTCGATCTCGGATCCCAGTCGCCCAAAAATCGTTCTGAAAGATTGCGTCTGTATTTCTTGGTCTACCGGAATTCCAAAAATGGAGATGATGAAGATTACGAATGTTAACATCGCCCCGATATAGTAACCCCAACGCCATCCAAAATTCTGAACAAAGATCCCGCCAAGAACAAGCCCAATGCTAAACCCAACGGGTTGTCCTGCTCCTAGACATGCGAAGGCAACATTGCGATACGACCCTGTTGGGAAGTTGCTCGTGATAAGTATGACCGAGGAAGGTAGACAAAGAGATAATGCTAGACCCTGAGCGGCTCGGAAGAGGATTAGCTGAAGTCCTGTCTGACAGACTCCGCAAGCAATCGTCGTCAATATGAGCAAGAAAGTCCCAATAAGATAAATCTTGCGACCCCCTATTACATCTGATACCAACCCAGAGAGAAGAAGTGTGCAACCACACGTAAGGGAGGAGACAGAAGCGGGCCACAGTAGGAGTGCATCTGGGAGGCCGAGTTCACGTCCCATAGTTGGCAAACTAACAATCAAAATCCCAATAAGCATGCAATTGATCAAACTGACACCAGAAACTGTGCCAATAATAATAGATGCTCTCCATTTCGAGAGCAGTGGGAGACCCGCATTGGTTAAATGTTCAGGTGAGTTTTCTAGTCGTCCTTTGTCTACGGAGAATCGTCCATGGAGGATGTTAGTTTTTGGAGGAGCCAGAGGGGCTTCAACTAGCTCCAATTCTATGGCCTGTGATGGGTCATGGTACTCAACAACAGTTGCAGTGGTACTACTGGCTGGCATCATAGATGGCAAGAGAAAGCCACGTAAAGGTCAATCAGGCTAACAATCTGGTGGTAACTCCGGACGAAGAACGTGTTGTGCTTCCTAGCAATATATTGAAAAGCTATCCGATCATAATCGAATCAGAACAGAGCAAGAAATGTAACCAGGTTGGAGAGACGAATAAGAGCGGGGCAGAATTGATGTCAAAAGAAGCTTGCTTACGTTGATATACCTTGCTCTTTTGGTTGCCTTCGCTTGGTATTTGCAAGGTTGAAGGACATTGAGAAATTACAAATGGATGCTAGCATATATTCATCAGTCATATAATTCCAGGAAATTTTTACTACATATAAATGCCAAACACCAAGTAGGAAGAGAAATCTGGGCAATACAGTGATATTTAAAGTTATAAGTCTAACTCAAATCAGAGGTTTATTACAACTGTCATTGTAGTATCAGTCGTTTCACCACAGAAAACCACCATAAGTTTCTGTGTACCTGTTTGTAGCGTAGCTCTCAGTGAATTTAAAATTGAGATATGGCGGTGGAATGTTGAAGATAACTCCCTTTGCAAAGCACATGATACATTTCAACAATTGGTTTGTAAGATTCGAAGCCACGGAATCAAGTCGGCACTCTTCCAAGTTGATCGCAAACATCTTCTTCCCAACAAGGTTAAAGAAAGACGATGACCATGACTGTAATACAATACTTCAACGTGTCTTAACAAGCTATGCATCCTATCACGCCACAACACAATCACAGCATTCTCCATGCTGAGTCCAATCTCGGTACTAGCCACCAAGTATCGACTATAAATACAACTCTCGAACGATCAAGGGGAATTGTTCGACAGGTATCAATAATCGGCACCTCATCCATGATAAAATCACACAGAAAGAAACATCTCGCCATATTCTTGAGACAACGGGATTGAACAACCTGAGTTGATCTGAAGATCAAAACACAGCCATTAGGAGAGTAATGGAATCTGGTAATTATGAGAGTCATCCGTGCACCTCTTGCTTAGACAACTTCAAGTCTATGGAGGTGTTACTTGTGTCGTGCAAGAAACACTATTGGTGCAAGGATTGCCTTTTAGCGTACTTCCAGAGTTCTTTTAGAGATATGGCTATATTCCCTCCACGTTGTTGCGATGAGCGGATCAAGCTACGAGATGTCCTCACTTTCCTCCCGAATGAGGTCCAGAAGTTATACAGCGACAAGTGGATTGAGTACAATACTCCAGATAAAGAAAAGACATATTGTAGTAACGCCAAATGCTCTATTTTCCTCTTCCCAGAAGATCTCAGCGGAGATAAAGGAACATGTCCCAAATGCCTTACTCTAGCATGTATAAAATGCAAAGGCAAATACCATCTTGGAAAATGCACCAACAACTATGACGAAGATCTGCAGAAAGTCCTCAAACTAGCGGATAGAAAGGGCTGGCAAACATGTCCTAAGTGTGGCCATGTGGTGGAGAAGACCCGTGGCTGCGATCATATTTATGTATGTTCAATTCTGTCGTTAGATTCTCGAGATTGATGAGGTTAAGCTGATAAGGTAGAAAGTGCCGCTGCGGGTGTGATTTTTGTTACAAGTGTGGTGCAGAATGGGATCGACGAGCTGGTGATTGTGTTAAAGGTTGTGATTTGCGTCGAGGTCCTGGCCGCGTAGAGAGCCGTGACGGGTTCGAACATACTTTCACTGCTAGACCAGCATTGGCACAGGCTTCTAAAACCAACAGACTTCCTCAAAGTCGACTCATGCCACCTATCAGTTATGGTTCTTCATATCTGCATGCTCCTCGAAGCCAGTCACATATGCCAGTCGGTTACAACAGCAACATCAATCAAAATCAGAGGGTTCACCTAGTCCCAGATCTTAGTCAACTTATGGGATTCAGTAAAATTGTGAAGGAAGACAAATATCATGGACAGGATCATCAACACCAGAGCTGGAAACATCAGACTCAGCCATATCAAGATTTTACTAACAGACAAAACGCTCTTTTCTCTTACTACCCACCTACACTTCTTCTACCACAACCCCATTCATTCGAACCGCATTCTACTAAAATGCCAACCCGCCGGCAGCCTATAGGCTCACTTCGACGTAGTAACTTTAATGATACGAATATGCACGCTATAAGTCAGAGCCAGTATTTTGAAAAAGACATTGAGGATGAGATATTGTTTCAACAAGAGTGGAATGAGTGGGAACGATTAAAGAGAAGATAAATCAGTGAGATGATAGGAATAGCTACAGCGGGTTATGACATAGCGATAGCTTGGGATCACCATGTTGGTGAAATCATGACTCTGAGATCTAGTGGCAATCTATGGCCGTAGGTGATACCACGGATGTGACAAGACTTTACTAAGACAAGGAACAATGGTAAGATTTTACTCGGCAGCGAGAGGGACATATCCTAATTTTGCGTCGATTTTTTAGTGTCTATTAGGAGTGTTGAATGTTGCATCATGGATTCTATTTTAGCACACATAAAGAAGATAAGTAAATACTAATCGCAAGATAGCTCAAGTGTCTGGCACCGCTCGCGAAGCCTAGTTACTATTTTTGATCTATTGAGCAAGCGTAAATTTTACATTTAGGAGTTTGACGTACCCATCGATTTCATTTCTAGGAATTGAAGAGTGATGGTGTGCGGAGCTAGTAGTAAGCTCTCAAACTTGGGGTTTCAGATAGTTCTAGTACCAGTAGAATTTTCTCCTTAAATAGATGATTCAAAAGAAAGATAGTTGCATCCCACATTCCATAGATATTGAAGTGTTACAAATTGAAGAAAGATGCCAAAGATTGCACATATTATAACTTGAGACAACATAAACAAGATTTGATAGACGACTTGAACATTCTTAGTTGCATAAAACATTACAAAGAGGGAACTAGTATTGCCAGCTTATATAATTTGCTATCTTAACTTCATCTTGGCTAGATTATTAGACTCCTGGCATAGATTGTATGTGACTGTCGACTCAATCGGATTTCAGTAAAGGTGTACAATGTGTAGGCAGTAACTACAAAAGCAAGTCTCCCTATCCTATAACAGCACCAGTCGAATCATAGCGTACTTTATTCATGATACTAGCATCACGCATAACTAATTGTCAAATCACCTCACCAGTGTCAATATCGTTTACCTAAACACAAGCTTGACACAAGATCACATTATAAACAGTAAGACGAAGCAGAGAAAAACTATGTCTTATTCGCTCATATGCCAACTCAAAAATGTCCAGATGAAAGTGAAAAAGAATCCGTGATCAGAACAGATTTGTACAAATCTACTTTCTCCCCTTCCCCTTGCTGCCTTTCGCAGGACCTAACGCTGCCTCTCTCAGCTTTGCTTCACGAGCATCGATTTGGGCCTTCTTTCCCTTCTCAGCCTCTTCTCGTTCTTCTTTCTCAGCCTGACATTTTGTTAGCATGTTCTCAATGATGGTAGATAGAACTACATACCTGCTTCCTTGCGGCCTCCGCCTCACGTTTCTCACGAATCAGCTTCAGGCGAGCAAGGTCAGCCTTTGCTTCATCAGTCTTTCCAGCCTCATGTAGTTTCTGGTATCTCTCTTTGGCCTGTTGAGCTTGAACAGCTTCTCGTTCTCTACGGCTCAATTCCCCAACTGGCTTCGCCTTGCCTTTGCCGACGCCCATATCCTTGACACCCTCTGTAACCTCATCTATCGGTACAGGTGCAAGCGTAGCCTGATTTCTGGCAGCTTTGGAGTGATTTGGGTTGGCAGGCATATCATCCTCCTCACTTTCCTCCTCTGAGCTCGATGGAAGATCACCAGCTTGTGGAACCTTCCCTGTTTTTCGTGCGATGGCTGCCTCCTTCTTGGCTTTCGCAGCAGCACGACGTTGCTCACGGGTCAATACAGGCTTATCAATATCCTCCTCTTCCTCAGATGACTCCTCCTCTGAGTCTTCTTCTTCTGAGGAAGATGCGTTTGGGTCTTTCTCCACAACTTCGTTTCCATCGGCATCAAGAGGTCGCAGATTCTTGGAGAAGTGCTTTCCACCTAGTAAGATATTAGCACAGTGAATTTAACAGAGTACACTGAGAATATCTACCTCCGCGAGTAAACTTCTTGAATTTGCCGCCTCTGCCACGTCCTCCGCCTGGTGGTCCTCCTGGTGCCATTATGTCTTGTTGCTGATTGTGAAGTGAGCTCGTGTAGGATATGGGTTATCACAATGGGCTGGTAACTTTGATCACAATAACAGAATGATATCTAGATGTATGTGTGAAAAAATCAGAATTATTTGATTTCTCCAAGCAGTCTGTTTGGTAATTGTTGTTGCTCAGTGGAGGGGTTATGATTCCTCGACCCCACCTCCATTCTGACTTGTTATAGGCTATTCTTAATACAGCTAGACCGTCGCTTAGCTTAAGCTCCAAATTTTCCTTTATCACGACGGATCCTCTCATACTCTTCTTCTCTCCTTACATAAAACACAATCCTTCATATTCACTCTGGCTTTAGTCTATTCAGTGACAGGTCTTGGAGGGGAAAATGGAGGAAAGAAGAGAACCTATCGTTGACTTACCCTTCGGCCTGCGGCATGAGAGTGCATCGGGTTTGGAGAAATAAAAACAGCGGGACATTTCAATACAAAATAAATAAGGAGTCGCAAACGGACTTGCACATCCTCCATGGTCTGTGTTTGACCTAATACTGTCATACCCTCGAGATCACTCAACAATTTGAGATAGTGGGAGCACCATTGCTGGGGATTGCTGGGGATATAAGCACTCTGACCCTCCCAGGACAAAGTCTTTGTTCCCATTGTCTAATATACTTCCCAAAAACGCTCGTTCATGCGCGAGACATTTATCTAATGACAAACTACATGCGGCTTGCCTTTAAAAACCTTCAGTATAGGAATATCAAATCCACAATTCATCTCTACATTTTCCAGCAATTTGGAGAGAAGAGGCAACTTCTGAGGTTCGTGTGTGGGACAATATCGTGGGAATCCTTATGACTAAGAATTTTGTGAAAGAGCCTCCTCAATAACTGTGATCAACAATATCTAGGTTGAAGTCTGCTTATTTTGGTTCAAATCTTTCACATGCCAAGCTGGGATGGCAAATGTATTGTTCTTTGATGGCATTCTTGATAGCGTAGTCTCACTTACGCCTGCATTTCATATTATGTACCCTAAGAAGCAACAACTGGGCTAATAACAACGAGGATATTACATTAAGTGAATGACAATGTCTTCATACGCTTAGTCTGTTCTAAATTGCTTTGAGAAATCTGGATTGAACAAAGCTGACGGTGAGTTTATGTGGCAGTGTACTGTACACAGAAACAGAACAGGCGACCAACTAGATGTATTTACACAAAACCAAGATACCTAGATGCTTACTTCTCCAATATAGGATAGAGGTTTTCTGCAATACTTACTCCTGTACTCTGGACTCTTTGGGACCTGCAAATTGACTACCCAGCCAACGTAATAAAGTTACGGATACCCAAACGGTGAACTATATGATGGTCAGACCACCAATAGTAGAAAGTTGTCAATACTCTTCAGGAAGTACTAGCATGGCGTTGAAAGAGGTAACTGGATCGCGAGGCCCGAGGAAGCAGCAGAGCTCTCGTAGGGTACAAACAGTCGCAGGTGTAGTAGATCTTCTCAGATATAGTAGCTGGCTGAAAAGTGGCTTAGCGCTCGCAGTGACCAATAATATTCATATTATCGGTAAGCATACCGAGTGGTATGGCATGGAAGCTCACATAATAAATGAATTCACCAGTGTAAAGCCCATCAACCTGCTATTCGGTACATATGAACCACCATCTTTGCATCATTGACAGACTGTAAGTTTTCAACCTCTAAATCAGTAGCTCAAACGTTCCTCTCAATGTCAAGCTTTTACATCTAACTTCCCTCGTGAAGAGCTGCTAACCGCGGAACATTTCACCTTTAAGGCCTGGCACGATCCCTGTTTCCATGGATCGCACTTGATAAATTAAAAATCACTCTGAAACCTCTTGATACTGATGGTATCTCCTTTCCGCCATATTCAATGTGGG
>Ga0247807_10001574_pt1 | contig 13202 bp, 9 predicted proteins | sample UWRJL074202C1_FD_179931 | JGI IMG/M metagenome (GOLD analysis project Ga0247807, IMG submission 179931) | Plant litter microbial communities from Arlington Agricultural Research Station in Wisconsin, United States - UWRJ-L074-202C-1 | ecosystem: Environmental > Terrestrial > Plant litter >...
CAGATCAGAGCCTCCGGCTGACGCTATCCGCAGTAACCTCCTCCCATTCGTTGCGCTCATTCATTATCCTGCTCCAAGCCTTAATCTTAAATACAGGCATACAGCCATCCTGCTTGACCGTAAAAATTTTAACGTAAACCCATTGCGTTTAACAACTACGTTCACATAGCTAAATATTACATAAATCATTTAAACTGACCTTAAACAGCTCAAAACCATTGTCTTTTCGAGGACGAAGTGATGCTTAGGTATCTCGGAAATTTGTTATCAGGCTTAAACTTTTAAGGATGCTTAAAGATTCTTATTAAAGATTATATAGCTATAAAACGTCATAGATAACTTTGTATTACAATTAGTAATTTAAGGGAGTTAGCTGTTCCTCTTTACAATTATTTACAGAATTCAGTAGTGTTATTGTATAAGGAGAGAAGTATTGTAAATATGAAGCACTAAAAAGAAAAAAGCCAGCTTTTTAATTAAGCCGCCTTTTCAAACAATGACTATAAATTATTACTCAATCATTTTATATAATGTCCAATAATCGGTAACGTATATTTTGTAAAGATTTAACTTGGGATTTTTACGACGAATGCCGTCCAGGTAAAAGTCAGTAAGTTGGGTGTACCCCAGCATCGGATTGGCTTCGTTAGCTATCAATACATATCCATTATACTTTTCAGGCGCTTCTAAGGCGCTTAAATAGCTTTCCTGGTATGGCATTGTTAGTTTGGTAATATCAGTCACATAACAGGCCACAGGGTAAGCTACGGCATCATCAACCAGTATTTTATCAGTTTCCGGTAGGGTGTTTATATAATCAGATATCTCGTGGTTTTGCACATCAATTTTGTTACTTGTTCGATGCAATAATACATCAGCAAAGTAGTTTTCTTCCGGTATGTAAGATTTGGTAAGAAAAATAAAGCCTATATATAATTGTACTGCCACCACAATGGCCAATGCCATTTTAATCATACGTTGATTTTTAATAAATCGCACTCTGAAAATGATACATAATAACGAGAGCACTAAGAAAAGCAGGTAATACTCATAGGTAAGGTTAACCTTGTCATATTTAACTTTCAAAAACTCAATAAGGCCAAACGGGGTAAGCAGCGTTAGTATCTGGTATGTATTCTGTTTGAACAGATATATAGCTAACACAATCATCGGGCAAAATACAATGGCTTTTAACGATACCAGTACCGAGATTTCGGGTATGGCAAATCTTGAAGCCACATCTGTTATACTATATTCAAATTTGTCGGCTATAATATTCCATGTAGCGTAAGGACTTTCTAAAAAGTAGTTCAAATCATCGGCATGCGTTAAGTTCAACACTTTATATATGGCAATAGACGCAATAGGCAAGATGAAGATGATGCTATATATAGAAAACGTTTTGTTAACCAGTTTACGACGCAAGGATGGGTTATTGAAGCTAAGATGGAGCCTGAAAACCGACTCTTTTTCACTCAGGTTTAAACTATGAATAGAAATAGATAAAACCAGTGGGATAAAAAATAAAGCGAGCCAAACGCATTTATAATCGCTAAATACCAGCAGTACAAAAAATATACTCGCTATAGAGATGTGATACGTGGTATTGGAGGTATAAAACCTGAGCATATTTAAAAAGAACAGGAAAAAGAAGATCAATACCATATAAATTGATTTTCCTGAACATGCGGTGTAAATTAGGCCAGGGTGCAAAGCAAATAAGACTACTAGCAAAAAAAGGTAGAAGTTGTCTTTATTACGCTTAACCATTGATGTGGCCATAATGTAATATAACAATGCTGTACCAACGGCAGAAGCAAACACTGGGGCTAGAATAGGGTTAAAAAAGCTAAATAGATAAGAGCCATAGAAGGGCAATATGGGCGATGTTAAACCCATTACCCGCAGTTTATTACCTAAGCCATGCGATATGATTTTTCCTTTTTCGATATAGAATAGAGATTCGTGGTTGCTGTAACCAAGCTTGTTTAAATATACACCAACAAAGATGTAGTAAACAGCCAGTATGATACTAACCAGAACTAGATAAAAGGTTTTAGACAGTTTCATTATGATTTTGCCGCGTTGTTTTGGTTGTTTATCTTACTCAAACCATGATTGGTTTTTTCCCAGTAAAATGGATTTACAATGAGCTGGTAAAGGCCTTTGTAAGCCGCTATAGAGTGCATTAACCAATAGATTGGGTTAGCTATGGCAAATAGGATAAGCTCGTAATAGCGACGTTTAAATACAGCCATCATGTTTACGTAAATCATGAGGATATTACCAACCATCAGGTTAAAAATAGAGATGAACAATACCCAATCCGGAAACAGCGTACGTATAACCCCTAAGTCGAAAACTACATAGCAAACGAAAATGAGGATAAGGATAGGGTTAACAAGGAACATAATAGGAGTTGCACCCACAAAGAAGTTGAATCCTAAAAAGCCCTTAAAGCCAATTTTACGAATTAGAGCAACCGGGTCGCGCATGTGTACCAGGTAAGTTTGCATATACCCCTTGATCCAGCGTGAGCGCTGGCGAATCCAGTTAAAGAAGTCGTTGTTAGCCTCCTCATAAGTGGTAGAGTTTATAACAGCTATTTTATGCCCTTTTGCATAAGCACGTACCCCTAAATCTGCATCCTCGGTTACGTTAAACGGATCCCAGGCACCTAATTCAATAAGGCTTGCCATTTTAAAGTGATTACTAGTACCTCCTAAGGGTATAGGGATATCAAGCGTATCCAACCCGGGCAATACGTAGTCAAACCAATAGGAATACTCTAGGGTAAACATACGGGTCAGGAAGTTTTCGTTGCGATTAAAGTAATTGAGCGCACATTGCACGCAAATATATTCGTCGGGCAGCTTATTAAACATAGCTACCACTTTCTTTAACTGGTCGGTATCCGGTATATCTTCAGCATCGTAAATGGTCAGGTATTGGCCTCTCGAAAAATGCAGGCCGTAGTTACACGCTTTAGGCTTGGTTTTAGGCATGTGAAAAGGCACTACAATAACTTCAAATATGGCCGGAAAATCGAGGTTACGTACGGCATTAAGCGTTTTATCATCATCTTCCTCAATCAGCAGTTTAATATCCAGGCGATCGCGCGGGTAATCTAAACTCTGTAAATTCCATATTAGCTTTTTAATCAGCTTATCCTCTTTGTATACGGGTAAATGAATAGTGTATACCGGCAGCTCATCATCAATAATGTTCTTGACCTCGCTTTTAGTAACCGCCTGGTACAGCTCAAACTTTGAACCCACCAACGATAGAAAAAGCTTAAAAGTAATAGTGAGTAGAAAAAAGGTACTCAGAATAATATTCAGGACAATAGAAGTGACCTTGAAGTTTAATACCAACCCGGCGGCAATAATGCCTAACAGGCCAAATATAAAGATGAGTTGCTTGGAAGTAAATGTGGTTAAAGCCGAACTGGCGTTATCGCTGTTTAGTAACTCAAATACGGCCGATCTTACATATTTCTGTCCCAGTAACTTATGACTTAACCAAGTAATGTCCAAGTCAGACGCTACAATAATTAAAGGCTCAAGATTATAGGTTAAACGAATGAAGTCGATAAATAACTGATCATCTGGGTCGGCCATGATAGTTACCACCCTGTTATTCTCCACACGCAGCGGTATGGCCAGTCGTTCATCGGCAAATTTCAGGTCAATTTTTTGGAGTACTTCCTCGTCATAAGCTTCTTCGCGTATTTGCTCCAGTACATAACCTGCATTAGTTAAGGAGCGTTCGTAGTTCTTACGCGATATGAAACCAAAGTTAAGCGCAATTTTCATGGCCGATGAGCCAATTTTAGCTGAGTAAGCATCAATTTTTTGACAGTCATGTTCTGTTAAAAAACCATCCTGAACCAGCAACCTGAAAATAGAAGAGTTTTTGGTGCCCGAATAAATTTCTTCGGTATTAGTAATTACCAAACTTTCGTTTAGGGTATTGCGCATAGTTGAGTATATACTATAGGGTTTATAAAATTAGCAATAGCAGGAAAAGCGTTACTCTCCTGCTATTGCTATTACATGGAGCGAATGTTATTCGCCCATAATGTCTTGTGACCTTTGTACTCTGGAACGTACAAACAAGAAACCTAACAGGATAAGAACAAGTATGCCTAAGAGTACATACAGGTTGTAACTTTCCCAAAAACGGGCTAAACCACTTTTAGCATCGGTGTACTCAATGTTATCGGTTCCTTTATCAATGTTGAACAAGTACTTGTTGCCATTAACATCAGATACGCTAACGTTACTGTTTAAGGTCGACAGTTGTTCGGTAACGGCTTTAGATGCTGAAAGGAAAGCACCATCCAGATCTTTACCGGTAGCTGTAATTACCATGATAGCGTTGCTGCTGCCTCGACCGTAAAATATCTGGGCTAAACCATTAGAAACCGAATCAGATAAAGTATATACCAACTTTCCATCTTCGTTATTATACAAGCGGAAAGCATGGTTAAACTTGATGGGCGCATCAGGAAATTTTTCCATTAACGGGTCGTCTTTATCCAACAGCGCTACAATGTTGTATTTTTTAAGATCGGCATCTGTAACCTCGTTAGAGTAAGTAAATACCGGGAAGTTATTGCTGTTTAAATTGTTGTTTAACTCATAAATAACTTCACCAACAGCACCGGCAGCATACTTAGCGTAATTTTTGCTTATTACAATGCGGGTTCCACCTTCGTTGAAGGCTTCCGGGTATTGGTAGAAGCTCAGCGTGTTATTTACAAACGGGTTTCTTGATTCCAGGTAAGATTTATCAACATCTATTTCACCAAAGAAATTAAGGAAGCTGTTTTGGCAGTTACCTGTAGATGGATAGAACCTAAACTCAGCAGTTAAAGAGTTGTATTTACGGTGCTGGTAACGGTTTACTACAACAGATACATTCAATTTACCCGACTCGTTCAGCTTTTCGCTACTGATCAACATACCATTCAGGTAAACATTAAAGAAGCCGCGGTCGTTAGCACTCATACCACTGTAAGTGCCGGCAAAGTGCATTTCAACTTCTTTTGGAGTAAAGCTGAAATCGCTGTTTTTAAAGGTATATACGCTGCGTAACGAACCAATGCCCGACATAAAGTTAGATACACCACCCACATCGCGGAAAGTTAATTTAGTACGTTGCTGGTTAAGGTTCTTTGATCTGTCGTTATCGGCAGTATTTACTACCAGGTAATTGCCAAAAGCAGAGTTTAATACATTGTAATTACCCAACGCTGTAATTGCTTTTTCATAACCGCCATCATCGGCACCCGTAACAAATAAGATTTCATTGTTAGAAAAAGCCTGGCGTGCCGCCGAAACTGAGCTCAGGTAACGGTAACGGTTAGCTGTAGTATCGGTATTAGGACCTTTGTATAAGTACAATAAACCCTGGCCACCTTGAGGTGTAACCGAAATTAGGCTGCGCTTATCGGCCGGTAACTGGTCTAAACCACCAACCATTACATAGTTTTTGATGCTATCAGGTACCTTATCGGCCGGATATACACGTAGGTCGCTAACAGCCAGTGATCTTTTAATTTTGTTGTAAGCCCAGGCTACTGCCTTTAAATCAAGCAAACCAGGGTTACTCGGATAAACAATAGCAGTTTTAGATTCGAATGAATTACTAATATTTACCTTGTTGGCTAAATTGCCATTGCCTTTAACTAATGATAAGTAAGAGTAACCTTTTACCTTTATCCACATGGCCGGGTTATCCAAATCTTTACATTTGTTATCAGTAATGGTTAATAATGTTTTAACCTGCACCTTTAAAAATTGACCATTATCAGTTAAATAGCTGCGGTTTAAAGGAATAACCAGGCGCTGTATCGAATCGCGGGTCATGCGGCCGCTAAATACAGGCTTGTCTGCAATTAATATGTTAATGTACGACAGATCTTTGATCAGCGCTTGCGAAGGCTCAAAATATAACACCAGTTTGCTGCTGTTCATTTCAACCAGTGGATCCATTCTGAAATAGAATGAACTAACGCCGCTCATCCCATAAATCACTTCATCATCATGGCCATAAGTTTTAAAGGAAATACTGGTTTGGGCCAGCGTTGCCTTCGCAAACAGCGTGGTTACTAAAACTAAAAGGGTAAAAAATCTATTCATATCAAGTTGCAGGTTATTGTTTAGTTAATGGCAGAAAACTCTACCTTAAAATAATTTCCGTTATCATCGCTGCGGTAAGTTAGCTCGCCACCCATCTCTATAGTCATTAGTTTGGCAATAGACAAACCTAAACCTAAACGGCTTTCAGCTGCCGAACCTGTAGCATCACTAAGCGTTTTTAAACGGTTAAACATTAAATCAAGTTCTTGTTGGCCAATGGCAATACCTTCGTCAATAATTTCGAATACAAATTTTTGACGCTGCAGGCTGGTTACCACGCGTATGTTATTATTGGTTTGCGAAAATTTAATAGAGTTAGAAAGTAGGTTTTGAAACACCTGGCTGGTAAATACCTTATCAAGCTTAACATTAAGGGGCAGTTTCAGAATGTTGTTGACGAGGTGAACATTCTTCATGCTGGCGGTATCAACCAAGCCTTTAAATACCTGTTGGGCTACGGTATTGGCATCAAAGTTCTCTAGGTTAAACTTAATTTCCGGCGATTCGATCTCCTTAACGTCCATCAGCGTTTTAAGCAAGTGCTGCATCTTATCGGCCGATTCGCTAATGTAATGGGCAAACTCTTTCTGGTCATCGCTCAAACGGTAATCTTCTTCCCTGATCATGTTATTACTCATCACAATAGAACCTATTAAGTTCTTTAGATCGTGACCGGCAATATTGATAAAGCTATTCTTTTGCTCATCTAACCTGCGCAGCTTATCATATTGCATATCAATAATGCTGTTCTTTTCTAAAATATCGCGGTTTTGAATTTTAAGCTGCTCGTTAGATTGTTCGATAAGCAAGGCAGAAGAAACCTCGCGCTGTATAATCTTAAAACGGGATGCCGGTATCAGGCATGATATTAAAGCAATAATAAAGAAGTATTGTCCGCCGTTACTAATAAACAAATCGAGGCTGTATTCGCACAACACATTATAAAATAATGCAAGCAGCACTATGGCCACTAACGACTGGATAAGCGAATTGATAGGTTCCCAAAATACCTGCAGATTTAAAAACAGGATAATGAGCGAAAACATCAGGAAATAAATAGTAAGGTGGCTAATGTCTACAATGCAACATAATATGGCCATAACCACCGATAGCATGAAGAAGGATATGTGGAGCAGTAAGCGGTAATCGAGCTTTTTAGCTTGAAAATAATTGTACAGGCCGTAAATGCCTACCACCACTATAATACGGATTATCAGAAACTCTACCCAGTACTTAGGAGCATATACAAAATCAATAATACCTAACAGGGGGTATAAAAATATAATGGTCCATATAATGTTATTGGTTAAGAACCACGCTTTTTTACGAATTTCTTTATGATAATCGTCTTTATTTATTTGGGCGAGCATTGATAGTGTTTAGTCAATATTTAATTTAGAGGCAAAACCGCTTATGTAATATTTGATGCTAAATATAGATACTTATAATATATTATATTCTACATTGTCCAAACTCAAACTTTTACGGTTTACAATTGTAATAGTTTGCTTTGCTTTTGCAAAAAGCACACCAACATTGGCACAAAGCCGTGCCGTTGCTTTTAACAGGGCAGCAAGTTTGGATAAAGGCATGAATATTTCGTGGCTTGAACAAACGTGGAATCCGAAAGCATTGATCAGCAATCCGGTTAACAATGCCGATTTTAAATTTCTTAAAAAGTTAGGTTTTAATAGTATTAGGCTGCCTGTGGCCTTTGAATACTATGCAGCTAAAGGCATACCTATAACCCAGGTATTAAAGTGTGTAGGCAGGGTTTTAGGTTATTGCAAGCAAAATGGGTTAAAGCTGGTAATTGATTACCATTATGGAAAACTTAACGATGGTAATTATATAAAGGAAACGCAGGTTATTATTAAAACTTGGCATGTACTGACTAAAAGGTATTTAAATGTTCCTTCCGACCAGTTGTTCTTTGAGATTTACAATGAGCCGCCACCCATGAACCCGCAGTTATGGAAAGATGCCGCTTTTAATATCGTAAACGCTATCCGCAAAATAGATCGTAAACGTACCCTGTTGGTAGGTGCCTCCAATTATAACAGTATATATGAGCTTAGCCGTATGGTGAGGCTGGCCGATGAAAATATTATTTATACTTACCATTTTTATGAGCCTTTTTTGTTTACGCACCAGGGAGCTGCCTGGGTAGGCGATCAGGTGGCCACAACCGGGGTGCCATTTCCCTATAATGTAGAAAAATTTCCAGTTGTAAATCCAAAGGCAAAAGGCACCTGGGGCCAAACCAATTATAACCAATATAAAGACGATGGGAATGAACAATCAGTTAAAGATAAATTACAAATAGTTAAAAACTGGTCGGGTACTTATTACGTTCCTGTATTATGCAGTGAGTATGGTGTTTATAACCAATTTGCCGATACCGAAAGCCGTTGCCGTTATATTAAGGCAGTAAGGCTGGCGCTTAGGCAGTTGAATATGCCTGGTATGTTGTGGGAATATAATGGTAACTTTTCTATTTTTAAAGGAAAGCCAAGCATAAATACTCTCTCCGTGTGCATGCAACAAGCTATTGGTTATGGTGTTAATAGTAACAAATAAATAATTTATAAACCAGTTTTAATGAGTAACTTTGCCTACTAACTACGATTATGAAATTTTTTGAAGAGAGCCGCCGAGAAGTGATGAAGCATATTGAAAAATACATGCTCGAAAAGATGCATGAATTTTTAAAGCCTATTGACCAGATATGGCAGCCTTCTGATCTTTTACCTGATTCTACCCGCGATACTTTTTTTACAGAAATTAAAGAACTGCAAGAAAGTGCGCAAGGATTATCATATGATTTAGTTGCTGTCTTAATTGGTGATACCATTACCGAGGAAGCTTTACCTACCTACGAATCATGGTTAAGCATGGTGGAAGGAGTGGATAAAGATCAGCATAGTGGCTGGATGACCTGGACCCGTCATTGGACGGCTGAGGAAAACCGTCATGGTGACCTGTTGAACAAATATCTTTACCTGTCGGGCCGTGTTAATATGCGTGCTATGGAGGTTTCTACCCAATATTTAATTGCCGACGGTTTTGATATCGGTACCGGTACCGATCCATATCGTAATTTTATATATACGTCTTTCCAGGAAATGGCTACCAACGTATCTCACCGCCGGGTAGCCTCATTGGCTAAACGTGATGGAGATACCTTATTGTCAAAAATGTGTGGTGTAATTGCAGCTGATGAAGCCCGCCACGCTAAAGCCTACAAACATTTTATAAGCAAAATTTTTGAGGTTGACGCTAATGAAGCCATGTTGGCGTTTGAAGATATGATGCGCAAGAAAATTGTAATGCCAGCACACTTCTTACGTGAAGTAGGTTTAAAAATAGGTCAAACCTTTGGTCACTTTACCGATGCTGCAGAGCGTTTGAAAGTTTATACCGCTATTGATTATGTGGAGATATTGACAACATTAATAGATGAGTGGCAAATTGAGAGCATCACAGATTTGAATGATGCCGGTGAAAAAGCACGCGATTACTTGGTTAAACTGCCAGATCGTTTATTGCGCGTAGCCGAACGTATGAAAAACCCCATGCTGGAGTATAAATTTAGCTGGATACACGGATAGTCTCTCCTAAATCCTCCCCGGGCGGGAGAATTTTTATATAATTTAATAGAAAAGGTGACTTGCAGAACAAGTCACCTTTTCTATTTCAAAAGCCCTCTCTGCCGGGGAGGGTTGGGAGGGGCTCTACGATTCCTCTTCTATATTCTCAATATTATCGCGGCCCGGGTATTTCATGAAGAGATTGTTTAAGATATCTTCCATGGTTAATACATTAACATCATCGGTGTAATGTTCAGATTTAGTAACGTGTAGTTCTTGCTGGTTTACCAGGTCTATCCTAAATAGAAAATCTTCGTACATATCCGGTTGCGAAATTTCGATACCTTCAGGGCTTAGGCTATAAACAAAATCAATATCGGCCTGGCGCTGCTTCTTAAAAAGCGGAGGTAGTTCGGTTTCCAGGAACGATTTTAGTTCCTCGGCATTTACCGGGCCTTTGGTGTGAATAATCTTCATAATATATCTATGGGTAAATTAGGTACAAACTGTATATATTTTTGTTTGCCGGTAATAGCTCTTGCATGCTATTATGTAAATACTGCTTTAATTACTAAAACACATAGGTTTGTATAGTGTTATTTACGTCTATATATAAAACTATGAACTATAAATTGCTGGGCCGGTCGGGTTTAAAAGTTTCTGAATTGTGTTTAGGTACCATGGGTTTTGGTACTGAGGGAGGCTGGGGTGCCGATGTGCAAACCAGTTTTGACATTATGGATGCGTACGCTGAGGCAGGCGGCAACTTTTTAGATACCGCGAACGTGTATAAGTTAGGCACCAGCGAAAAAATTATAGGTAATTACCTGTCTAACCATGACCGGGATCAGTTTGTTTTAGCTACCAAGTATACGCTGAAAGATAACCAAACCAACGTAAATGCATCGGGTAATAACCGGAAGAACATGATGCGTAGCGTAGAAGAAAGCTTGAAGCGCCTGCAAACTGATTTTATTGATGTACTATACCTGCACATATGGGACAATATTACGCCTATTGACGAAGTGCTGCGCGGTTTAGATGATTTGATACGCCAAGGAAAGGTAAATTATGCTGCTATTAGCGATACCCCAGCCTGGGTGGTGGCCAAAGGTAATACCCTGGCCGAACTTATGGGCTGGAGCCAATTTATTGCTTTACAGGTAGAATATAGTTTAATACAACGCACCCCGGAACGTGAACTGATACCCATGGCCAAGCATTTTGGCATGACCGTTACGCCATGGGCTCCCTTGGCAGGTGGTGCCTTGACCGGTAAATATTTGCGTGGCGAAAACGGCCGTGTAAAAGCAGAAAGTAACCGCCGTAACGAAAACAGCGAGCGCATAACCCGTGAAGTAATAGCTATTGCCGATGAGTTGAATACACAGCCGGCTCATGTTGCCTTGGCTTGGATGATGCAGCAGGAGTTTTCGTGCATACCCATTGTAGGAGCAACCAAAATAGAACAACTAACAGAAAACATAAAGGCCGCTGCAATACATCTTGATGTAACGCAAATGGATAGATTGAATGAAGTAAGTAAGATTTCCCTGGGTTTCCCCGGAGATTTCTTTAACGAAGATGCCGTGAAGGAAAATTCGTTTGGCGGTTTTTACGACCGGGTAGAAAAACGGTAAAAGGGTGTTTTAAGATCATTTCCCTCACAAAAATAACACAACAACGTAAATCCCGAATCTGGCATCCAAAATCAGAAACCAAAATTTGTATCTTTGCACCCTGATGCAGTTAACAGAAACAACAGTCAAACAGGGGTTTAAAGGGTATAATAATTACGGAGCCTGGCTAAAAAACAAGTACAAAGGCCATCGGGTGTTCAAGGTAATTGTTGATGGCGGCTTTACCTGCCCTAACCGCGATGGTTCTAAAGGCTATGGCGGTTGTACTTATTGTAATGTTGACTCGTTCACGCCATCAGTATCACGCCAGGCACCAACCTTGCGCGAGCAGGTAATACAAGGCATGGAACGTGCCCGTAAAGGCAACAAGGCTGATAAGTTCATTATCTACTTTCAACCCAATACCAATACCTATGCGCCCACGCATTACTTAAAAATGCTGTATGATGAGGCCCTGAGCATTGATACCGAAAACATTGTAGGCCTCAGCATAGGCACCCGTCCCGATTGTATTGACGCCGAAAAAATAGCCCTGCTCGAAAGTTATACCGACCGCTTCGATGTGGATCTGGAAATGGGCATGGAATCGATCTATAATGAAACGCTTGGACAAATAAATCGCGGATGTTCGCACGACGATCTGATCAAAGCCTTGAAACTGGTAGAGAATAGCAAATTGGACATTTGCGTGCATACTATTTTTGGTTTCCCCTGGGAAACGCGGGAGATGATGCTGCGTTATGCCGACGAAATTAACCGTTTTCCGCAAATCAAATTCGTTAAATTCCACCACCTGCACATTGTGGAAGGCTCGGTAATGGGCGTAAAATATAAACGTGATCCCTTCAAGCTTTTCAGCCTTGATGAGTATGCCGATTTTTTATGTGATCTGCTCCCGCTTGTACGCCCCGATGTGGTAATACAACGTTTGTTCGGCCTGTCTGACCGCGAACTGCTGATCGCTCCCAACTGGCAGCTTAAAAAATCAGAAATACAATATTATATAGATCAGCGTATCGAAAATAGGGGCATTATACAAGGCTCTGCTTATCTATAAGCCCTCTTTGGTATTTGCTTTGTAATAAACACGCTATTAAGTAAGAGTTTAATTAAGCTACTGTGTCTCAAAAAACGCTGCAAAACTACATCCCAGCTTTAACAGGGGTGCGTGCCCTGGCCGCCTACCTGGTTTTTATTTCCCACTTCGAATATATATTCGACGGAAATTTTCCTCATGCCGTGCAAAGATTTCTACAAGAGTTTCATATGGGTGTTACCATATTTTTTGTATTATCAGGGTTTTTAATTACTTACAGGTATTATAATAACTTTCATTTAACCAAAGATTGGTTTAAGCAATACCTTAAAAACAGGGTAGCGCGTATTTATCCCATGTACTTTTTGCTTACCGTGCTGGCTTTTGTTTACTATTACTTTACGCACGATCCCAAAATTACCAAAGGCTTTTTTTCGCCGGTGTTGTTACTGTTGATGCATGTAACTTTTATACGCGGCTTTTTTGCTGATCTATGGGATACCGGCATTGCCCAGGGCTGGTCACTCACAGTAGAGGAATGCTTTTACTTTTCGGCACCGTTCGCTTTCCTGCTTTCCAAAAGGTTTCGCAAATTATTTATTCAGCCTTTCGTAATAACCGGTGTGGCACTGCTGCTGGTGCTTATCTTCAGAAACTTTAACTGGTATGGTTTTTTCGGCAACTTTACTTTTACCCTCATCTATACTTTTTTAGGCCGTTGCTTTGAGTTTTTTGTAGGTATACAACTGGCCCTTATTTTACTTAATAAAGGCATAACCCGTAACAATAA
>Ga0247807_10001575_pt1 | contig 13178 bp, 13 predicted proteins | sample UWRJL074202C1_FD_179931 | JGI IMG/M metagenome (GOLD analysis project Ga0247807, IMG submission 179931) | Plant litter microbial communities from Arlington Agricultural Research Station in Wisconsin, United States - UWRJ-L074-202C-1 | ecosystem: Environmental > Terrestrial > Plant litter >...
CACCCCGGGCCGCGACAATGACACCCCGGAGCGCCGCGAGGCCCTGCTCGACCAGATCCCGACTCGCTTGCTCGGCGAGCCCCAGCACCTCGCTCAGACCGTGGTCTTCCTGGCCGCGCCCGAGTCCGTCAACATCACCGGCGTCATCCTGCCTCTCGACGGCGGCCACTCGATCTAGCACCCTGAGGTAAGCCGTTCCGCCGTTCCCGGGCTCGCTCGAGGGCGGATTGGCTTACCTCGGCATACAACAACGGAGAAAGTCATGACGAAGCGACTCGACAAGGGCAAGCACTGGTTTAACGAGGTCTATGGCGAGGGCAAGGCCGACGGCCTCGTCGAGATGCAGACGGGTCTCGCTCAGGATCTCGCGCGGTTCGGAATCGAGTTCAACTTCGGTGACATCTACTCGCGCCCCGGACTCACGCTCGCCCAGCGGGAGCTGCTCTCGCTCGCATCCCTCGTCACGCTCGGTGGCCTGGAGCCTCAACTGCGCGGTCACACGCGCGGCGCGATTCGTGTGGGCTGCACGCCAACCGAGATCATCGAGACGGTCATCCACACCGTGCAGTACTGCGGATTCCCGCGCGCTCTAAACGCCATGCGAGTGATCACGGATCAGCTGCAGGAGCTCGGGCTGGAGATCCCCGAAGCACTCGGCCCTGACGCGGACGCCGAGTAGCTAGCGCTCTCATCACCCGCCATACGCGCGTGGGTCAGCTACGGGCGCGGGGCTGCGGTCGTTGTCGTCTTCAGGCGATAGAGACTCGTGGATGCCGTGACGTAGAGCTCGGTGCCGTCCGGGCCGCCGAAGCACAGGTTCGAGACGCGCTCGGGCATCGGGATCGTGAGCAGCAACTCGGCGTCTGGTGAATACACCTCGATCGCGGTGCCGGACGATGTCCACAGACGCCCAGCGGCATCCACTCGGAATCCGTCGGCCACGCCCGAGGGCGTAACGAAGAGGCGGCCTTCGCCAGTAGCCACGTCGTACACGCGAATCTGCAGCGGCACCGTCCCATCCCACACCTGGCCGGTGTCGGCAACGTAGAGCAGCGTCTCGTCGGGCGAGAACGCGAGACCGTTGGGGTGCACCATATCGGTGATGACCGGCGTCACGGTCTCTCCGTCGAAACGGAAGACGAAGCATCCGTCGTAGTCCTGTTCGCCGGGATGCCCCTCCCGCCCGCTCGAGTGCAGTCCGTACGGCGGATCGGTGAACCACACGGCGCCATCAGACGCCACGACGACGTCGTTGGGGGAGTTGAACCGACCGCCAGACCACCGGTCGACGAGCGTGCTCACCTGGCCGTCGATCTCGCGCTCAACCGCGCGTCGTCCGTGGCTGCAGTGCACAACGCTTCCATCGAGAGCGATCGTGCGTCCGTTGGTGTACTCGACGTCGTCGCGGTGCACGGCGACCGTTCCCGTGGCGCGGTCGTAAACCATGATGCGGTTGTTCGGGATGTCGCTGAACAGCAGCACTCCCGTGCCCTCAAGCCAGGCGGGACCCTCGGCCCATTCGGCGCCGGTCCACAGCAGTTCGGGCTCGGTTCCCGGGGTCACCAGCGTCACGGCGTAACAGCGCCCGCGAGTCGGCGGGACGCGGTGTGCATGTGCAGGGCCATGGCGGATGCCGCGGCATCCGGGTCTCTCGTGGAGATTGCGGCGTGCACAGCCGCGTGCTCTTCGATCGCGGCGAGTGCCTCGCCCGGGTCTTGCACCGCGCGGTCCACCCACACGCGGAGGAGGGAGCGGATGCTCTGAAGCAGGTCGAGCAGAACGGTGTTCTCGATCGCGCGCGCGAGCTCCAGGTGAAACTGCAGGTCGGCATCCACGAAGGCCTTGAGGTCGCCGAGGGAGGCGCGCATGTCGTCGACACGATCGCCGAGGCTCGCGAGCGCCTCGTCGGAGATGCGAGTCGCAGCGAGCCGCGCGGCGTAGATCTCGAGGGCGCCGCGCACCTCGATGAGTTCCATGGTTTTAGGTTCGTCGAGCATGAGGCCCCAGCTGAGCGTCTGGGGGAGCAGCTCGCTCGCGCTGCCGCGGAGGTACGTGCCCGACCCGGGGCGCACATCCACGATCCCGAGCAGTTCGAGGGCGGCAAGGGCCTCACGAACGGCCGACCGGCCGACGCCGAGCGTCGTGGCGAGCTGGCGCTCGGGGGGAAGGCGGGTTCCCGCCTCGATGTCGCCGCGGGTGAAGATTTCGAGCAGGCGTTTGGCGACGGCAGAGACGGCGGTCCCCTCGGTGAGGCTGCCGAGGGATGCGGCGATCTCTGCTGAGGAATCATTCGGATAGGCCGGCATGAGCCAACGCTACCAATTCCAGTCAACCGGTTGGCCACGTGTCCGGATGTTGCTCGCCTACCCTCTGGTGCCACACATATTGGTCAACCGGTTGACTGCATCATGAAAAGTGGGCATACTCGATGTCGCAACCACCGGCGGTTCCGGCCGAGGGGGTCGCATAACTTCCCCCCTCATCTGAAGGAGTCACTGTGGACACCACCACACAGAAGGCCCCGCCGCAATCCGCGGTGGAGAAGTCTGCAATCAAGAAGGTCGCCATCCGGCTCGTGCCGTTTGTCGCCCTCATGTTCTTCATCAACTACCTCGACCGCACCGCGATCGGATTTGCCGCTCCTAACGGCATGAACGATGACCTCGTGCTCTCGGCCGCCCAGTTCGGCTTCGCGTCGGGCGTGTTCTTCATCGGCTACATCCTGCTCGAGGTTCCCTCGAACCTCGCGCTCCACCGCTTCGGTGCACGCAAGTGGCTCGCTCGCATCATGGTGAGCTGGGGAATCGTCGCGCTGCTCTTCACGTTCGTGCAGAACTTCGAGCAGCTCGTCGCCCTCCGCTTCATCCTTGGTGTTGCCGAGGCTGGCTTCTTCCCGGGCGCGATCCTGTTCCTGAGCCTCTGGGTTCCCGCGGCGCACCGCTCGAAGATTCTCGCGCTGTTCTACCTGGCGCAGCCCCTCACGACCGTCATCGGCGCCCCGCTCGCGGGCCTGCTCATCCAGCAGCACGGAGTCTTCTTCGGACTCGAGGGATGGCGCTTCATGTTCATGGGTGTCGCGATCCCCGCGATCGTCATCGGAATCGTCGCCTGGTTCTACCTCAAGGACAAGCCGTCCGACGCCAAGTGGCTCACCACCGAGGAGCAGGTCTGGCTCACGACCGCACTCGAGGGAGAGCGCAAGGCCACCGAGGCCGTCAACAAGACCCACCGCATCAGCGACGCCTTCAAGAGTGGCCGTGTCTGGGTTCTCGCCGGCATCTACTTCGGCTTCATCTACGGCCTCTACGCGCTCGGCTTCTTCCTGCCCACCATCATCGGTGGCTTCCAGGAGCAGTTCGGCACCGAGTTCGATGTGTTCCAGAAGGGCCTCATCACGGCCATTCCCTACATCCCTGCGGCCATCGCGCTGTACTTCTGGTCTCGGGATGCCTCGCGTCGCGGACTCAAGACGTGGCACATCGCGATCCCCGCGTTTGTCGGTGCCCTGAGCATCCCGTTCGCCCTGCTCGCCGGATCCCCCGTGGCAACGATCGCGATCATCGCGGTCACGGCCATGGCGATCTTCTCCGCTCTGCCCAACTTCTGGACTCTGCCCACGCAGTTCCTGACGGGTGCAGCAGCAGCGGCCGGTATCGCGCTCATCAACACCATCGGTAACCTCGCTGGTTTCTCGGCCCCGTACATCACGGGTGCTGTCGCCGACGCGACGAAGGTCGGCGACGCGCCGAACTACATCGTTCCGATGATCATCGTCGGTGGCTTCATGGCACTCTCCGGTGTGCTCATGCTGCTGCTCGCTCGCCACGGCAAGAACCGCGTACTCGCGACTCCCGCCACCGAGCTCGTTTAGTCCCCTACTGAGCAGTCCAGCACACCGCTTCGAGGCGCGCTGGACTGCTCAGCGGGGGCCCACCCTGAGCCTGGGTCAACGCCCAGGCTCAGGGACCGCAACCTCGCACTACTTCTGGAGAAACACCATGACCCGCCTGTTCAACGATCCGGCCGATTTTGCCGACGAGATGATCGATGGCTTCGTCGCTGCCAACTCGGCTCGCGTGCGCCGCGTCACGGGCGGTGTCATCCGTAACACCCGCTCCACTCCTGGCTCTGTCGCCGTTGTCATCGGCGGCGGCTCCGGCCACTACCCCGCTTTCGGCGGCCTCGTCGGCCAGGGACTCGCGCACGGCGCGGCCATGGGCAACCTCTTCGCCTCCCCTTCGGCCCAGCAGGTTCACTCGGTCGCAACGGCGGCGAACCAGGGCGGCGGCATCTTCCTCACGTACGGCAACTACGCGGGCGACGTGCTTCACTTCACCCACGCGCAAGACCGTCTCATCGAGGAGGGCATCGACTGCCGCACCGTCGTCGTGACCGATGACATCGCCGCAGCTCCCCTCGCCGAGAAACACAAGCGCCGCGGCATCGCCGGTGACCTCACTGTCTTCAAGGTCGCCGCCGCCGCATCCGAGGCCGGCTACAGCCTCGACGACATCGTGCGCGTCGCGACCCTCGCCAACGAGCGCACCCGATCGCTCGGTGTTGCCTTCACGGGATGCACCCTCCCGGGCGCAGACGCTCCTCTCTTTACGATCCCCGAGGGACGCATGGGCGTCGGCATCGGTATCCACGGCGAACCCGGCATCGATGAGACCGACGTTCCCACGGCCGCCGGCCTTGCTGAGCTGTTCGTGTCTCGCCTGCTCGCCGAACTCCCCGACGGCGTCGAGTCTGCCGAGGGCCAGCGCGTCACTGTTCTGCTCAACGGCCTCGGCTCGGTCAAGTACGAAGAGCTCTTCGTCGTCTACAGCACCGTCGTGAAACTGCTCGCCGAGGCGGGTGTGACGATCGTCGAGCCCGAGGTCGGCGAACTCTGCACGAGCTTCGATATGGCAGGTGCATCTCTTACGCTGTTCTGGTTGGATGACGAGCTCGAGACCCTCTGGGCGGCGCCCGCCGATGCTCCCGCGTTCCGTAAGGGGTCGGTTGCCCCGACCGAAGCCCTCGACGATTCCACCATCGTGGATGTTGCGACTGTCGCCATCGTGCCCGGCTCCGCCGAGTCGCAGGCCGCAGCGGCCACCGCGCGCGCCGCGATTGACGCGATCGCCGCCGTTATCGACGAGAATGCCGATGAGCTCGGCCGTATCGACGCCGTCGCCGGTGACGGTGACCACGGCATCGGGATGCAGCGCGGCTCGCACGCCGCCGCCGCAGCCGCCGCCGAGGCCCTCGAAGCTGGCGCCGGGGCCCAAACTCTTCTTACCCGTGCCGGCGATGCCTGGGCCGACCGCGCTGGCGGAACGTCCGGTGCGCTCTGGGGTGCCGCGCTAGCCGCGCTCGGTGCCGCCCTCGGAGACGAGGACGCCCCCACCGCGGCATCCGTCGCCGAGGGCGTGACCGGCGCGAAGACCGCGATCCTCAAGTTTGGTGCCGTCGTCGGCGACAAGACCATGGTCGATGCGCTCGTGCCGTTCGCCGACACTCTGAGCGCTCGTGTTGCCGCGGGATCCACCCTCGCCGCCGCGTGGCAGGAGGCAGCGGATGCGACATCCGCTGCCGCTGCAGCTACTGCGGATCTGCTCCCCAAGATGGGGAGGGCTCGTCCGCACGCGGAGAAGAGCCTCGGCACCCCCGACGCCGGCGCACACTCTCTCGCCCTCATCGTGCAGCGGGTTGCCGCTGTTCTCACCGACAGTAAGGAATCCACCTCATGACCACTCCACTGCGCATTGTTATCGGCTGCGACGACGCCGGTTTCGACTACAAAGAGATCCTGAAGAAAGACCTCGAAGCGAACGACCTCGTTGCCTCCCTCGTCGACGTGGGGGTAGATGCCGACGGCCACACCGCGTACCCGCGCGTCGCGATCGCCGCGGCTGAGCTCGTCGCCGCCGGCGAAGCCGACCGCGCTCTGCTCATCTGCGGCACCGGCATCGGTGTCGCTATGGCTGCGGGAAAGGTCAAGGGAATCCGCGCATCCGTCGCTCACGACAGCTTCTCCCTTGAGCGCCTCGTGCTCTCCAACAACGCTCAGGTGCTGACCCTCGGTCAGCGCGTCATCGGCATCGAGGTTGCGCGCCGCCTCGTGCGCGAATGGTTGACCTACCGCTTCGACGAGACCTCCGCATCCGCCGAGAAGGTCGCCGTCATCGACCAGTACGAGACGACCGGAAGCTGCTAATGACTGTCACCGTTGGGGTGAGCCTCAAGATGTACTTCGGGTACGAACGTGCCCGCGAGTGGTTTGCTCAGGTCGCCGAGGTCGCGCGCGCCAACGAGGCCGTGTCCAACGGTGATGTCGAGCTGTTCATCATCCCGAGCTTCGTCTCGATCCCCGCGGCGGTGGATGCCTTCGCGGGCACCCCCGTCGCAGTCGGCGCCCAGGATCTGTTCTGGGAAGACGACGGTGCGTACACGGGCGAGGTCAGTGGAGCGGAGCTCGCCGAGGCCGGCGTCACCGTAGCCGAGGTTGGTCACGCGGAACGGCGACGCATTTTTGCGGAGACCGAGGCGATCGTCGCGGCCAAGACTGCGGCATCCCTGCGCAACGGCATCACGCCAGTGTTGTGCATCGGGGAGCTCAAGCGCCAGCCCGCTGACTCCGCAGCACTCGAGGTAGTCGGTCAGCTCGTGTCCGCTCTCAACGATGCCCCGGCGGGCAAGATCATCGTCGCGTACGAACCCGTGTGGGCAATCGGCGCGGATGAGCCTGCAGACGCCGAGCACATCCGCATCGTCTGCCGGTGGCTGCGTTCTGCGGTCGCCAAGCTCGAGGGTCGCGAAGGCAGCTCGGTCATTTACGGCGGAAGCGCGGGGCCGGGCCTGCTCACCGAGCTCGGCAGTGATGTCGACGGCCTGTTCCTCGGGCGGTTCGCACACGACACCGCATCCCTCGCGCAGGTTCTGGATGAAGCGGCGAAGGTGGCAGCGGCGTGATCGGCCTCAGCACCTACTCCTTCTTCTGGCAGCACTCCGAGCGTGCACCTGAGCCGCTCGACCTCGCGACGATGATCACGAAGACGCGCGAGCTTGGCGTAGATCTGTTCCAGATCTGCGACTACAGCCCACTGCTCGGATACTCGGCGGCGGAGCTGCGCGACCTGCGTGCTCACGCCGACGGACTCGGGGTCGCCCTTGAACTGGGGACTAAGGGTGTCGGTGTCGAGCACCTCGTCACCTTCCTGCACCTCGCGGACACGCTTGGCGTCTCGCTCGTGCGCAGCATGGTCAACGCACCCGGTCACCAGCCGACGATCGCGGAAGCCGAAGAGCTTCTTCGCGTCGCCCTTCCCGGGTACACCGCGGCAGGTGTGACGCTCGCGCTCGAGACGTACGAGCAGGTGTCATCCACCGACCTCGTGAAGATCGTCGAGACGATCGGCAGCGACACTCTCGGCATCTGCCTCGATCCCGCCAACAGCGTGGCGGCGCTCGAGCTGCCCATGGATGTGGTCGCCCGCACCGCTGACTACGTGAAGAACTGGCACGTCAAAGACTTCGCGTTCACTCGCCGCGGCGGTTGGGTCGGCTTCACCCTCGAGGGTGCGGCGCTCGGCACGGGCCTGCTCGACTACGCGGGAATTGCTGCTGCTGTGCGCCCGAACGAGCGCGGCATCAACCAGATCATCGAACACTGGCTGCCCTGGCAGGGATCGTTCGAAGAGACCGCACGCATTGAGAACAACTGGAATACCCACAACATCGCCTATCTGAAGGAGCAGAACTCATGACTGAGAACCTCACCATCGCCGTAATCGGCGCCGGGGGAAAGATGGGCATGCGCGTGTCCAACAACCTCGTGCAGACGGGTCACACCGTCTTCTACAGCGAGAACTCGCCCGCAGGCCAGGAGCGCGTCACCGCGACCGGTCGCGTGCTTACCGACACCGACACCGCTGTTGCCGATGCCGACGTCGTTGTGCTCGCCGTGCCCGACCTCGCGCTCGCCGCGGTCTCGGCAGCCGTCATCGACAAGATGAAGGCCGGCTCGATCATGTTGACCCTCGACCCCGCCGCCGCCTATGCCGGCCTACTCGCGAAGCGCGACGACGTTATCCAAGGCGTCACGCACCCCTGCCACCCCTCGGTATTCCTCGAGCGTCACACCCCCGAGGAGTATGCGGACACCTTCGGCGGCATTGCTGCGCCCCAGGATGCGATCGCAGCCATCGAGAGTGACGACCCCGCCAAGCGCGAGATCCTCGAAGCTGTAGTGCGCGTCATCTTTGCACCCGTCATCGATGTGCACTGGGTTACCGTCAAGCAGCTCGCTCAGCTCGAGCCGACCCTCGTCGAGACCGTCGCGTGCATGATCGGCGCGCTGCTCGCAGAGGCTCTCGAGGAGACCGTCAACACGATGGGCGTTCCGCGTGAGGCTGCGCGCAGCATCCTGCTCGGCCACACCCAGGTCGCCCTCGCGAACACCCTCAAGGGATCGAACCCGTTCTCCGACGCGTGCCTCATCGCGATGGACTACGGCCGCGAGACGATCATCAAGGACGACTGGAAGAAGATCTTCCAGGACGACGAACTCGACAAGAACCTCGCCAAGATGCTGCACCTCGACAAGATCGAGCGCTAACTCTTCGAGCGACTCAGCGCTGGGCCCGTCGGGAAGTCACTTCGCGGCGGGCCCAGTCTCATGTGCGCGCCGGATGCATCTGCCCGGGCGAGCGCGCTTCGATAGGGTCGGGCACATGCCTCTCGCACTCATCACCGGCGCGGCGCGCGCCAACAGCATCGCCGCCGGCATCATCCCGAAACTGCTTGAGGACGGATGGGATGTCGTCACGAGCGATCTCGCGCACGCCGACTACTCGGCAGATCTGGCGACGCCCGACGGACCGGGCGCGTTGATCTCTGAGGTGAACGACGGTCGCGGCCCGATCAGCGCCCTCATCCTCAGCCATGCCCACGATGTCGAGTCCGGCATCCTCGACACGACGGCCGAGAGTTTCGACACGCATGTCGCCGTGAACGCTCGAGCGAGTCTGCTGCTCATCGCCGCTTTTGCTCGGCAGGTCCCGGATGCGGGAGGGGCAATTGTTGCGCTCACGAGCGATCACACCACGGGCAATCTTGCCTACGGCGCATCCAAGGGAGCGCTCGACCGCATCGTGATTTCCGCCGCACGGGAACTGGGCCCACTCGGGATATCGGCGAACGCTCTGAACCCTGGGCCCATCGACACGGGATGGATCAGCGACGAGCTCCGCGAAGCGCTCGCGCCGCAGCATCCGCTCGGCCGACTCGGCACTCCCGCCGATATTGGCAGCACGGTCGCGTTTCTCTTATCTCCAGCGGGCCGGTGGATCTCGGGCCAACTGCTTCACGCAGACGGTGGGTTCTCCGCCCGGTACTGATCTGGGCCTCCTTCGCAGTCTCAGTCGCACAGGGGGACGCGGACGGCTTCGTATCCCTCTAAGTGCCACTGCCCTGGCCGTCGGGAAGTCACTTCGCGGCGGGCCCAGTCTCATTGGGTACTGATCCTCAGCCGTCCTGGCTCAAGCTGTCCGTTTCCGCTCTCGCCCACTGAAGAACTAGCATTTCGCCGGCGGCGATCTTGAGGGCGTCAAGCATCGGCTCGGTATTTGTCCCGCCCAGTCTCGGGATGACCCACGAGACTCCATCCTCGACGACACCTAGGTCGAACCAGAGGTGCGAAGGACTTCGAGTCGGGAACTCTCGAATAAAGGCGTCAGTTACCGATTCGCCTGGGGACGGGTGCACTGCGAGCCAGCGGCCGGGTTCGATCACCGCTCTAATCTCATCGACGCTTACGCCAGATGCATGAGTTCGTTGGATCGCGAGTTTGATCGCCGCTTGCTTGCTTAGATGCGGAAAAAATTCTCCATCAAGGGTCAAGTCATAGCGCGTGAAATCTCTACCGCTTGCGCGCACGACGGCCGCGGCCGCCCCTTTCTGGCGTTGCTGAATCTGGAAGTCCTTGGCTTCAGGCAGCGGAATGATCTGCTGCAGATCCAGCAGAACCTCAGTATCTAACTTGTAGGCGACGATTCGAAAACATGAGATATCCATGCTGTAGTTCTCATTCAGCCACAACACCGTGCTCGTAATCTCTGTACTGAAGTTCGCCGACACGAGAATGATCCGCACATGGTTTGGAAGCTCGTCAAGAGGCTCATCGAGCCATTCAAGGATGACAGCGCGTGCCTCAGTGAGCGTCATCGATCGCGCATCCGAAAATGCCTCCACTAAATGATCGAAAGTGACGGTCGACACCATGGCCGCGTAACGCAGTGCCTGGAGTTCCATATGCCCTCCGTCCTCAGTGCGTTTCAGCTCAATGACCACCAGGTTGCCGCCTCGGTCTATCGCAAGAATGTCTATACGGCGACGAGAGTCTTGAAACAGGCTGTACTCGTCAGCAATCACTAAGAGGTCGTCACCGATGGCATCAATCCGCCCCATGAGGAGACGCTGGAGGTCTTCGCGTTCTCGGATCTGCTCGCTAGCCAAAGTCGTCGGCATTAGCGGCTGAATATCGGTGGTCGAGTAACGATAGAGAGGCATGCTCTCATTCTGGCTTAGGGGGTCCCTGAGGTGAGGTGCTGGGGCGGGCTTTGGTGCAGCGCCAGAGCGTGAAGCCACGAGCACAAAAGCGGGCGCTAGTCTCAAACAGTGGCCAGAGTAGGAATCCGTGAAGTAGCAACCCTCGCCGAGGTGTCTCTCGGCACGGTGTCGCACTACATCAACCACCCGTCGCGAGTGTCCGCGGAGAAGCGCGACCGCATCCAGAAGGCCATCGACCAGCTGGGCTTCGTTCGCAACAACGCCGCCTGGCAGCTTCGGCTCGGGCGCAGCGGCACCATCGCCTACATCGCGCCCGACGTGTCGAACCCGTTCTTCGCAACTATTGCCGAGGGCGTCGAGCAGCGCGCGGCTACCCAGGACCTTTCCGTCTTTATCTCCAACTCCAGTCGGTCGCGAGCGCGAGAGGATGCCTACCTCGCGCTCTTCGAATCGCAACAGGTGCAGGGGATGCTCGTCTCGTCCCATCACCCCATCGATGACAGGCTCGCGCAGATTCGCGCGCGAGGAATCCCCTCCGTCTTGATCGGGCAGCTCGCGACCCACGAGCTGCAGCCGTCGGTATCCGTTGATGACGTCGCTGGTGGGGCGATGGCCGCAAAGCACCTCGTCGAGCTTGGTCGCAAACGGCTTGCTTTTGTAGGTGGCCCATTGGGCATCCGACAGGTGGCCGACCGTCTCGAGGGCGCCGGCAATGTGGTCAAGGAGTCCGCGGGGGTCACCCTCGAGGTGATCAACGCGACCAACCGCACGATCGCCGAGGGCCGCGAGGTGGGGCGAGCGCTCTTGGCTCGGCCTGCCGAGAGTCGCCCCGATGCGATCTTTGCCGTCAACGACCTGCTCGCGCTCGGCATCCTTCAGGTGCTCGTATTCGGCGGAGTAACGGTTCCGGGTGACATCGCGCTCGTGGGCTACGACGACATCGAGTTCGGGGAGTCGTCCCTCATCCCGCTCACGTCCATTCGGGCACCGCACGAGGGTTTCGGGTTCGCGGCCGTCGACCTGCTCGTCAATGAGATGGCGGATGAGCCGGCCGATATCGCGAAGCACATGGTCTTCCAGCCCGAGCTCGTCGTGAGGGCGTCGACGCGAGGCTAGAACCGCTGAAGCCAGCGCTCGGCTAGCGCCCGCCACGCGGCGGCGGGGAGGTCAGCACCAAACCCGATCCCGTGACCTCCGTCGGCAAATACGTGAAGATCGTGCGGCACGCCGTGCTTCGCAAGCGCACTGCCGAGCAGGTAGGAGTGCTCGACCGGTACGAGATCGTCTTCTCCCGTGTGCCAGATAAACATCGGGGGAGAGGATGGCCGCACGAGTTTCTCGAGGGACACCGCTCGCCGCTTCCACCACGAGGCGCGCGGGCCAATGAGGTTCTCCCGCGAGACCTTGTGGGTGGGCGTGAGCATCGAGACGACGGGGTAGCAGAGGATCGCGAGGTCAGGGCGCTCGCCAGCCGCCGCATCCGGAGTCACCGCGGTGAGCCCGGCCAGATGGCCTCCGGCGGAGAACCCCAGCACCCCGACAGTGTCGTGGGTTTCGCGCTCGCGGAGCACCTCGCGCTGCACAAAACGAAGCGGTTCGGGATGCCGCGTGAGCACCGGATATGTGACGACACGGGCATCCCACCCGAGCGTCCGCAGCCACTCCGCGACGGGTTCCCCCTCGTGTGGTGCGTGGTGGCGGTAGGCCCCACCGGGGAGAACAAGGATGCTGCGAGTCATCCTTTTACGGTAGTCGTCTCGACGGGATCGACCCGCTTAACGAACGAGCTCGACCCACCATCAGGCGGGTCGAGCTCGTCGAGACCAGTTGAGCTTGCCGAAACAAGCCCGACAGGGACCTACTTCGTGAGCGAGTCGACCCAGTCCTGGTTCTCGGCGATCCAGTCGGCCGTGAGGGACTCGAGGTCATCCGTTGCCGGGTCGTTGAACAAGGTGTTCTCAAGGGAGTAGAGCGTGTCAGAATCCATCGACCATTCGCTCAACCAGCCCTGAAGCTCCGGGAAGTCGTCGGCAAAGCCGGTGCGCGTAAAGGTGTGGATGCCTTCCTGGTCTCCCAGCAGACCCTTCGGGTCTTCGAGGTCCTTGATCGGGAACGCGTCGTAGGCCCAGTGCGGACGCCACAGGGTCACGGCGATGTTCTCGTCGGCATCCGTGGCTGCCTGAAGTTCGGCGAGCATCGCCGGGGTCGAGCTCGCGACGAAGTCCATGCCGCCGAGGTCGTAGCCGGGGATGACCTCGTTCTCCATGATGGTCGTGAGCCCTGCGCCAGCCTCGATGCCCACGATGCGGTTGCCGAACATATCGGCGTTCTCGAGGAGCTCGTCGATTGAGTCGATGGGAGCATCCTCGTTCACCGCGACGGTGAGTTTGGCGTCTTCGTTCCACGGGCCGAGGTCTTCGAGGTCGTCACCGAACTGGTCGATGTAGTCGGCGTGCGTGATCGGCAGCCAGCCGTCGAGCACGAGGTCGTACTCGCCCTGCGAGAGGCCGAGGAAGACGGCGCCGGCATCCGCGTACTCAAAGGTGACCGAGTAGCCCTTTTCTTCGAGGATCGAGCGCCACAGTTCACTCGCGGCGATGCCCTCATCCCAGCCGTTGAACACG
>Ga0247807_10001576_pt1 | contig 13161 bp, 12 predicted proteins | sample UWRJL074202C1_FD_179931 | JGI IMG/M metagenome (GOLD analysis project Ga0247807, IMG submission 179931) | Plant litter microbial communities from Arlington Agricultural Research Station in Wisconsin, United States - UWRJ-L074-202C-1 | ecosystem: Environmental > Terrestrial > Plant litter >...
ACCCTATCAAAATTTATCTTCGCAAAAGTTCAAGCTCAAGCGCAAGACCTTAGAAACAACATACAAAGCCCCAGAATAAGGTAATTACTTCTCCTCATATCCTGCGCAGAGCAGAATTAACGCGAATAGTCAAGATTCTTCAAAATGCATCTTATGTACACCCTCGATTCGAATGGCGTTCGCCAATATACCCTTAAGAAAGTAGTCTCCGGGGAGGTTTCGAAATCCGCACACCCTGCTCGCTTTTCACCAGATGACAAGTACTCGAGACATCGTGTTACCTTGAAGAAGAGATACGGGTTGTTGATTACCCAACAAAGTGAGTGAAACCACGCTCTGATTGAGCGTAGGATAGTTGGATCAATTGGAGGAAAGGGACAAGAATAACTGCTAACAATTTTTGCAGAGGATCTCAAGGTCCTAGGACAGTAATCGCGAGGCGAAACAAATACTTGGTGCTCTCAATGTGGTGAGAGAGATGTGATTGGAGACATCGGCCGGAGTTGGTCAATCATTTTGTAGGAGTTTTGGCGTATGGGAGAATATGGTCTTTATAGTTTCATTAAAGCCTTCGCTATTGAGAACTTCAACCCAAAATGCTACGCTATCGCATCTATATACTCCAATGTGACACCAGACTCCAGATCTATAACGTGTGATGCTTCTTTTCAGATACCGATGTTTTCTAAATTCAAATCCTCTTTTTCGAATTTACATTCCTTCCAGCTCCGACTTTTGTTCTGCCTCCAGCCCCCCCGCGATCTCCGCTCAGAATACTAGGCAAATAGTCCTCATCCATCAGATTCTTCTCCTTTTTCCTTTTCGAGGTAGTCATGGCGTTTATATACTCCTTTTGATCCTCTGCCAAGATCAATCCTTGACCCCATCCACCCTTTCCACCACCAGACACCAATTTTCCGCTTGAAGTACCTGCAACTGGCTTGGGAACGCTGTAGACGTTTCCCCTTGTACTCCACTGCATATTTTTCTTCAGGTGAATTTTGAACTTGCCATCTTTATCTGTTGAACATGATACTCGAAGTAGAGTATCTTTGCCACAACGAGGGCAAAATTGCTTGCTCATTTCTTTTGTTGTGTTGAAACAGGCATGACAACGTAGTATCCAAGTTTTAAGTTGACGAATTCTTTGTAATGAGGGTGAGAGCAGATTGAGGTTCATGCGAAGGAGTACGTTCTGCATGGCAAAATCAGAAGTGATAAGTGCTACCTGCATAGTCTTAGACTCCTCCTCGGGTGCGACATCTCCATTGCTTTGCTTTGCTTGGTGTTTCTTAAGATTTGTGGGTGTGATCCATTCTCCTCCATCTGATTCTTCCGACTCTTCCACCACTTCGTCTGGCTCAGTTGTTTCTACCACAGGCTCTGCGGCACCAACAAGCACCGAAGACTCCGAGTCCGGTGCTACAGCTTCGGCCGATTGTAAATTCTCTGCAGACGTAGGTTGTCCAGCAATGTGTTCTCCTGATATATGAGTAGTCTCTAGTGCATCCTCTATTGATTTAGTAGGCTCCGCGCCTGGTTCTGGAACAGTAGTACCCCATGCGCCTCTGGTTTCGGGAGCAGGGACAGACTCTGACTGTTTAATAGGTTCAGGGAGTTCAGCCTTGCCTGGGCCTAGTTCAGTAATTGATGCTGGAGGTGGGCCGTTCACTCTCTTTTGTCCAGGCGTAGTCCTTAATCGCCAATCTCCATGGTTTCGCTCACATTCCAACTCATATGCCAAAGCCATCAAATGTATATCCGGACGACTTAAAACTTCCAAATCTCCAGTCCTCCTCGCAAAATCCGTAATAACCTTTATACTAGTAGCCTGAGGCGATCGTAGCGTCAAAAATGGTAAAAGAGTTGTCTCTATTCGTGATCTTGTTACTGGATCTCTGATTTCCTCGACGACGGCGGGGATCGTGTAAATGACTTCGGCTTGACCGAGGAGGGTTGAGATGGGAGGGTCATTTTTAATGATAGGTCCCGCATCTATGATGACACTGTGTATCGGTTTTGAAGTAATAGAGGCCATTATGTAGTCTGATGGAAATTCTTGCTGGATGGTGAGGGATGGTGGGGTTGTCTTTTGGGCATGAACTTTTTTTTGGAAATTCTGCCAGGGAAGATAAAGGCGGTGAAACCACGATAGTATGACAGTTCTACCCACTACACATGTGTGAACTCTTAACAGCATGTCTCCTTAAGCATTGGACAGCTTCATTCAATTGAATTTTACTTCCGGGGATGTTCGCTGCTGATGCTATTGTCGGTATTGTTCTATGCAGAAGATCAAAGACATGCAGTCAGAGCAAAGCTCTAAATAAGCAACGTTTTATGTAGAAGCACTTTTGGTATCTCTACTTGAGCTTTCGGCATCTTACTCAAATCCATACGAATAGCAAGATTCATCCAAGATTCAAGGTACGCAATGCAGCTCAGAGAAATTTAGAGAGGATAATAAGGTCATGTGTTGTCAGCCCCTTTAGATTCGCTTAATTACGGTTAAGCCATTATGTCTCTTGTCATCACATACAAATTTCATATCCGAGTATAGAATATTATAAAGCCTATCAATCATTACCTATATACACGGACTTACAATGCTATTGCACGTTTATTCAATTCAATTTAAAACGTTTGTATCAAGTTCGCCTCTCCCAACCCCATACACCCTACTACATATTTCCTATGACCGCAAAGGACTATGTCCAACACAAAGAGGATCAAGTTATCCAGGCGATTCCATCAAGAATACGACTAAGGTGCCCCATGCTGTTACTATTATTAATGTATGTTTGCTGCTTGAATTTCTGATACTAAGAATTCCAACATTCTATATATTTTCCAAGCAGAAGCATCCTAGCAACTTCATGCCTTTACTCTCCTATTACCATTTTCTGTTGCTGCGTGCTAATGATAGTCACAAGCTTTTGCAACTAGAAAATCGATCATTCCCATTCTATGAATCTGAAGTATTTAATTCAAGAAGAGACAACCTGGGGCAAAACGAGTCTCGCATACCTTAGTTCAGGCGGCAATAAAGGCTTGCTGCTAAGGTGTGATGAATATTCCTCAAACCGTCCCCATATCACTAAGCCAGTTTTTACCAGATCGGAAGCAGGCATGCTCTTGGAGTGTTTTGTTGCGTTACTAGGTGGAGTATCTAAATGACCTAATATCGCCAGCCTAGGTCACATCTTTGTAGGTGATCGTGCCAGTTATTGAATTCTTGCTTCAAACTTTATTATTTATCATTGTTGGTATTAGTAATACAGACCTTTTTTCATTTCGTCAATGAACGCCAAAGCCCGAACTATGCTGATCACATCTTGTTATATTTTAAATCACTTAAAAGTTGACAGGTCATAACTCTTGGCTTTGCCAGATGATTATCAACCGTGCAAACGTTATCACTTGCAGCTAATCAATACACAGGCTGTGCATTGAAGGTGTTTTCTCGTCTCCTTAATTGGTCTAATCCTTCCTTGCAAGGGCAAAGTTCTTGATATGTGCAAGGCAAAATCATATAAAACGAGGCAACCAAACTAGAACGGAAAATTGCCCGGCTCATGAGAGAAATCTTCCATGTAAGGCAGCTGACCCCTGATACCCCTTTACCTAGAAAAATATATATCATAAGCTCTCCCAAGGAGTTGACAGCGATATGTACCTGACTTTTGTACTTTACTCTTCCTTCAGACGTCTTTCCTTGTTGCCTCGTATGACTTTTTTCCCTTCGCTCGCCCTTTGTACTCTACTCATCCAAGTAGCCGCTATAATCAAGTGCAGAATTATGACAAATATGATTCGTTGAGCTCGATAACCACTCCCTTACGGGTCGGGGTTCTCTTCCAAGTCCGAGGCATGACGAGTTAGATATGACCGAGGTGACCTGCTCAAGCTCTATTACTTGAAGAGAATTTACTGTCCAAGTTATAGTCAGAAGGCCGGTTTTCAAAAGAGAAGAGCCGTGCCACACCCGCATAGCCAGATGTGCGTTCCGTCAGGTTCTGCTCTACCCTGTACATATGTATTGTGTTCCTTTGCCACATTGGAAGCAATAGCATACCGTTGGACACAGTGATAAGAAGCCCTCAACCGACATCATTCTTGTCGCCAACTTGCAACGATTCTATCAATTCAATGAGCCTAGCACAACCACTATTCTCTTCTTCACTTTATGCCATTTATTTTCCTCAAGGCAAAAGTTCTGCCATCGTTCTGCCGTGTCCAGGCCTCTCATGAGCCGCCAAAGCTTCACACATGCTTTATGAAGCTCTGCAATGTTATACCGGCATCTACCCCGCGATATTCCACCTAAAAGCACCTACTGTTGTATGCACCCCTCTGATCATAACTGCATCTCGGTTCAGATTTGGCTTCTTACCGGGATACGACGCATAATTTGAATATATACCTAGCTCATACCATGGAGATACCTGCAAAGGACGGGTCGCAATACTGCTGCTCAAGTGATCATATCTTCGCAACAGAGTACCTGAATTGACTGTGCTCCTTAGGGGGTACCTTATTCGAGGAGACACAATGTGAAGCAATCTCTTGTTCTCTTGGGATTCTCACAAGAGATGTTCTGTTGAAAACTTCTCCGGTTTGAACCTACAATCAGGTTCCCTCTAACAACCTTGCAAAATGCTTCTCCAAACATGGTATCATCCATAGCATCAGTAAAGCTACCGAAGTTGTTCCTCATGCAGCCAAATCTAGGACCCAATAAGGCAAAGAAGGCGCCCAATCGCTCTTGTCACGCGCGGCGTAATTCAGTATTTGGCATCCACTGATTATGCCGCCGGTTGAGATCGCTTTCAGGCGGAGGACTACCTATGCTCCTCTTGCTTCTGCAGAGATTAAGTGGTGTAGTAACTCGCATCCCGAGTTCTGAATATAAATGAGTCTGAAAGCAGGGTTATGGCAAGACAGAGTACAAACACCCAAATGAATCTTATCAAGCAACTTTGATAATATTTATAGTTTGATCTTGAATAATTGGTGGAACTTTTCTAAAAACTTACTTCAACAGCCATGGCCAACCCAAGCTTCTTATTCATTGTCAACGAGCTCCCTACAAACGATGATCCCGAAGTCATGGACAGCGTACCACCCAGACATATCAATTTACGATGGCATCCCCCGGTGGTGGCTCGCGGATTCCTTCCTCCTGTGCCTGGCGATATATATCGGTGGGATAATGGAACAATCAGCATAGCAGAAGATTATTACTGGTATGCCCAGGAGACGGGGGAGCCAGTGTATGCCAGCGGAAGAATAGTTCCATACGATACCAATACTAGGGAGCCAGAATACTACCGAGCAGCGACTGTATTCTACTGCAATCGGTTTGATAAATTCTTCACGGCTCAAGGAGATGTGCGAACTCGAGATATCTATCGCTGTGCACCCGACGATGGCTGGCTCCCTCTTATCTTCACGCACAACAACAACATAACTTATGTGGAACATATGGGTGATCAGGACCATACAGCTGTTAGGGAGGCGAGTTGGATTGGTTCTCTTCTTCCAACCACTTATCGACGTGGTCGTAATCAAACAGGTCCGGCTCATGGTAGTTTATCGGGGACAATTTCGATAATCGTTGCTCTAGTAGCGTTCTCTTGCTCGACTCAAGACTTGCGGTATGTCCTGCTTAATCATCAAGCTTGGAGAGGTTATAGATGGGTTCCTCATAACATGCAGAGCGGAAGTGAGTCGAGTCTTTCAATCTCAGGAAAAGTGCTAGAGCTAAATATCGATACAGGAGAACCTGGCCGTGGACTGACCGCAACCGTATTCACAGACCCTCGAAACCCAGAAGGCTCTACACTTGAAGCAATTCAGAATCTGGAGCAGGGCATTCCAATCCCAATATTCCGTTAAGGTCATTATATCCGAATCTTCGTCATTGGTACTTGGCCGGGGCCGGACTGCACATTTTTTAAAAAAAACAGGATAATTGGGCAGGCAGTGTGTGCAATAATATTCGAAGAAATCCGCAGGTATTTCACACTATACTTAGTGGACCTTTGTCTTGCTAGCGTGCAAATTCGAAGCCATCGTTCGTTGTTGCGTAACGGCCTATAATTATTCGTTCCAGCCCACATCCTCATTTTTAGTAGTGCCAATCTACCTTCCTTCCCTATGAGAACGGGTCGGAGATATCCTAAGCATAAGGCTTACAACTATCACTGATCATTCCAGCCAACTCAAGCTCTGGGCGTTATTAACCTTCCAAGAGGTAGCAAGCGATATTAGGGTCATGAGCAAACTTCCTTTGGATCGATTTATCTAGCTGTTGTGGAGACTCTTATCATCTACAACTTATTCCACTACGACTGTGACCCCCTAAATGACAATCGCACAATGCTACGGTTATGTTGACTAGTCACGACCCATGGATATGGTTCCATCTAGGCTATTTTCACGGTCAAATATCTCGCCGGCAAAGTTCGTAGACTTTTTGAGGACTATATCTTGGGAGAATACGAGGGGATTGCGGACCAGTTAATAGTGGTATAATTCTTAAACAACAAGCATTTATTGAGAAGCTAGTTATTCAATTGCGAAACCCGCCTGGCATCTTCCCCTGTCGCAATTTTTCTGAATGTTGATTGTTGTCTTTCAATCATGAAATGAAATGATTTTTTAGAAAAGCATTCCCAAACTATGTTACAAGCATCCTAGTAGACTGAAATAGTGCCGAATTATATTGTCATGTGGAACGCATGAAGCGCAGTAAGGACGGTAATATCAAATAACATGTTCAAAAACAAATACCTTCAAAAGACTGCTAGATTCTTGATAGCTGGATTACATCATGAGATGTTAATTGACTACGTGTATTAATTTACTCACTTCAAATCAATCATTGCCCCTTTGGTATAATTAGGTCCAAGCTAGTGGAGAAGTAACTTACAGTGAAGTTAAAATGAGAGATAGAATCAAGATTTCTATCAAGATTATTTCATCGCCCCTTTGGAAGAGGTTTAAACGTGTTAACATGATGTTTGGCTGGCGTTGGCCGTCTTTGAAATATCTATTAGATATAACCTCTTCTCAATAGAGTCTTTGATGAAGAAAGGTTCCAACATTTAGAGTTGGTCTTGGCGAAAGGGAGTTCCATCTATCGAATTCAATGTAAACAAGAACCTAGTCTGGAGCTTCTACTCAAAACGATCGTTTCTGGATGTTGGGTTTTAAGGGGCTCGCTTTATGCTAAGCGAATTTCACCGGGTTCTATCTACATTTAGTGTGGAACCAACGACTTACCGTTAGCTTATTATGGCTTTAAAGACTTTTTAACCGTTTAGCTAAGCAGCTCTGACTTTTGTGAATGTTTGATATAAAACAATGGTAAACTTACTCATTTAATAACGCTGATATATGTGAATTTATATTCCTTACGTACAAGGTTTAGGGGGGTTTGGGTCAAGTTATGTCCTACCTAGGGCACCTCTATATTTCTCAAGTAGGAGTTATCACTAAGCAAGCAATATGCATGTAGAAGATACAGGTATGTGCAAAGATGGCATTGCCATGTTATTAGTGGTCCTTTCAGGATATATAGTCGTTACACATCTAGAGCAGAGTAGGTATCATTACTGCAATCCCACCTCAAATCCATCCAATACGCCAAACGCTGAGTCAAAAGCCATTGTATGGGCCAAAATACACCTCTAGAATTCACCTCCTCCATTTCCGCTAGGACCCAGAGCATTAGCACCCCAGACACCTAGTAAACCCCACATACCAACCCGCCATCCGCGCCATAAGCCTCCAATTCCTTGCCCACGCCGTTCGACAGGTTTGCCTTTCTTGGCTACTGATTCCTGACTTCTGCCTTCTTCCCGTGTGATGCTCCACATTGTACCTACCACACCCTTATATGGTCCTGTGGCGACCATGGTCTGAAAATCACCAACATCTTGTCGATATGATGCTGTTGATAGCACAGACATTTGCCCTCTTCGTAGAACGGTCTCCAGAGGTAACTTGATGAAAAGCTCAAGTGTTCGAGAGAAAAGTTTGGCAATGGAATATTTACCGGGACTTAGGACAGGATCAACTGCTAAGTGAGAACGGAGTAGGAGGGGCGTGGAACAGGATATTGCTGGCGTTACAAGAGAGTGGAGGATGGTGGGTATGATTAGGGTTGGCGGACATAAGTAGGATGGTAAGTTGCGAACGTTATAGGTGAGAGATCGCTTTGGTACAGATACCGGGGTTAGAATAAGCCTATCACTGTTAGTAAATTAACAAGAAAGGGGAAGCAGTAACCTGACTTGGTGCGAACAAGATCTAGCGGCGAGAGAATCAGGCCGGTAACAATTGCAGCTGAAATGGCTACCCCGAGAGATGCCCATGGGTACGATGTATCTATTATGTCGACGGCTGGTCCAAGCCCATTCAGTGTCCCAGGATCCGGAACGTTCACCAAAGCAGCTATCAAACCACGAGACCAATTCTCCACCGTCTTCACTAGTATTGTGTAAACGAATGTAGTGTTTGTACCCTTCCAGACTCCCCAGGCTCCTTCTTTCGCCCATTCCTGTGAAATAACTTCCATCAATGCATCCGGTCGTTTCAGAGATAGTTGGTAATCAGGTATTTGTGATTGTTTTGAAAGCTCAGGTGATAGTGAACGCTCACTATTCCGCCGCTGCGATCGGGATGAGGAGTATGAGTGTGAGTTTGGTGCCGCAGAGGTAAAATATGTATTTTCATCTTCAGAATCGTCTGAAGGGTACTGGGGATATGCTTAGCACGAGTACTTTGCAATTCTAGGGATCCTTACATCATTATACAGCGTTTCCGGATTCCTTGAAGACCGGTGCCGTATGCTGCCTGCTCTTGTCTTACTCTGCTCTTCCTCCACCACCTGGCTGCGAACTTGCAAAATTGTCTTTGCTACGTCAAAAGGCTGGCCAAGCAGTACGCTTGTATATTTGTAGAACCAATCATTGAGAGCTTGTTGTACGGATTCCAAGGATGACGGAGATTCGTTAGATAAGTAATCACTGTAATCCATTTCTGAGAACATGTCGCGAGCCGACGACGCGTATGATGCTGCGCTGCCATTTTTTGGGCCGAGTCCATGGGTAGTTCCAGAGCGTGGAACGTCTTGTTGAATACCTATTGACGGGGGAATATAATAGGGCCTCAAAGGATTTGCGCCTTCTGAGGATGCCATTCTAGAAATGATGGTTGTATGGTTTTAAATTGAGTAGGTCTTGTATCGAGATGATTCCCATCATACAAGTAACATTTCTTGGGACAAGGATGTCATCGTGATGAGAGATCGATCTCCACTGCACTTCTGCATGGCCGCTGCTTGGCCAATCGCCTTAGTAGTAAACTTTTTGTTCAGCAACAATCTCCGAATACGTAAAACCAAAGACTTCCAACAACCTGATACTACGAGAAAATCCGATCACTACTCTATCTTATACCATCATTCAATCCAATTTAATCCATTGCGCAGCTCCACTCTCAGGTATTTGTTGCCGCGCACTTCGGTTTCAATCCCGGAATATCGTTCGACTACTATCTAAGCTCCTACCATTTCGAACATATCAGCTACATAATAGAATGCCACTCAGGGCAAGCCAGACCATACCAGCAATGAGGAGAGGAGTATTCCAATGTCTATGGAAGCCGGTAAAAGCCTCGCAGGGATGTCAAAGACGAGCAGCATCGCATGCCACTATTCCGGCTCACCAACTGCTCTGCCCTTTCACTCCTCCGGGCAAGAACAATACCAGATGGCAATGTGCTCGTAGACAGATTACCCGGCCATCTGCTGCACGGAGAGACTTTTCAGCAACGCCAGCTGCATCTCACGGAGATTGGTCGCCTCCAAAGGATGGCGAGGAGTGAGCATGAACAGTGAGGCCTCAGGGAACCTGGCTAATCGGTATAGGCTACATGTTACTTTTGTGGATAAGGACGGGGTGGAGATTAAGCTTGCTGTTTCGAAGGGGGATAATTTACTGGATATTGCGCAGGCGAATGATATTGAGATGGAGGGTACGGAAATCAAATACGCTATTTGTAGCCCAAGCTAACAAATACAGGTGCATGCGGGGGGTCTTGTGCGTGTTCCACATGCCATGTTATAGTAGAAAGTGAAGACTACTATGACAAAATGGCGGAACCAGATGATGATGAGAATGATATGCTGGACCTGGCTTTCGGGCTTACAGAAACCTCAAGATTAGGCTGCCAAGTAACTATGGACGAGAGCTTGGATGGTCTGCGCGTAAGGCTTCCTTCCATGACACGGAACTTGCAAGCAAGTGATTTCAGTAAGAAGTCTGGGACAGGTTCATGAAAGAGTAGGATGGATTTGGAATCATGAAATATTGCTGGACAACTAATGCAAGGAAAAACTACATTCTAAATGAGTCACAATATCTGACATCAGGAGGAAAATGTACGCTTGAGACATATATGTTTAGATGCATCCACTTTATGATGCTTATGTACATATTATCGCAGCTTCTGACGGAGAGGTTGCTCATCATGTAAAAAATAACGCCACACAACTTTTAACGCCTCGCTATGCAATAAAAACTCTAGATTTTTTTGTCGCAATTCATGCATCTTGAACACCTCCTGCGTTCGATAAACCACCACCCCCACCGGCAATCAGCTCCAAAAAGCCCTGCTTGCTCATCTCGTTAACTCTTTCTTCCCGCCGTCCGTGACCAACCAGCCCCTTGACTCTTGCTTCTCTCGCTGCTTCTTCTCCTTTAACCTGTGCTGCCCTAACTGCACTGAAGAGCTTGATAACACCTCTCTGTGCTGTCTTCTTCAGGCGTTTTTCTAGCTCCAACGTCTCTTGTACGCTCACGCCTCCACCCAATACTCCATTGGCAGCGTCGAAAGCCGTACTAGCCCCAAGAACATCCTTCACACGTCCTTTATCTAAAGCTGTTTTCCTCTCTTCACGCATCTTATGCCGTGCCTTTTTTTCCAACGCCAAGTCTGTCATCTCCTTACTTGCTTGCAGTGCATTCACACTCCGCGCCAATACTGGATCACTTCTCTTCGAGGTTGCCAGTTTCGATCCCAGGATCTTTGTCATAGACATTGCGAATGCCTCGGGGTCATTACGCTTCCGCTTGCGTATCAAGTTAGGGTTTGATTCTGTATCTGACCCTTCTTCCGAATTCGAGTCTGATTCGGAATCCGAGTTCGAAGCATCAGTAATCTCCAACTCTTCATCGTCATCGGCTGGCAGTACTGGTTCATCTTCTGCGGGAACAAAGTCTGTGTTGGTCTCCTCATCGTCAGAATCTTGTAGGTTGACAGCTTTAAAATCCTGGGAGGTTTTTTCGGTTTCGGGCTCGGACTCAGACGAGTCATTGTCGTAATCGGTCTGCTTCTTGAACTTCTTGATTGCCTTCTTTGGTTTCCCCTTCATATCCTCCCCTGCCTTGCGTTTCTTAGAGTATTGGCCGGCCATTGCGTCAATTTGTTTGTTTTCTACCTCAGTGAAAAGTTCCAGATAAAAAACCAAGCCAAGGGTACGATAAGCTATCGCGGATCAATTATTATCCGGATATTTTATTCCAACCCCGCTTCATCCCCGCCAGTCCTCCACCCACATTTGAGACTTGTTTGACAAATATCACCCAACAAGCTAACACTCATACAACCATGGTTCTTCAGGATTTGGGGCGGCGAATCAATGCTGCCGTCAGTGACCTGACGAGGTCGAGTAATCTCGATGAAAAGGTTAGATCTCAAACTCAATAACCTACCTTATAATGAAGTTGACACATTGCAGGCATTCGATAGTATGATCAAGGAGATCTGTTCTGCACTCCTCGAAGCAGACGTTAACGTACGTCTTGTGGGAAACTTACGGAAATCAATAAAAGCCTCCGTCAACTTCAAAGAGCTTGCGCCTGCCGTAAACAAGAAACGACTCATCCAGAAAGCTGTATACGATGAGCTAGTGAAGCTTGTAGATCCCCATGCGGAGCCTTTCAAGCCCAAGAAAGGAAAGTCAAATGTCATCATGTTTGTTGGATTACAAGGCGCTGGAAAGACGACAACATGTACAAAATTAGCGAGGCATTATCAGTCTAGAGGATTTAAAGCATGCTTAGTTTGTGCCGACACATTTCGTGCAGGTGCTTTTGATCAATTGAAGCAGAATGCCACGAAGGCAAAAATTCCTTATTATGGATCTCTTACACAAACAGATCCGGCAGTTGTCGCCAAGGAAGGTGTAGAAAAGTTCAAGAAGGAAAAATTTGAGATAATAATTGTTGATACTAGTGGAAGACATCGTCAGGAAGATGCCTTGTTTCAGGAAATGGTGGACATCCAAACGGCTGTCAAACCAGATCAAACGATAATGGTACTAGATGCTAGTATTGGACAACAGGCTGAAGCCCAAAGTAAAGCTTTTAAGGAAACTGCAGACTTCGGTGCGATTATTATTACGAAGACAGACGGCCACGCTAGTGGGGGCGGTGCTATTTCTGCAGTCGCTGCAACTCATACTCCTATTGTTTTTATTGGAACGGGGGAACACATGCTTGATTTTGAACGTTTTGCACCTCAGCAGTTTGTATCGAAGCTCTTGGGAATGGGGGACATGCAAGGCCTGGTGGAGCATGTGCAATCACTCAAACTGGATCAGAAAGATACCATGAAGCATATTGCTGAGGGAATATTCACATTACGGGATTTTCGAGATCAAATATCCAATGTTATGAAAATGGGACCTCTCTCCAAGATGGCGGGCATGATCCCCGGCATGAGTGGCATGATGCAAGGCATGGACGATGAAGAAGGTTCACAGAAACTAAAGCGCATGATCTATATATACGACTCGATGACCCCCAAAGAGTTAGACAGTGATGGAAAGATCTTTATCGAGCAACCCACACGTATTACTCGGATAGCCCATGGGTCTGGCACCATGGTGCGAGAAGTTGAGGATCTTTTAAGTCAGCACAAGTCAATGCAGGGTATGGCTAAGAAGATGGGAGGTAACATGAAGAACATGCAAAGAGCACAGGGAGCAATGGGTGGCGGTAACAAACAGCAGCAGATGGCGGCAATGCAAAAGCGACTAGCTAGTATGGGGGGTGCGGGTGGCGCAGGAGCTGGAGGTGGTATGCCTGA
>Ga0247807_10001579_pt1 | contig 13152 bp, 9 predicted proteins | sample UWRJL074202C1_FD_179931 | JGI IMG/M metagenome (GOLD analysis project Ga0247807, IMG submission 179931) | Plant litter microbial communities from Arlington Agricultural Research Station in Wisconsin, United States - UWRJ-L074-202C-1 | ecosystem: Environmental > Terrestrial > Plant litter >...
TGTTATAAGAACAGCAACAGTATTTCATAGTTGGGTACGTATCCGGCTGGTGGCCTATTGGCTTGACCCACTTGCAACACCACTGTAGTAAGAAGCGGGTCAAGCGATATACGCGCGCGCATCGTCAATTCTTAGAACAACTTCACAACTAGTTCTTTCGATATGGACGTGGCCTCTTTCTATTTCTCGCTATTCCTATTCGCCTTTGCAGGATATTCAAAAACAATTTCATTAGTTCACACGATAGGCAAAGAATAGAAGATTAAGGAGAAGGAACTTTTGGCCGCCGGTCACTTTCCTATATCTAAAACTAATATCTAAAAACGCTCTCAAGTAGATCCGGCGCTTGGGACTGTATCAGGATTGAGCTGTTGCTGGGTTGGAGAACACTATTTGAGACCTATGATAATTAAGTTCTCTTCATAGATACATAAAGCTTGAGTGTTCCCACTGATAGAGTCATTTTAGATTAACGCATACTTTACTCAATCACATAATACATTATACTTGCTAGAGAACTTCGCTACTCTTCTGTTAGCTTAACTACTCGCCAATATACAAACAATTTTCCTATCAGTGCCGTCAGCATCGAACACCTCCTGCAATTCCATTTGAAGTCAATACCTCGTCTGTTCTTAGGTGAGTAGTTAGAAAGATATTGTTTACACTGAGAACTAATCAAGGGCGTAGGTCATCAACCTCAAGCCAATCCTCAGGCAAGCTCAGCAGCCATGTGCACCCAAGTTTACAACATTTATCAATGCGGGTGTAAGGCGAAAGGCGAATTCAAGCAGTGACGCCAAGTACAACGCCCAAACGAATTTGCAATGCGACATCACTGAACGAGAAGATTTAGTTTCCAGGAACTACTGCTCCAAGCACATGCCCAAGGAAGGCAAGGCTAAAACTGAATATATTGGACGTGTGAATCGTTGAGGAATGGTTTGTCATTTGCTTTGCACCCGGTCGATTACTTTGTATTTTGGTCATCAGGGTTTGGATGCGTATAGCATGGTGCCTCATCCAAGATTATGTGTTATGTTACGCACAGGGGGGGCATAGTATAAGGTTCATATCCTACTGTACACGATATATATTAGATCCAATTTTTGCTTGCTTCAGCACCAGGCTCTAGCCCTCTCAACAAATTTTTTGCACCCTTGCAAACTCTGAAATGATTGATTAAGTCGGCTTCTGATCTTGCCTGGTGCTCCAAGTCGCGAAGACGAAAATATGGATCTGTTCGACCGAACAGATCCGGCCTAGACAATAGTGACTTTGTTTCTGAATCCAAAATATTACTTTTCGAAAAGTTCAGAAAATTGATATAACATCCCAGACACCAAATACCCCTCTCCGTAAGATTGTCTCCCTTTAAAGCAGGAAAGATTGTAGAACCCATACCACAAAATCGATCGGTACCAATATTAGCATCAGATCCTATGGTCGCGGGATCTCCAGTGAGCCAAGCAACCTCGTGTACGTCCAAGTTAGTGAGTTTTCCCAAAGACTGGGTTATAGTGAAAGCACGCAAAGCTTCAGCTGATCCATATTTAGCGATACCGAGCGTCTCCGCGTGTTTGAGACTAAAAAGCTTGATTCGCCTCTTTTGTGTGGTTGTATGACCAACTGAGTAGGTTCCTGGAATGCTACGCAAAGATGGAATTTGGCAAAGATCTTTTGCTGTCAGCCCGAAGCATTTCCTACACATTGCGGCTGTGATAAGACGAAATGATCGGATCCTATGGAGGCACACATAGCAGCATCTCTCGGACGTAGGAAGGAATAGGAATGGTCCAAATTCCTGGCAAGCTACGCATTTTTCAGATCGCATTGCGTGATAAAGAGAAGCAATGGAGTGAGAAGTGACCAGTCCAGTTCGACCCAGGGCTACCAGAGCCGGATAGGCGTGCTTGATCAGATCTCGATAAGGTGGGAATGATGCAATGGTAGCTCTTCCTCCGTAGGAAACGCGTGCAAAGCCTGATAAGCTTCTCAAATCAAGCAAATTGAATACCATATGTAGAATCTCTGCAGGCAGATTGTCAAGTAAACCACTACTAGAGGACTCTACCACCCTCACGACAAAAGCTGGTTCCACAGCATCACGAATAGTAATCATAGAGTTGGCAATGAACCGTGGGCGCCAGCCAACGCGCTCGATGAGCACTTCTGTGGTGCAGCTATCAATATCCATGTCTTCATCTGTAGATGCTTTAGCTATCACTGATATGGGACATATTATACTTGCTGAGTATTATTTGGAAGACCGTCTTGTAAAGCAAGGAAGAGTTCGAGACGTAAAATACGCCGTAATTGAGAACTTACGGGATAAGCGCAAAATGGCAAGACACTGACATTGATATCGTTGCAGTTTGGGTCTGTTAGAAATGGGATACCGCGACGCGTGCAATGTTGTCAGTGAAGCTATGCTGACTAATCTAGGAGTAAAATTCACCAGCCACATTCAACAACTTGCATGGGATTCTGAGGCGGGGATAATATCACGTGGGATCACCACGTGATGATTCATGATCTGGAAACTATTGGACTGAAAAATTCTCTTTTCAAATCCAATCGTCTTCTGAAACTATCAAAGGCAAGGAATTCAGACATACTCTAGACGTAACTCATGTGTCTTAACAGAGCTGGGGGGGCTTCCAAATAAAGCCAAGCAATATCGACCTGAATTGACTACAAGGATTTCAAGGTAGAGTGACACAATATGGAGAGAATGCTATTTGAAAAGGTAATTTGTCTATAGTCATAGTTCATCATAAACATCAGTATGTACCAAGACTCATCTATCAAAGATATGTACAAGAACAATTGTTCCACCCACAGATATATAAACTCCATCCCGAATTTCAAAGGAACTCCATACCATAGGCCCGCCCTAGTTTCGTAGAGTTCCATTCCCTGGTAAAAGTGTGCAGCAGCAGCAACTCCGTCTATTGAAATAAAATATCAGATGCATTTATACTTGAACAACACTGACGATGAAAAGCCGGGTTTGGCCAACCTCGCACTGTGTGCCCAAAGCCATGGATTGAGGCAGTGACCAGATGCCACTAGCACACTGTTGGAATGTCGTGCTTGTGATGCAGTTCCATAATCCGTCCTCGGGGCACGGTGTGTATGGTGTTTGGAGTTTAGAATCCGTAGACTCAGGCTCAGAAGCGGGCGATGAAGGTTCAGAAGCAGGTGATGAAGGCTCAGGAACCGGTGACGTAGGCCCAGAAGCGGGCGCTTGAGGCTTAGAAACTGGTGATGAAGGCTCAGGAATTGGTGATGAAGGCTCGGAGACTGGTGATACAGGCCCGGAAGCTGGCGCTTGAGGCTCAGAAGCTGGTGTAGATGATACAGGAGTGGAAGTCTCTTGAGTAGGTGGTGTGATAATCGGTGACACAGCTGGGAGAGGGATGACAGTGGCGATCTCTACTACTGGGCTTGATACCGAACTGGGAATCTCAGCAACTGGTGCAGTAGCAATCGTGGACTCGGTAGGCTCGACGATGATGTGGACAGCTTCACTTGGAGTTGGTTCCTCGACAATTGGGTCTACTGCAGCTGTTGGTGCTGGTGTGGCCGAGGAAATTGATGGGAGCTCAACGAAAATGCCCCCTGGACTTGATGTTGCTGTGCGCGAAGCGGTAGATTCAACAACGGTTGCGACAGGAGTCTCGACAGGTGTCTGGATGGGCGTCTGGATAGAGGATTCAACAGAAGATCCGACAGGAGTCTGGACAGGTGTCTCAACAGGAGATTGAACTGGAGTTTCAACGGGAGTTTTGACTGGAGATTGAACTGGAATCTCAATTGGAGTCTCAACTGGAGATTGAACTGGTGTCTCGATAGGAGATTGGACTGGCGTCTTAATTGGGGTTTCCACAGGAGTCTCAACTGGAGTCTCGACGGGAGTCTTGATTGGAGTTACGACTGGAGTTCGGACAGGAGTCTCAACTGGAGTTTCCACGGGAGTGTCGACGGCATCACTCTCGACGAATCCAACCGTTTTGGTCAAGGTACCAACAATTGAAGCATCACAGCCTGAATTGCCCGCAAAACCCATGAGACGGTTTGCGACATCAGAGGAGTAACAAGAGGTAGCCCCATTCCCGTCTCCGATGTTCCTCGAGCTCGCGATGGAGCCAGAGTTATAGATACGAGCAGCCTTGTAAAACTTGCTGTCATCGCTGGCCCCGCTTTTTTGGAGAACACCAACAAGTCCGTCACCTGCTGCTGTACCTTCGGTTCCATCTTTGATCATCTGAATGATGGTGCTCTGAGGACATGGGACCTGCTTGTTGGATCCGATATTGCAGGTTCCGGTGCCTCTGTGGGATTGCATGAGACCGGGGTTTGCGACACCATTATCGGTGCTGTGAACACGGACACAGCCGTTTGATTCTTGCAAGACAATTGCGAGGATAAATCGAGGGTCAACTCCGGAAGATGAAGAGACGGACTCGATGGCGGATTTTAGTTGGGAGATCTCGGTTGGGCTGTTTTCGGGAAGCTGGTCGGCAGACCATCCACAGCCGGATGAGAGAGTTCCTAGGTTTGCAGACCACCTGGTAAATTAGTAGTGGCCAGGAAGCAGTGGGGGAAATTTGAAGACATACATAGTATTAAATGAGGCCCATGATGATCTGGCGGGCCAGCCTTCGCTGAGTGAGCCAGTTCCGCCATAATGAATGTAAGAGTTTCGTGCAACGAGTTGCTTCCCACTTGTGAAAAGGGGAGCTCCGAGTGCAATGGTTGAAAGACAGCTTGCTGCCACAATCTATTTTCTCAATCAGCTCACTGCTTAAAAATAGTTACTGGAGAAACATACTGAACGTATTGAAACCATGTTGACAATTTGAAAGTGAATGTTGGAGAAAGATGAATCTGATTGCGTCTAGCAAATCTGGATGTAGATCTTTCCAGGCTCAGGTGTGAGAGAATGTGGTTGCGTCTAGCAAATTTTGAATGAAGATCTGTCGAAGTTCTTTTATAGATAGAGAGTGCGGTATTGTGACTAGCACAATATTGTTCAGTGAGAGAGTGGATTTGGTAAACTAAAAAAAAAAAGAGAGTTGGGATGCGAAAGGTAAAAAAGAGTGTGAATGACGGTTAGTGTTGGCAAAGAGCGTGGACGGGATACCAAAGTCAAAATCATCTGTAGTGAGGCATCACGGCTTATATCAAATGTGTGACCCCTACCGGTTGGTTCTCGTTGGCCAATGCTCAAATCTCGATCTTCTAAATCCAATTCGTCAAGCGCAATAGCGCCGAGGCGATAGTTTACGCATTGTTGTACTTTTGTTTACACTAAAAAGCCGTGCCCACCCTAGTCACATTATGTTTCACCGTGCCTGAAAAGGCACAATAAGGTTGCTATTGGGTGGATTCCCAAGGACACCACACCAAGTCTAGTTAGCCTCATCACAGCTCGGGATTCTAGGGGAATGGGGTTATAGTGTCGTAGCCAGCAGTGATGCGGAGCAGCCAGTTGTAACGTGTAATCGGTGTGGTGCTTATCACCCTCTTGGTGGCGGCTAAGCTGGAGCTGTAAAAGGGGCATGCAAAAAAGAATAATGGCTGAAACACTGTGACTTGCCCAAATGAACTTCAACTGGGGGGAAAAAGGAGAAATATCACTCATACGAAAGTAATGTACTCCCGAAGTAAGATTTAATCGGGGGACCACTTAGGTGCCTGGAATAGTTTATTTTTCAGTACGGCGTCCGGGTGCTTTAAAGTGTCTAGAACAAGTTCTTTTACGGCGGCAATAATCAAGAATAGTTATTTAGTCCTATTTCCATCGATACCTGCATGTTCTGTTTTCGTTCCCGAGTAAAGCTTTCGGCGGGGCATGCGTTCAGTAAGGGTGCGGTCCACTCGCACGGGAACGGCGGACACGACCGGCACTACTACCCATTCCAAACTAGTCTAGCGTGCTTTACTACCGAATACTGGTGTAAGTGTTAAGTGAGTACCGTACGATACGTAGGGGTCATCATTTACGTACGACATCGACTTGCCCATCCCTATCCCCAGTTAGCTTGAGATCCTTCGTCTGCTCCGAAACCCAGGGTGGCGAGGATCATTGAAGCTGACAGTGCCACTAATTCGGTGAACAAGGCCAATCACTGTGCCGAGCATGGTGCATTCGTTGTTTTCCGGATTATACTCGAGTATGGCGCGCTGTTGGTCAGCGAAGCTCTGTGGCGTAGGGCTTTTCACGTCCATAAACCGTCAGTCTTTTCTGAAAATGAATCTAGGGCCATTTTCTCAAAGTCATTCGCGACTTGGAGGAAATATTGGATTCTAAGTCGACAAGCTGAGGGAGGCCTGGGCTTCTTGGAAACCTACAAAACATCACGAGCTGAGAGTCAATCAACTCTGACTTTGACCGGCAGTCGATTCCGATCTCTTTTGTTGTGATATCAGAGTGAAGAGGGAAAGAAATCACGTAGATCCAACGCACTCAACGTTGCATTGTACCAAAAAGCTTCGATGCCACCTTCTAGCTTTGTTCTATTCATGTAGGGCACTCAAATACTGCCTACGCCAGAGGTATCTGACTCATGCAAGGCATTTGGATTGACCTCATGAATTGGGGTATAAGAGTAACTCAAGGCGCTTAGGGCTCATTAGAGTTTCAACATAAGTCAGAAACACATGACGCTGGTAATATTCGCAGCATTACCGATCAATTTATGTTATGGAAAGGAAATAATTAACAAGTGATACTGAGACCATATCACAAATCTGTAATAGTGTTCCATATCCAAACTTGTTCATTCCATAGTAATGCAATTCGCAAGAAACCATTCGTACCACGTGAGCCCAGCCTGAAATAAGACTCTGACTCGGGTGAGTTGTGTCGGCTGACTCGGGGGAATTGTGGATTAAGCTTTCTTGGGCAAAGCCAATTTGAGTTTGAAGACATTGCAAAGGCTCCCTCCTACGTACATCACTTCCTAGAATATCTAGTATAACGCACGTCATGCACATATCAAAAACTGTGCATCATTCTAGCTACGGCCCGCTCCCCGCAAAGTTCTTCTCCACCTGGTCGTTACCCAGAGCGAGAAGATAAGCTGCAATTATGGCATGATTTTCGGTTTTTGCGAATTGACTCTCGGACGCTTCTTTTCATGTAACTATTGATTGCAAGAACGCCCTTGGTACAATAAGAGTTTACATTGTGTAGTTTTATTGAGATCCAGACCCATTGTCTGCGGCGCCTACCTTTGTGGCAGCTGTCAACTTGCTGCTTAAGATTTGGTGGTGTTTCTCTATTTTACTCATAATGAGGGTGGCTGAAAACATACCGACCGTGTCAGTGTGCCTATGCGCCTTTTACAGATCTGTACGGATGATTTAGGGAAGGGGGGCAGCAGCAGAACCCACATCTGGATGACCAGGACATTGGACCCGAGTTTTGTCCTGAACTCTCGAGGATTTGAGTTTCGCCAAGTGGCGAATCTAACCACATGCTCGCGTCGATCCGAACCTAGCTTCAACGGTCCGCTTTATAACGCTTTCTAAATATTATCATTACGTTGAGAAACGATGATTGTATGGCTTCGGGAGCGTACGTATGTGGAGGATGAGCTAGTGGCGAGCTAGTGGCACTCATCAATATGCACTGTAGGTGGACTAGATACACTTGGCTACCTGAGGCAACAATAGCCTCTGCCAGCCACAACGAAGCTGATGCTTTGGATCAGGCATGCTCCAGTAACCTCAAATTCGCAGAATCTACCCCGAAACACAGATAATACTTCTCTATAAATACTATAAGATTCAGTGAATTTGACTAATCTGTAGGCCCTCGAATCACCAATTTACCGCCAATCACCACGAGAAAGTATACCCGTTAACAACAGAGTTAGAACCATAATTACCTCTTTCAGACATGCAACGTTGCCTAAAAATTGAGGCTTACCGAAAGTTTGACATGAATTCCAAGCTGAGTTGTTGGTGACCTGCTTATTAACAATAGCGACTGCTAAATACACCCGTAGTGTCAAAATTGAACCATCAGCTAGTCTTTTCCATGGTAGGTGATGGTCTCGTTTACAATTTCAAGGTTTATGCATCTCTATGTATGCCCATACCTCGTAGGCGAGAAAGAAGATGCCTCACTGCATGAAAAGCAGAGGTGTATTTGAAAGCAGGTAAGTGCCACAACGGTAATTCAATGTAGTACGAAGTCATGAGGCTTGGGCCACGCAGAGAGGGGTGGAACGGTTACTGTATAACTCTTAGACTCGAGGATACGTTTTACGACGTACTTGGGTTGCAATCCGGCTCGTAAGAAACCTGGTAATACCTCTTGAATCTAATTCGTAGAGCGTGACTGCCATGTGGCAGGAGTTTGCTGGCTCAACGGTCGAGTTCGTGGATCAATGCGGTCCGAGACGAGAACGCTATGTAGTCCAGAAAATTAGAAAATGATTTACAAGACTACACACACTGAGCCTGGTGGATTTACCAAAATACCGAACCCGTACCTTAACCAACAGCGGGTTCCGTGATCTCGACAATGCCTAGAGCCGAAAGGCCACAGTTTTCCCACTACCTTAACCCACACTTCACAACTTGAACCAGAAGCTCCGCAATAATAGCTTCGTTTTCTTTGCCCTTTCATCCCTTCTATTCCAAATAAACTTTTAGGTCCACTCCTGAGACTCCCTAGACCTTCCAAAACCCTCTTTTCTTCCCAAAAGCTACACGGGCTTAGTCAGGAAGCCGCAGTCTTGTACCATTATTCACTGTCGAGTTGAAGACGAGTCGTCTTTCTTCATCCTCGGCATATGCATACAAAGTGAAAATAGATCTAGATCCAAAATGCCACTTGCGCCAAGTTTCACTGCAAAGGCCATCCAGGAATTGAGTGCTCTAGAAGCTTCATAGATTGAAGTGGTTTTCTCCATACAGTGCTAAAAATAGATGTAGGATTTAAGGGGACTTACTACCTCAACTTGAAAGTAAGAAAGCGACTGGGGAATGGTAAGCTTTGTACAGAGCGGCCGAGTGGAGGGTAAGGGTAGCGTTGGACATTGTAAGTGCGTGGGGAGGAAGGCGAAGTCGTTGCGGAGTACTACCAATCTAGGAAATACTACCAATCTAGGATTGGGGCAACCTCGGACCGCGACCGATGGACGGGTAATGGCTTGAAGCGTCATCAGTGTCCACCATCTAGTAGCTTTGAGAATTAAGAGGTATAGTTCACGGAGGATCTTAGAAGCAGGGGACGGGCGGGAGGGGACTCCCTTCGAGCTATCTTTGCACTTTTTGGTCTTCTCCTAGCGAGTCGGATCCCCCCTGAACAACTAGTTCCCTCGTGGAAACATCTAGCTGCGTTTTCTCAGGCTAATATAAAGCGTCGAAGTTGCTCTGGGGGTATTCAAGAGTAAATTTCGGGCAAAGAAAAGAAGCTTGCTACAGCTTGGGAGTTGGAAGTTGGAGAAGTGGAGTTACATGACATTCACTTGTGTTATCAACACCTCACAATTTAGAAAGTGAAGTGAGTGATAGCATGCACATCACAATATGATTCAATCTGAAGCTCGAAATAAAACCACAGTCTCAGTGAGATTACTCATCTTCTGTACTATTCTAAGTTTTCTTCGGGGATGACATCTCGAGTTTGTCAAGCCTGGTTATACTTTTCCATAAAGTGGTCCGGCACATGACCTTCTACCAACCTATCTATGTGCTAATGACGGGCACTGACAAGACGCACTTTGCACGTGCGATGGTGTCTCTTGGCCCCATCGGGTCGGAAGAGAGCTCTTGTCCTGCTTTGGAGTCCGTGAACCGCCTGGGCAACTTGTTGCGCATGATGAGGCCCACTGGCTTGAATCTGCTAGACCATCTTGTATCCTTGACTCCAGTTATCCAAGGAGTCAAGTCTTCCATTTGCTGATATTCAAGACGTATCCACAATCTCAACCTTCTCCGCCTTGTGCACTAACTCCTCTCTTACCTTGCCCCCATTTTTAGACTCCCATTCCTCAATCCATCCCCTCAAAATCTTTAACGGCACTGGTTTCGTCAGAAATCGATCGACACCACTGATAGACGCTTCCTTCTGCGCTTGATTCGATGCCGCTCCCGTAACCGCTATTATCGTACTTGGTCTTAAACCATTCTCTTGCTCATATTTTCGGATCTCTCGCGTTGAGGTTAGCCCGTCCATTATTGGCATCGAAATATCTGTACATAGTGTTAGGCACGTTGAACACACTTTATGAGGTAGATAGGATAGCATTGTCACGCACCCATGAGTATGATCTCGATATTAGAGAAGTTCTTTTGGAACTTGTGGAGGGCTTCTAAACCATTGCTAGCTGTTTCAAATGGAAGTTCAATCTTGCGCATATACATAATCAGGAGCTGTAGGTATTAGCCAAAGTAGATAAAATTAACCGTGGCTGAGGTCCCACTCACCTTGAGATTTATTTCATTGTCGTCCACTAGCAGTACCGTAGGACGCTTTGGGTGGATTGGAATAGTGTGTGAGGACATGGCCATACTAGCCATAGTGGAGTGCTTCACAACAGGTTCTGGGTCTGGGCGTGGGTCAAGGCATTGCTCTCGTAACTTTACTACATTGGTGGTGGCAACTGTGGCAGGTGATATAGTAACGCTAGTGGCCAATTGTGGCTCTGCTTTCTTCTTGAGTAGTACGTCTAAAGCTTTTGCAAGCTTGTACGGGCCGAACCTATTTCTGGAATTAGTAAGATAATCTCAGATACAGTTAGCTTCTCAAGAACCAAGCTTCCTCTATGTTCCATTGTCAAAGTTTCTAAAGGAACTGCTTTAGTAAAGAACTACAACTTACGGTGGTTGCACCAACACGATCGGATGTTTATGTTTAATAGTGGCCTGGTTTGATGATTTTGAGGAAGAACATAACACTAAAATAGCACTCTTACCAACCAATTCGGCTACTCGGGATGTTGCATCCGGAAGACTTATTTCATTACTAGCCTCCCCTAGTAAGGCACTAGCCTCTGCCTCAAGTAAGATGTGCACATCAGCAACTTGGGCATCCAAGTTATTGGTCTTAAGAACTTTCATTCCACACCATTCGCTCAGGAATTTACGTAGCATTGAAGTGAGAGAAAGTTTCCGTGCGGCTTCGCCACTTAAGATACCAGAAGCAGGATCTTCAAAGTCTGGAATATCAAAGCCAACAAGGCATGCCGTAAGGCCCTGCAATGGTTTTTTGGTGGCTGCGGTGAGGCAATCAACGCCATGGAAAACTGCATCAAGTGGCGATACGTTTTGAAATTTGACTTGTACCGTAGCCTCGGTCCCAATGTCTTTCTTGCTCTTCAGTTCAATCTGGCCATTAAGATCGTCGACTAATTGCCGCACTATGCTTAAACCAAGTCCAGTTCCTGGGGAAAGGCTATCTTCTTGAGTGAATGGAGTGAACAAGTGATTTTTTAAAAACTCATTTGAAATACCTCTGCCTGTATCACTGACAGACAAGGTCACGGAAGATATATCGCTGGCTTTTCCTGGTTCCGTATCTTGGCACTGTAACGATACGCGAATTTGGCCCGACTTCGTATATTTAAGGGCATTTCCAAAAAGGTTCATCAAAATTCGACGCCATGCAGCGGCCTGGGTTTTGAACACCCAGCTTGCCCTCCAATCAATGCTTACAAGGATCAAAACTTGACATGTCTGCACGACATCTCGTCCGACCACATCGCCCCCCGGTTCAAAAGAGGGTTGGCGGCTGTATGCGATTGACTCACCCAATTTTGCCTTCCCATAATTGTATCCGGAAAGGATGTTTTCTACAACCTCTTCTGTTAAAACACTGAGATCAATCTCCGAAGTTTCAGCGGCTAGATCAGGCGCTGAAGCGTTGTCCGTAGAGTCAAAATGAGCGCTGCTTGAAATCTTCTCTGGTCTTTTCGCATTATTGATTTTTGTGAAATCTAGGATACTATCAATGGTATCCATCAACATTCTACTGCAAGAGTTAATCATGCTGATAAGTTCATCCTGTGCAGCACCAAGAGACATATCTTGAAGATGCTCAGCGCTAGCTAGAATACCGTGCAATGGAGATCTAAACTCATGGCTAACAGAGGAAATGAAGTTTCCTTTCACCTTGTCGGCCATTTGAGCGTCAATTCGTGCTTTTTCAGCCATTATGTTATTGCAAAACGCAGATAAGTACGCCAAATCTTCGTCCCCATCTAGAATCCGAATCGGATCTTTTGTCCAGGCAAGACCAGCTGCTGACCATCTTTTTGTTTCCGCATCCCACAGAGGGAAGAAAGCCATACATCGAATACCGGGCAGAATATCCAGAAGTGTGGACATGTCTGTCTCTTCGGTAGCATGCCTCTTGAATTGGCGGGACTTCTTGAGACTCTTCCTTAAAGCAAGGTTTAGAGAAGTCCTTCCAGCCTTTAATGCATCATCATCGCTATCGCTCTCACTTAGCGAGAAAGCGCCATCATCTTCAAAGTAGAAAACTTTCCCTTGCGGGTATCTTTTCAAAAATCGTTGCATGTGGTTCGCTGAGAATGAGACATTTTGCTCCTCGGTATATTTCTCACCTACCCTGTTTTTGATGGAGACTCCAAGGACTTCACACATGCTTGCACTATTAGGGCTGTTTGACAATGATATACTGTCAGTTGTTCTTCCTGGCTGATTATCAAAAGAAGTAACGTTCGCATCAAGAAAAGCACAGCCTTCTACTGAAAGTGATTCTCGAATCAAATGGCTTGCACGTAGGTAGAGGCTTCGGGTATCTTGCGGCATTGTTGACTGAAGCAACTCAGTTGTATCAGAAGCAGATTGGTGCTCCCAATTCAAAGAAGCTGATAGCATCGGAGTCTCATCGCCAACAATACTGCTATGAGGATTTATCAACTTATCAGCAGCAGTCGATTGCAAGGGTATGGTCGAATCTCGAGGAGCATAAGGGTTGGTAGATTTTAGCGGCGAGTAAGCTGGATCATTAGATAGAGAAATTGTAGTTGTTGATTCCATACTAGTAGCCTCACGGGTACTGTCGTTTTGCGTATTGGGCTCCGACTGTGCAATACTAGCAGACAACCCACTGTCATACTTGACCGGAGGAATCAAGCTTGTTGATTTCTTGAGCGCTGCAAG
>Ga0247807_10001580_pt1 | contig 13147 bp, 8 predicted proteins | sample UWRJL074202C1_FD_179931 | JGI IMG/M metagenome (GOLD analysis project Ga0247807, IMG submission 179931) | Plant litter microbial communities from Arlington Agricultural Research Station in Wisconsin, United States - UWRJ-L074-202C-1 | ecosystem: Environmental > Terrestrial > Plant litter >...
CCCTTCTAACGAGTTTGTATACTCTCCGTGGTGCTTATTGAGTCTTAGGAGCCTCTTCCATTTCAATGCCCCAATCTTTTGCCAGTTTCTCCCACAAACCTTTTTTAATGAGTTCACGTATCTTGTACTCACGCTTCATACGTACATCGTTATAATAACGCTATGGCAGATTAGTTACATGAATTCTAGGGCGTGAAGAAGAGTGTAGCATTACCTTGATCTTTACAAGGGTCATTTCAGGATTTCCTTCATAGGGTTTGATGATTTTCACAATCTCTTCATCCGTTGGGATTGGCTGTGGTGATCCTAGTAGTTTGGGATAGAACTTGCGAAGGTATGGATAGTCTGCCTTCATAGTATATGCACCTCCAGTTCGCTGGGTATTCCATTGAGCCAGTGCAGGCAAAATGCCATCATCATCTGAGAGCGTGAACTCGCATGGCAATTCTGCCTCCCCGCCGTCGTCGAAGTTATTAGAATCCGCCATAAGAGGGTCAAAGGGTGCCCAGTCGACAGTGCTTTTAAGTGCAAGCTGATATTCCTTCTTCTCTTTCATCCACAAAGTTTCTCGCTCCTTCATCGATATTACCATAGCGTGTAGAAGCTTGTTTTGCTCTAGCACATCTATTGATGTGTCGACCAAGGGGCGGCCCATACGAAGAAGAGTCTGTAAGATAGCGTGCTGCTCTTGTATAACTTCCTTAATATGGAGCGAATTTCCATCATAATCAAGAGGAACCCGATCTCTCACCTGCTGAATTGTTGCAGAAGCTCCATTGACTATATTCTCCCCGATGGTGATTGCCTTTTTGGTGCTAGTAATAAGATCATCTTCTTCAGAGAAGAAGCCGTCAGAGATCTCGTGTCTAACATCTTTCCATTGTAGTCGAGAAGCCTCAGATCTCATTGCATTATCTCCTAAATGTCTACCTCTATGGTTCTGGAGATGTGGCGTTGGAATACATGTGTCTGCCCCACAAGATTAATTTTCGGCATATTTCTGACTTGTAATCGCAAACTCACCTAGCGCATCGTCTGATTCTGTTGATCCCGTACTCTGTTGTCTCATATCACCTATACCACCGGAGGCGTATTTTCTACTGACTACTCCGTTTCGTAGAGCCAATAATTGAGCATGGAGTTCTTCGTGGGTACGAACAATAGCTTCTGGAGTTGTTTCTCGAGAACCTGGAGGCGTCATACTTGGAGAGCTTAACAAAGTTAAGTCCAAGCCATTTACACTTGTTCGATCAATAAGTCCCTCTTGTTGTACATCTTCATCTATGGTCTGCTTCTTATTTGTGGGTTCGGTTATGTCAGTATCAGGCGACGAAGGAATTTCTCCTTTCTTTCTCTTCTGGGGAATCATTTTCGAGGCAAACAGGGGCAAGTTCGAAGCAACAAGTTGAGAAATGAGTTTTATCGAGAACAATAAAGGGGCAAATGTCTTTTTTATGTCCTGGGGCAGCTTGTTGTGAAGTAAAGCGTGCCTCCCAAGCTGACTAGTTGAAACAGTCCTGAGTACTAGCCATGCAAGTTGCGTCAAACTTTTCGTGGAATTGGAATTTGTGCCTCGAAGCTATTGTTTCGTATATGTGTGACAAACTTCTACACGGCTAGCTTTTATGTGAGACAACTAATCTTGTGTATGATATTAGAAAGATTTTTCGGCCTCTGAATGTGAATTCTGTTTACTTCATAGAAGCAGCCGTAGAAAACCTTTTAATGTCTTCTGAAGTCTTTACTATCTTAGTGTGAGACGCTCTGGTTGTGAGCGAGTTAGAAGGCGAGGGACAGTAGTAATCTAGAAGATTTATGAATATCAGTAAGTTTGCTACGCAAAGATATGCTTCTGGTATATTGAGCAGCTAGTTCTCTTATAGCTGCTCTTATAGATTTAGAAAATCTCTCTCGACAACAACACTGACTATCCAATGAGCGGGAAAGTAGATCTAGAGGAGAGCGAGACTGTATTTGGTAAAGGAGCTTATTTAGATAAGAATACATACCTTTAATTAAGACCGTCTTTGATGTCAGTGAGTATTCACCTTGATGTGAAGACTGCGAAAACCCAAAAAATGTTTGCGGTAGTAGAATGCAAGAAACCTCTCAACTCTTAAGAAAAGTCTAAGCCCTTAAGGCAATGGACTCTTTCACTGGCAGATATCATGAAAGTAGTTTAAAGAGCTGGATCTAGGCACGCAATGTGCACTCTCTTGACTTGAATTGGTTATGGGCAATTTGTAACCTAAGGTGGTATCGTGCTGCGTTGTAGTGGTATTCTGTAGAAAAAGAAAATGTATACATTCGTTTCGAGTTATCACAGTCACGTGGTGGGTGAATGTCTCCATAGAAAGCGTCCCACCTTGGACTGGAACCGAGACATTCAGACGATCCACTAACTGAATTAGTCCTTCTAGACTTGGCACGATCAATAAACAACAAGTGAATCAGTATAGGATGGTGGCTTCTGTGTAGCTTATACATAGAATTGGTTCAAAGCAGCTAGTATATGTACTATATGAAGATGACGCCCGTTCGACAACTATATTCACCGACTCAATGAAGCAGGTAAGCTTGAATTTATCATGTCGAATTATACGACATTTGATAGCAGTCATTCGAAGATCCCCTAGAGCGCTTGACGCTGCATTAAGTATGACAATGTGACGAAGACTTATCATAGGCTTAGACTACGGTCTAGTCTAAATTAAAAAGTATCAAAGTGCAAATGTCAAGCCGGTAGGCACGGTTTGGTTGGTATGAAGGCAAGATGTGCCATAGCTTATTGTTAAATATGGGTTGAAAGTGGAGATCGAGATGGAACGATAACCAAATATCTCTGCCATCTTCCTCCCGAGTCTCAACCGCTCCTGACTTTTACTGTTCTGTAATCTGAGATCCAAGGAAAGAAAGGCTTCATTCAAGTGTGGAAGGATGCTAAACACGTAGTAACCTTGAATCGTTCAAAATGAAGGCTTTGATCTTTGGTATCTGTTTCAATGGTTCGCCAGCTTATTATCTGAAAATTGGTAGTCGAAGTGACGATCGAGGGTCCGTTTGCCATAGAGCTCCCATGATGTGTTTTTCGCAAGCTAGTATTTGTGTAGGCTTCGTATGGTGCGTATTCGTAGATTCGCAGGGTTGAGCATTGCAGACCTATCCATGAGACTTTTGTATACTGATAGATATTGTTAGCACTTCCCTGATAGAATTAATCAATTCGTCGCGTATTCAAACCATTATCTGTCGTAGATAGAAGTTATGCCTATATGGATATCCATTTGCTAGAGACTTGTTGAAATGGGTTGATAGCTTGGGTTCCAGAACCTTGGATGATTGTTGATATTTATTTGGAAGAATTAGAGAGCCATTAATTTATAGGTATTTGTAGATCCACGCAGTAGTACAGATATTCGATGGAAATGTTGAGGTAAGGTGTGCCAGTAAGTATAGAAATCGCTGAGAAAATCGAGAATGGGTAAGAAACAATATCTTTGATTTGGTGGGGTGATTAAGTTCTGCTGGCCAACTAAAAGTGCATCTGGAAAAGAAGTCCAAAGACAATGGAAAGTTAAAAACATCAGTTGCTATACCGAAATTTTAAGTCCAATTCAATGGGTATTTCAGCACTAAAGCTCCATACAGTACACAAATTTAAGAACATTCACATGCCTATGAATTGATAATTTCAAACAATTTTTAGGCACTCAGAACTGACTCAGACTGGATAATAAGGCTACCATTTCCCCAAGCTCTTTAATGTTCTTTCTTTAGTTCAATGAACATTATTCACAGATTGGAAAATCTGCAAAGTAGCTAGAAAGTTTTACAAACTACTTATACAAAACAGTAAACGCAGCACATATTCACTAAACTAAAAAGACAACATTCCATACCTTCCCTTATACTTTGACCTCACGTCTCCTTGACAAAGGAGATGACGCACAAATGAGAGAAAAAAACCTTCAACATACCTTCACAATAGTCTCGCAGATCAAATCTGCAAAGTTCAAGATCAATTTCTTAGACTACTTCAGGGAAAAGGCTTATATTTATCCCTGTCCTACTTGATGTACCCTATGACCTACAACATAATTGCAAGACGTGTCACAACAAGTAAATTTCGTGTCATAACTAGAATCCATACCATTTGCGACCACAGTTCAGAGTCAGACGGTGTTCAGCTTATGGATACAGTAGAGTAGAAGAACAAAAAAAGTCTGGGTAATTTATACTTAGTGTCAAGCTCCCATACTCTCTATTGTATCTTTGTCTGAGAGTTTAGAATTCCGCATTTTGTTCCTCTTGCCATTGAAACCAAAACATAATCCCATCCCTATTTAGCCGAGATTACGCGAAACAACCTATGTGGAGCTGCAAGTACCACCCTTTACGCTCTAGCTTTTTAACATAGTGCACATGACACCAAGCAGCCGCTTCACACTTGAATATATTTCAGTACTATATGGCCTCTGTTTGTTTTTGTTTTAAATACTTGTTCTTCCTCTAGCCTCTTTCTAGACAACTTTGCAAGTATTCAGAACTTTTCCATCATCATTGTTCAAACACTATCTTGTGCCCGGTGCAAAATGCACAAGATTATTTAGCGCTTTTCTTCCTTTTTTTAGAATTTACTAAAAGGTACAACATAGCATGGTGAATGGTCCGTTTGCTACAGCAAAGAGTTAGTGTTGCTTTAGATTCTTCTTGTTATCTGTAGGCGGGGCCTTAGGGGCCGTATCTCACACATCTCTTCCTGGTATACTTATGTATAAAAGCACTGTAGGGCTCTACAACTTCTCTGGGATTTCAGGTGAAGTGGAAATCTGTCTCGTCCAAGATTGGTCGGATTGCTTGCAAACAGCTGGGAAGCACCATGGGATGAAAGAAACCGAAACTAAACAAATATTCAGATCACTGAAAACACCATGGAAGTACAAGAAATGTTGACTCTGCCTGTATGGGTTCCTTGATCCTACTCCATTGAATGCCCACTATAATTGACTCTACAAAAGTTGAAAACAGCTGAGAGATCGGCGAGCGACAAGAGACGAGCTAGTAGCAAGTTTAGCAGCCTTTCTGCCCAAAATGGAATCCAGGCCTATCTACAGCTGCAGATCCAAAGCCCAAATCTGACTGATTCAAACTATTGGCCCAAACGTAATCAAGTTCAGAGCTTCCGCTATGTCTCTTGGGAAGTTCTTAGCGAGAGAGCCCCTCATTATATCCAACACCATCGATCTTGTCTAAATCAGTCCATCTGGTAGACATTAATTCCAACAGTGAGTTACCAATCAAAGGAATAGCAAAAATACATCCAAGAACAAAAGTGATGTTCAACGCAAACTTTTGTACTATGTTACAGCGGGTGATCACGATGACGTCCAAACAAGATTTCCCGCTCATGCAAGGGAGAGGATAAAGTTAAAATACGAGGGTGAGGTAGCACCAAACCTCGCAGAACTCGGGTTTTGTGGTATTTTTGAACCCGATTTAGCGGAGGCATTGGCTCCCATCCTTTCAAGGTTAGAGATGTTGACTGCCCTTATATAGACTTTGCAGTGCGGGGGATATAAATATCAGGTGAGGTTTCCTGCTCAGATGTTCTTCCCAGGAGCCTTAGGAAATTTTTCCTTTAGTAATTGAATTAATAATAGGTATTCCATGATGGTGTTTCTCTGGGAGATCTTAACGTTCCTCCTTCTCCCGTAGGTTCTCCTCCCCTCGCCTCTAGAAACTTACTAAGAGTTGCAGTCTTCCTATCTATTCCAAGCAACCATTCCCATGTCCTACCGTCACCAAAGCAGTTGCTCGGCCATACTGCCCAAACCCCTTTACCCTGGCTTGTCTCCCACCATGCGTACTCCTTGGAACGCTCTTTCGACCATGCCAATGCCCCTTACCAATTCGAACAACCACAGTTTTTACTGCTTGTCCAACAGCTTGTCCTACGGAATGCAGTTTTCTGTACGTAGCCTTTTTTTTTCCACAGCCCTTCAACCTACTCAGCAAGCTCTTGGGACATCGTTGAATCTGAAGAAATACACAACATTCTTTGGAGTCATAACGTCAAAATTGATTAAGAATTGAAAAGGAATTGAGGAATAACACTAATGCTGTGGTGCTTATAGGTACAAAGTTTTCGATGACTGTCCTAAAACCACAATCATTTCGCCCTCACAACCTACTACGTATATATTACCCTCGTTAACAGCGAGTACACCACCATTTACGTATATACTGCCGTCGGTATCAAGCTCACCGGGTCTCACATATTCACCGCCACCTTTCATACCCACAATAATCACAGACTATTTTCCTACTCCATGGTTTTCTCCGCCTCTTCTACCATCTTTCAAGCCTACATTGATCCCAATACCGAGCCCGCTACCTCCTCCACCACCGCTTACATTCACACCGCCGTCAGATCCGCCAACTCTTCCTCCACCATTCACGTTTACAGAGCCGACGCTGATTCCACCGCCATGTTGTAAACCTCCGGTGACAATTAAACCTCCCTTCACCACTCTCCAAACCTACACCATCCCAACTCTAGTTTCGCCTCCAACCATAATCACCATCCGGCCCACGCTTTCTTCCTCCTGCGTCACCGTAACAGATACAGGTAGCTAATCCTCCCCATTTCCTTTTCCCGTCGAGACACATGGACTGATGAACTAAGCCGGACCAAACTGCCCAACCACAACCTGCCAGCCCGCAGATTGTATCTACCTCAAGACAATCACGCAAAGCTGTGGCTGTGCGCAGATTTTCCACGCCACGAGTTGCAAGACAAGATGTGATGGTGGGTGTTCGACGCAGTATCAGACCTTGTATTTGCCATGCCCAACTCGCCCAACCGGCGGGAGTTTTGTACTAGGCGTTGGATAAAAGAAAGTGGACAGTGAAGTTTTGCAAGTGAACACTATTCTTTGTGAGAGTCATATTGCTTGTTAAGAGTATGGTAACACGCGGGTATAACCAAAATAACTGGTAAGTACTGAACTTGCCTAGGTTTACATGCCACCCAAAAGTGAAAAAATGCTGCACGCAGTAAAGTGGAGATATGTGAGATGTTTTTTCTCTGAGAATTATAGCATAATGTCAATTATTATCTTATACGTGACAGTATGATTAATCCTCTTCTTCCTCGTCACTAACCTCTTCTCCAGCATCGATAGCGCGTTGCCGTAGAATAGCAGCCCTTTTCTTTTTCTTGTCCAGCAACTTCTTCAAGTTTTTCGCTGTGTTGAAGATTCCATTGGTGCCCGATCCACAATTTTTACAGCTCGGATCGCTCTTGTATCGTTTCAAAGCGCAATTTAGACAATAATAATGCCCGCACTTGGTGACGATAGGCTCCTTGTATGTTTCTTCGCATATGGTGCACGCAAATGGAATCCCCTCCAACGCTGCATCATCAAAATCCGAGTCCCCATCCTCGGCATTTCGATTGGCACTGGCGACCGTGGTGCCTTTGATCTTTTTCCCTTTGGTGACATTCTCCCACTCCTTGTCTAGCTGCCAACCTTGCTTATAATCTTCACGTTCGTGGAGAAACTTACAGTTGTCCCCAAAACCACAGAAACCCGTCTGCTTGTAATCCTTACATACGTCTGCTTGCATGTCTGTGACTGTGATAGTGCGGATGTTGGTAGGTGCTTTTATCGGACCAACATTGCGGTTAGGTGCATCAGGGTTTCTTGTAACGAAAGATGTGGCATTTGCTAGTCCTTTGTATGTTCCGTCTGGCGTGTCTGATTGTTTAGATCTTGTTGTACCAAGCAAGTTCTTGCTTGATAAAGCACCATCGGCATTCTCGTCGTACCAAGTAGTAGACTTGGTGGCGTCGTTAGAGCTTTTTATGGCGGCGTTGCGCTCTGCAGTGTATATAATAGGTGTGTGCTCAGTGTTCGAGGTGGCATTGTTCTTGGAGGAGGCTATAACGGCGCCGGTATTCTTCTTCCGCCGTTTGACCTTCCGTCCAGATTCATCTTCGGAGGAAGAGTAGTCGGAATCCGAGGCTTCTGGAGGTGTCGCAGCACGCTTTCTAAAGTTGCCTTTTCCTTTTGCTGGGCGCTTCTTGAAGATTGCCACCGGGGCAGCAACGAGCTGTGGGGAGCCTGTAGAGTCCATGATGATATGCTGGTTAAGGTGAGCGGCGATGTGTTGGTGAGGATATGAGAAGGCTGAAGTGAAATGATATGTAGGAAGACAAGGCTGACAAATCCCAAGAAGAGTTTTGTCTCCACTTTAAGTGCTTACATAACACGGTGTTGAGTGAGTCTCTCAGCGTGATCCTGGAGTCCTCGGTTGGTCATTCTAAAATTAAAGATCATGCACCGAAGTAAATAAAACGCTAACAAAGTAAATAAACATCGTTGCTGTCAAGATGAACTGCGTCATGTTCGAAGCCTCCCCTCCTACCATCTTTGTTTGAAAAACAAAGCACGAGGTCAATGTCGACTACTAGAGGAAGAAACAGCTGAGGTCGCAGAAACATTCACAACCCTAGCGAATAGAACGCGCCGCACGGCACGCCTCACCACCCGCCCGCTTGTCCGCACGTACGTAGTGTTTACTTTAATTTTATTTCACTCAACAACCTTACTGAGTGCTCCCATTGCTACATAGCAGTCTATGAATCTGGTCTGACAAGCCACGAACATCAAAGGCCTGGTAGAACCAGCAGCTGGTCTAAGACACAATCTAGACGCCTTGATAACGCGTCTTGTTGGGGAAGGGAACGCGCCTATCCCGTTTTGACCGCATCATATCTCGGTCACTAACACATTCCACAAACTACTCTCCGTACCACAGATTGTTGCACGGAGTCATACTGTCAACACCACAATAATCACAGATTCCAGATTTCTCGCAACCAACGTCCTCCGCTATTGGTTGCTCAGGGCGGAGGAAGAATTGGAGCCAGGCGTAAATCGAGGAGTGTAGGTGGGAACGTGTGGATTGACCCCCAGAATGTCTGCCTCCGTTGTAGCAGGGCTGCCAGCCCAGGTGGATTTGGACTCTGAGGACTTTGGACAAACCGATCCTTTCCGTTCTTCCACAAGCTCGCAACATCGCTTCTCTCACTTTGATAATCAGCTGTTTGCTCTCGGGCCAGCTACATCTCCAGAACAAGCAAAACGAGCTTTGCAAGCACATCTAGCGGAAACCGAGAAACGCATACAGGAGGCATCCAAGCTAGGTACAACTCTCGTACAACAGCGCAAGGATCTTGCGGAACGATTGCAAGAGGTGGAGAAGCAACAGAACGAAGGTGATATTACACCAGAGTTGAGACAAAAGCTTGTGGAAATAGAAAAGGAATACAATGAGGTTGGGCTGGATAGTGCTCGGGCATTTTTGCCAAAATCGAGGGTATCAAGCAACGAGATACCGGGATCACCATTCGCAGGTGATGCAAAGGTACCGCAAATCTACTAATGGTTTCAATTACTGTCGCTAACGTGCTACCAGCGATCTGTAAGCCCTTCAAAGTTCGAAAGTCAAGGCAATAGTTCGCCATCGAAGCTCACTGTTCCAAATCGGAAGCAGCGAAATCAACCCTCTAATCGTGTCCATGATATTGAGTTCGCAACCGAGATCAGTACTTCTCTACTGGGTCAAGTCCGCCAATTACAAGCTTTGTTGGTAGAGAAGGAAGATGCGCTGAAAGAGGTCACCTATGAGAACTTGAGGCTAGAGGCAGATGCCGAGGGCTTCAATCAGCGATTGCGAGCCTTGGATGAGAGCGAGCAGCGTTACAAGGATGAGAATTGGACTCTGGAAACACAAATCCACGAACTCCTTGCAACCGCTAAAGAAGCAGCGGATAAAGAGAAAAAGCTGACCCAAACCCTTAACATTGTTCAAGCTGAGAAAGGCTCTGCTCAAAAGGAGTTGGATGAGATCAAATTGAGCCATGCAAAGCTCTCCGAGGAACACGCTGCTACTCTCAAACATCATGATGTCGAATTAGGGAGTGTGAAGCGAAACATAACCATGGCCGAGAACGAAAGAGGTGCTCTCCAACGCAAGGTTGACGAACTGCTAGGCCAAAATCAAGAACTTGCTAAGGCTGTGACATATCAACGAGGCAGACTGGAAGATCGTGACCAATCTCGCGGTATGAGCGATGAAGATTTCGAGACGGCTGCCGACAACGTTACTCCAGAGCATTCACCTCCGCCTTCCCCGATCAAGGGAACTCCGCGACATAGCATGCTCGAGTCCGAGACTTTAAAGAGCTCCTTGCATCATGCTCATAGAATGATACAAAATTTGAAGGGCAATATTCATCGTGAAAAGACAGAAAAACTAGAATTAAAGCGCATGCTGCAGGACACGCGGGATGAGCTCGAGAATCGCCGCAACGATAGCGGGATGGGTTCTGGAAAGAGAAGCCGGAAAGTCGACTCGAGGGAATTCAAGAAGCCTCCCAAGCCTGGCCAGCTAGGTGGACTTCGGGCTAGTCGAAGCGAGGTATTCATTGATGATACCAACTGGGAAGAAGACAATGGTCAAGGTAGCCCAACTACGGCATCCTCTCGAGCTCCTGCACCTCCAGGCGCATTTGTTGCTACCGATTCGAGTGATCATTTTGACACTGCCAATGAAGGTACCGATGCATTTGAGACTGCGAACGAACGCGGTACAGAGACAGAAGATTTCCAGACTGGTCATGAGGATGTTAGTGGAAGTGATGAACTTACAGAGACAGAAGGACAGTCAGGTACTCTCCGTAATAGACCTGCTCCTCTTGCACTTACTAAGGCTGGAAACCGTAACTCGTTCCAAAGCACGGCATCGACAAGCGGTGATGAGTACAGCTATGAGGACGTCAAAACGCCAACAACACAACCGCAAAGATTGCGACTGAAGCTTAATCGCAATAGCAATAGCAACAACAGAAAGATGAGGATGCCCAGCGAAGAACCTCGCTTCCAGGAAGGCAGCCCAGCGAGCTTTGCAAACAGTAGCCAAAATGGAACCCCCCAAGCTGGACAGAGCTTGTTCGCTGAGCTAGGCGACATGAGCGATGAAGATGAGTCTCTGCAAGGTACTCCAGGCCACAGCATATTTGGATCTCAATCTGTTACTCCAGCATCAAGACCCAGTACGGCGAAGGGCACACCTGCACCTATCCCTATATCATTACCGCCTGTGCCGAAAATACCAATGGTCGATTCGGGAGTTATGACTGAGGCTTGGGAGCCAGAATCAGCCAATTCACATACAGATGTCCCCGTCCCTGTAGAAGCCGTCATTTCACCTGAGCCACCGCTCGCACCTGTTGCCAAAGTGCCTATGGTTGACTCTGGTATGTCAACTGATCCGTGGGAACCGGAGGTACCTGTTCAAGCTTCCAGTCTGCCCATGATCGCAGGAGCTACTCTTGTTGGTGGTGCTATTTCGGAGGCAGCACGTTTAGTTGACAACGAACTTACGCCACCCAAGCCTACCGTATCAACCTCTGATGCAGCCAGTCAGTGGCATGAGGAAACATCCACAAGCCTGTTTGCTGTGGATCCTAAGAACACCCTAAGACCCATCTCGACATCTACCTATAGTGATATGAGCTCACAATTTGAGCCTGAACAGATGGAAGAGAACCTTGCCAAGTTCCCTTCACCTCCAGTCTCTCGATCTCTCACCCCAAATGGCACTCCTGTTATCAACGAGCCAGAGTCTGCTCCACTGACATTGTCTACAATCCTCTCAGAACATGTCGAGCCAGAGTCACCCGTTATCTCATCTGGAGCTTCTCCAAAGCTTGCGTCTGTACCTCATGCACTTACACTTTCACACATCAGCGCGATTGACACAGAGCCTCTCGATCCAGTTGTACTTCGAAGCCTTAGAAGGGATGCGGTTATTATTCCTCAAGATAACGAAGAAATTATTGTTCAAGAAAAACGGCCAGAAACACCAAAATCGACGATACTCAGTGCCGTTTTTGGTGGATGGAACAAAAAGAGTCCTAGCACTCCAGTAATTGCTGAAGATGAAACCAGACAGTCACCAAGCGACTCGCCTGCAGAAGAGGGAACCCCAGCATCACAACGGCCATTCAAAGAAGTTTCTGGTAATACGAATGAGCGCCTGCCTAAAAAACCACTGATTGAATCGATTGATGAGAGTTCGCAAACCGCTTTAACGGCCGAACAAATTGACAGGATGCTTGATTCTCAGCGGCAGGCTGTAATTGCCGCGCAAGATGCTGGCAAGGTCCTTCAATCACCATCTCGTGGTGTAGGGGCGATTTCACCTGCCCTCAAAGCTCGCAAATCACAGGAAAGCGTTAATAGTGTACGCCGAATTGTGCCAAAGTCTCCAGACTCTGATTCCGTTCACGAAAATATACTTTTCAAACGACCAACCAGTGCTAGCAGTACTAGAAACAATTCTATATCAAGTGTGCATCCACCACTGCCCACTGATCATAAGCAAGTCATTGCGGCCGCTGCTGCACAAAGAACTGGATCTTCTTCTGGAACTGTACAAGGCAGTATGGGCCCTCCACCATTGCCAATCTCTGGAAATAAATCCAATCCATCCTTCAGACCTAGGACACCAAGTAGTCAGACCCCTCTAAGCCCGCTTGCGACTGGCACCACCCCGAGAGCTGTGCAACCTTATTCTCAAAACAATGAGTTACATTCTCCAAGTATTGCTGGTCGATCTAGGCGCTCGTCAGTTACCTCATTTGCGTCAGAGGTGGACAACCGCTTTAATCTGCGGCCTGGGATGATGCCTAACGGGCTTGATCCAGGCACCGACCCTCGAATGATCAATGCCATCACTCAGACTATGATTGGAGAGTATCTTTGGAAATATACTCGAAGAGCTGGACGTGGCACGATGTCAGACAATAGGCATCGTCGATATTTTTGGGTCCACCCCTACACTAGAACTTTATACTGGAGTGACCGCGATCCTTCGTCGGCAGGTAGAGCTGAATTGAAAGCGAAGAGTGTACCAATCGAGGCGGTACGTGTAGTCACAGATGACAACCCGATGCCTCCCGGATTACATCGAAAGAGCTTGGTAATCATTACACCTGGTCGATCTGTGAAGTTCACTGCAACTACAGGCCAACGTCATGAGACATGGTTCAATGCGTTGTCTTATCTGCTTCTTC
>Ga0247807_10001582_pt1 | contig 13143 bp, 14 predicted proteins | sample UWRJL074202C1_FD_179931 | JGI IMG/M metagenome (GOLD analysis project Ga0247807, IMG submission 179931) | Plant litter microbial communities from Arlington Agricultural Research Station in Wisconsin, United States - UWRJ-L074-202C-1 | ecosystem: Environmental > Terrestrial > Plant litter >...
AGTACTCCGCTTCAACGCAATACTCTATTCTGGGGAACACGCTAGCTACTAGTGCAAGCAGATGCAGCCAAGTGGATCCCTAAGTTTAGACCACATGGCCCGCTGCAAGGCTATCAAAGCTTAAACAAAAGAGCACCAATTAGCATAGACGACCTGATCAAAGGACACGATAGCCATCTGGACCGTTTGGTGGGCAATAAAGTTGCACTACTTCCCCCAACTAACCTCGACTTTGCTTTTGCGTCTTGACCCTCATTCTCGAGGTTTTTATTTGCCTCAAACCACTCACTAACAATGATTGTCAATCTGTCCGTGTTGGCTTTCGCTGCCACTCTCTTATCCTCGAACTCTCTTGTGCTCGCCCTTTCAGCTTCCGACATCCCTTCCGACACCCCCATCTCGTCGCTCCTTGCGTCTGCCAACGCTCACCTGGCCAGAGGAGAAACAAGCGATGCTCTTACTTACTACGATGTTGCCATTTCACGGGATCCCCAGAATTATCTCACCTATTTCAAGCGTGGCGCAACATACCTCTCCCTCGGCCGAACAGCCCAAGCTACCTCGGACTTCGACAAGGTTCTCTTGATCAAACCAAACTTCGAGGGGGCACTTCAGCAACGAGCGAGAATAAAGGCTAAAGCTGGGGATTGGTCAGCTGCTGTGAAGGACTTTGTCGCTCATGGTAACTCGGTCGAAGAACTAGAGCAACTTGAGGAGGCTCGTGGAGCAGCGATTCTGGCAGCGGATTACGAAAAGAGCGGCAAATGGGAGGAATGTGTGACTCAGTCTGGGGTTGCCATAATGGTTGCCAGCAAGATGTTGTCTCTGCGTAAAACGAGGGCGCACTGTCGTTTTGAGCAAGGTCAAGTTTTGGAGGGTATGAGTGATCTTAAGCACGTCTTACAGATGCAATCTGGTGCAACGGATCCTCATCTACAAATTTCTGCCATCACTTTCTATTCTTTGAACGATTTCCAGCATGGTATGGAGCAGTTGAGGAAGTGCCTTCACTCTGACCCAGATTCGAAGAGCTGCAAGAAGCTATATAGAAGACAAAAGACGCTCGACAAGCAGATGACGAAAGTCAACTCATTTTTTGAGAGAAAGCAATATGCGACTTCCCTTAAGGTTCTTCTTCCACAAGGTGAGGACGCAGGTTTAGTTCAAGATATCAAAGATGATGTCAAGGAGTTGCGCGAGAGTGGCACAATACCGAACCTTGCGCCAGATGATCTTGTGACTCGAGTCGTTGAAATGGTTTGCGAGGCTTATCATCAGGTGAGTCTTCAATTTCCGTTATAATGGTAGATGAGTGCTAATCTTCACAGATGAAAAGTTACAAGAAATCCGAGAAATGGTGCAACGAGGCTCTGGAGTTGAATGAGAACTCGCTTTATGGGCTTCTCGCAATTGCTCAGAAGCATATGGTAGCCGAAGATTTTGAGGCTGCTATCGGAACTCTCAAAAAAGCGCAAGAACACCATCCGGGAGCAGAGCAGCTCAACCAGCTGCTTCATACTGCACAACTAGAACTTAAGAAAAGCAAGACCAAGGATTACTATAAAGTTTTAGGGTTGTCTAGGGATGCGGATGAGCTGCAAATTAAGTCAGCCTACCGAAAGATGGTCAAGATACACCATCCTGATAAGGCTCACAAGCAAGGTATTAATAAAGAGGACGCTGAAAAGAAAATGTCCCAAGTCAACGAGGCATATGAGGTTCTTAGTGATCCTGAGTTGAAGCAGAGATTTGACCAGGGTGAAGATCCCAATGATCATGAAGCGCAACGACAGCATCCATTCCATGGACAACCATTTGCAGGCAATCCTTTCGCCGGGCAAAGCGGGGGCCAGCAGTTCAATTTCAAGTTTGGTGGAGGTGGAGGTGGATTTCCATTCGGATAAGGTCACTTTACTAGTATTACTTGTCTTTTATGGAGTTTCGTGTTGGCGGCGACCAATAAGTATACATATCTGAAACTTCCCTCAGGTAGCTGCGGAATAAAGGAATGATCGAACCAAAAGAGATCTCTAAGTTGTGAGGCTGACTATTTGTTCTGATCCGGGCTAAATTACATGTGAATTAAGTAAGACAGCCTTGTTGTGATTGTGAAACCCCTCATCTCGTACTTTGTATTCACCCGAGTCACCGCAGCCTTGTGTGGCGTCACCCGAACTTCCTGATGCTGGGCACTTGTACTCCTCTCCACACCTCCAGAAGATCGCAAGACCAATTCTCTCCAACAACATCCAAAGAAAGAAGATCTCTCTTTTTTTTTTTTTGGTTCTGTTGCCATACTGTTCTCCTGGTATTCAGATCTACTCGTGATGCTTTTACGGTAGCAGAAATAGCCGACACTTCAAGCCAGAAGAGCCATACCTACACGTCTTATCCACGCTTGAGCGACAATGGATGATGATTTCGAGGTTCACTACTCTCTTGAAAATGAAGAAGAGTTCTGGTCAGGTAAATGGCCCTACGGCCTATGCTGAAAGGTTGAACAGATGCTAAGATCTTATGCGCTTTTAGAACTCGACGACATCTTATCGGCCAACTGCCCCTCGCACGAGTTGATAGACAACGCTTTGCGCTCCTATCTACACTTTACCACCAAATTCAAGGACGAATACCTTCATTCCGAATATGATATTGCTCGCTGCTCCGATAGACTTATGAAGAGTGGGCTTTTTGAAGCCAATCGGGACTATGTCAGGATACAGATCGTCTACAGCTTGTTACAGGAAGAAGAAGCTGCAACTCTACATGTGATAGGAAGCTTTCTGTTACTGGATGGAAGGGAGAATGAGGCGACTTTCGAGATGATGAAGGACGAGTCTTGCTTTGTTCGATTGGTAGAGCTGATCAAGCAAGGTATGACCGAGGATGGACGATTGCATAGACTGCTTCTGGAGTTGTTGTATGAGATGTCAAGAATGCAGCGTTTGAGCAAAGATGATCTAGCGCATGTTGATGATGGATTCGTTACCTACCTTTTTGAAATCATTGAACAAATGTCTGATGATGTTGATGATCCCTATCATTATCCAGTAATTCGGGTGCTAGTATGTATGACAAAGTCGACGATAATACTTGCGCTAACCAAAGAATTAGTTAGTACTGAATGAGCAGTACATGGTGGAATCCACCAACTCGCCAGTTGAAGGCCCTTCGACACCGCTCACTAACCGGGTCATCAAGATTCTCTCCCAGCATGGATCTAGGTACATGACATTTGGAGAAAACATCATCCTTCTCCTAAATCGGGAAACCGAAACATCGCTGCAACTTCTAATTCTCAAACTCCTGTATCTATTATTTACGACAAAGGCAACACACGAGTACTTCTACACTAATGATCTCCGGGTGCTGCTCGATGTAATAATTCGCAACTTGCTCGATCTTCCCAATGAGCTAGTTTCTCTTCGACACACCTACCTGCGTGTTCTATACCCTCTTCTCGCACACACCCAACTGGCTGAACCACCACACTATAAGCGTGATGAGATCACGAAGGTCCTCAGTATCCTTGGAGGCTCAGGGAATAGGCATTGGGAGCCCGCTGATGAAACGACCCTCCGCCTTGTTGATCGAGTCGCCAAAGTCCCCTGGCTACGAGATGAAGATATTAGCGAGGGTGAAGTAGCACGGAAACTGCTAGGAATCAGCATAAGTCCCACCCATACAGAAAGCATGGTCAGCGTCAACGACGTCGCAGCCGTAACCGAGAAGCCTGGGGTGCAAACACCAAGCAAAAAAGAAGATTTCGACAACGCTATACACGATGACAAGGAGGACAGCGAGGAACACAGCTGTGAGACGAGCGAAGATGGGAATTCTCCAGTTCAGACTAAGAAAGAAGCCCCATATGTACCAAGAAGAAAGCTTGCGCCTCCCCCGCCGCCAATGAGCCGGAAGTCTATTAAAGAACCTGCTGCGAAGAAGCTCCCGCCCAAAGCACCACCTAGACGACGAACAAAGTTGAAATTGCAGACTACAGATGGGGCGACGATGAGTTAGCCAGGTTGGTTAGGACGTCTCAGTATGGCGGCGTTTTTGAAGTATTTGAGCGAGGCGTTATCGGGTTGGGTAGACGACATTTGGGGGGAAGAAAGAGATTGTAATTATGGTGACATGCCAATGATAAAAATACTTATCTACTCCAACGCCTACTTCGTTCTCGAGGGCTATAAGATGCGGCGAATTTCAGTTGTAGTTCTCTTCCTTTCCTTCCCTGTGAAATATAGCAAAGGCTTCAGGAGTGCTCTATACACGCTGTGATCTTTGGTTAAAGTATGAAAAATTCACCTGATCCAGGACGCAAGACGACAAGTCACTCCGCAACTTCAGTAGCTTCAGTCATTTCAGTTGTACACGGTGGATTATGATCCACGCGTCTACATACCAACACAAAGACGTATTTTACATGGACCTCGCTCTCCGCCTCCCACCTTCCTCCGGATTCCTTCCTTAACCCTTCCCGCCATAACGGCCGCGCTATCATAGAACTTTAAAAACAGTAAAATGGAGGCTTTTCTCAAGCAACACGCTTGCTTTAACAGTTATCTTCAAGAAGGATTTTGTTCAATACACTCAATGCGCTCGATGCTCCCCTTGCAACCCTCGTACATGAACAAAAAAAGAAGCAAAAAGGATCCAGTGGTATCATACAGCATGAATATTCCGCATCGTCCATTAAAAAAAAGTTCTCAAGAGTCGTTATTTCATCAACAGAAAAGAAAGAGAACGTGTGTCACCAGGACTTTCGTATAGTCCCTGCCTATGATAAGCTAGAGATTTTAGCGGATAGATTAAGCGGAGTATGCTCCGCGGATTTTGGCGTATAGATTTGTGTCTAAAAAGTTGTAATTAGGGTCAAGCTCGCAGAATGGATGCCGTGAAAGAAGGGTATCTGCCGTAGGGCGCTCTGAAGGTACACTAGAATTGGATTAGCGGTGAGAGTGAGACAGAAAGACTTGACTAACATAGTGAAGCAATCAAACATGAAGGCGATAGCTAATGGACTGATGACCTTAGACACATCTTCTGGAATTGGCGGAGCTTCGTTCAGGCTACCTAGCTTGTAGATAGCACCGACGGTTTCTTCCTTGCTCCAAGGTCTTCGGCCTGCAAACATTTCGAGAACGACACATCCTAAAGACCAAATATCGACCTTTGCTGAGTAGCCTTGACCTTGTGAACGTACGACTTCAGGAGCCATCCAGAAAACGGAGCCCTGCATCGAGTTGGTCTTGTCGTTGCCGTAGATGTTGTCCGTCTTCTTAGAAATACCGAAGTCGGAAATTTTGCAAGTGCCATCCAAATCCAACAAGATGTTATCTGCTTTTAGATCTCGGTGGAGAATTCCTTCACGATGAAGATAAGCCAGACCAGCGAGGGTTTGACGAGTGAGGGAGCTGACAACAACCTCCTCGAATTTGCCATGCTTTCGAAGACAACTTCCTACACTACCACCAGAAATATACTCTAGGAAGATACTGATGGACATCTCTTTGCGCTCACAACCAAGATATTGAACGATGTTGACGTGGTCTAAATGTTGCATAGTATCGATTTCGATGTCCAAAGCTGCGACCATCTCTCTCATTTTTTCCTTATCATTTCCAGCAGCTTTAGCGCTCACCTCAACTTGTTTCACAGCCAGGAATTCTCCAGTGGTAGCGTTCATTCCCAGATAAACACGACCATAAGTTCCTTTACCAATGAGCTGACCCTTGAACCACCGGAAGGTCGCCTGGCGTTTTGGTATGGTATCTTGTGGGATTTGAGGAAGTATCATGCTCCCGCGCTGAGGTTTGATCTGGACAATATGAGCACCAAACATCTTTGTACTCTTTCGTCGGAGGATTGTGCTTGTAGGCTGACCAGGCTGCACGGGTGCAGTATATCGTTTGTTCGCTTCATGAGCTCCTCTTGCCACTTCACGTATCGACTTCATCCGTCCCAACCCCCCAGATCGGCGAACATTGCGGTGAGCAACACTCTGTACGGAACCCGGGCGCTCTAAAGCTTTCAAGGTAGACTCATCTGATCCTAGAGTATCACTATCGTTATACGATGAGGTGCTCATCCGAGGCATCATTGATGATTGACCACTCATGTTCAGACCGGTTTGCGCAGCTGTCAGATGCTCTAGAGCTTCCTGTGACTCGTTCTCTGCGATAGGCGAGACATCGTTATCGGCTAGCCCTTCTTCCAAAACCGGCTGATCAAGGTCCAAATTAGGGAAGAAGTCGTCTAGATGATTGATAAGTGCTTCTGCAGGAGGACGACTTGCCCAAACATCCTGTCTTGCGAAGGACTCGCGGCGAAGAAGTTTAGAGCTCATGTCTTCAGATGACTCGGCGGACCAACCACCCTCTGACGCCGATCCAGGTGTGCGCCGGCGTCTGTCGCTGCTTCGGTACCCCTCCTCATCCTGCTCTTGAATTCTGGCGACTGTGGCACTTTTCTGTGGAGATTTGAATGAGACTGACAGGCCCTTCTTCGACCTAGAGGTTCTGATCGTTAAGCTAGGCCGTTTCGTTATTCCGCTAGAGTCTGTGTTGATACCCAAAACACTGTTGGCTTTGTTCAGGTTTCTGATTGGTACAGCAAATAAACCATCATCCGAATCGTCATCCGACTCTTCTTCTGATGACTGTTGAGGGGCAGCATTTCCAAATTCAACATTAGACTCCTGGAAATCAAAGTTCGGTCCGTATGATTTACGGTTACCAGGAGTGTTCATATCGTTAGCGCTACTTGGACTGATCGCTCTTGGCGAAGGTGCTCTACGTTCTTGTTCACGCATCTTGCTTACAGAAAGATTTTCATGTGCTTTCGGTACCGAGTTGGAAGTCCGTAGAGAGGCTCCATTTTCATCTTCAGGAGAGAAATCCGGCACAATAAACGGAACATCTCCTCTGCCCCAAGTGACACTGCCTGGTGTACCACTACCCGATCTAGGGCTGCTTCTGCCCGATCCAGGCGTCCCGAAATCGACTGTTGACATAGCACTTCGGCCCCTCTCTTTCTCTTCCACACCACTGCTGGGCGGTGTATTACGGCTTGGTGATGTAGTTGAAGGGCTGTTACCTGGATGTCCAACTCCACCCAAGCCTCTACCCATGTTGGCTAAGGCAGCCCCTATACCACCAGTAGTCTGCGGAGACGGAGGCACAGGTTTGCGCTTGCTAGTGCGTTCAGACATCTCCTGACCAAGCGGTGATGGTTCGCCACCCGACATACGTTTGACTCCATCCATGCTTGATATGGACGAGCGAGCCTGGTTACCCGATTTCTTGCTTAATGAGTTGGCTTTAATAAGAGTCGCCGACTCAGCGGGAGGAGGCGGTGGCATTCGTTGAGGTAAGAGGCTGTCAAGCTTCTTATCTTCGAATGGGGAGTTTCGAGGCTGATCAAAATCAACAAAACGACCCACATTACCAGAAGAGCCATCAACAGAAGGAGGTGTTTCCTTGCTTGCCTTCTTTTTAGCCAGATATTCTTGCTGTTTCTTTTCCATCTTCGCTTTATGTTCTCTCACAGCTAGTTCCATGAATGCTTCTCTTTCAGACTCTCCTAGTTCACTTTCGCCACTCTCTTGCTGGTTAGACGTAAATTGCATTAGACGATCTCGGAGAATATCAGATTGACTCCTTTCGGAAGGCATAGTTGGCACTTCTTGAGCCGCTGGTTGGACCCCTGCTTTAATAGTATTCTGGCGAGAGCTTGGAGGTGACGAACTTGAGCGTCCTCTTATCCCATTCAGTCTAGCATACGACTCTTCGTCCATAGGTGTGGATGCGTGCGCAGGTGCTATACCCAGTTTATTTCCAAAATTCGCCCCAAGATTAGTAGAAAGCGACAAAGGCAGGGAACTAGCTGAGTTAGAGGCTGGCCGGAGATAGAATTTGAGCGTTCCTGATTTATCAGCTTTTGTCCGTTTACTGATAAGTAATTTGCTATCATCTAGCTCTTCCTCGTGCTCTACCTTGCCTAGTTCAGTAATATAGATAGAGACAGAATCAGCGCTTGACAATTTCATATTGGAGCAGATCGAGTGTCTGAGTTCAGTTGCCGATTCAATATCCGTGACATCACACATTCGATAATTCCATCCGTCAAGAGTAGCTAAAACGAATGTTCTTCTAGGACTTGCGCGTCTGTGGTCCGAGGTCGTAAATTTAGACGAAGCTTTATCCAAGGATGTTTCACTAGAATTCCCATCTCCAGTCCTATAAGGAGAGTATTTAAATGGGAGATGAGGGCTCGTTGGAGACTCCAGGCCTGGCTCTTCGGGAGAAGGAGCCGATCCGTCCTCCTTCTTTTTCCTTTTGAAAACATTTAAGAAGCTTCTCGGTTCTTTAGCAGACCCAGGCTGCTCGAGACTCATCGTTCGATCACCTGGCTCTAGTGGAGAGGGGCGTGGCCGATCTACTCCGTGACGACGACTCTCTTGATTTTGAACAAGATTGGGCTCCCCTACCGCTCCTCCCATTCCGCCACGTAGAGCTTGACTCGCTCCAGGAGGTACACCAGACCCATAGATAGCCGCATTAGAATTTATCGAGTCCCTGCTGTCACTAGCCCGATGACCAAATTTGCTATTTTGAGGTGAAGCTGAATGGCTAACGTTTGGTCCGTTCTGCAAGTTCCCCAGCGCTCCCCCAGGACTGTCAGGTCTGGGGCTGCCCTCAGCTCCTCCTGGAGGTCTGAATGGACCGTCGCCATTTTCACTTGCGCTGGGACTTTGTCGGCCGCCATCAATGTTGCGAAGCGCGTGTCGATGTGCATTCCTACTAGAAGAAGGTTGCTCTGGTTCCCCTGTATTGCTCATGATAGGCATGGTAATACTTCTGTTAGAAGACCTTCGATGGTGTCCAAATCCTTGTCCTGATTTAAACATCTGCTTCCCAGGACTGTCATCGTCTCCGTTTGCTGTGCTTGGTGTTGAAACGTAAATATCTCTGTTGAGGTTGGGCGAGGCTTCGTCCCCTCCACCAGGTGTCGCGGCGTTAGACGATTCTCGCCGCATATGCGATGGCTTTGGGACATTTTCTTGTCTTCCCGCCACAATGTTTCTGATGAGTTTCCGCATTCTCTTTCCCTCCTCGCGTTCTCTGGCTTGGTCCCACCCGGTTCCACTGTTGGAGCATTCCTTTGCAAGCCTAGGATATACTTGTTGGTGCATCATTCCAAAGTTCCCCCTACCACCGTGACCGCTGCCCAATTCCAAGAAGACAGAACCATATATATTGAGGGATTTGAAAGTCTCCTGCCAGTCATTCGAAAACTGATTATTAGCTAGCCATATCAGGACTCGGTCCATCGACCACTTTGATGCAGCATCGCTGGCAATAGGTGAAGTTGGCGTGTTAGCAGCTGCATGCTGGTTTATAACGCTCTGGGGCCCCCGATTTGTTGCCTGCGTGCTAAATAGTGTTGCTGTTGGGGGTCCACTTTGGCTAGGTGAGTTGTATTCAGGTAAGTGTACATTGACATGACGAGAGCTAGGAGGTTGGGATTGATATCTATCCTGATAAAAGCTTCCACCATCATCCATAGGCGTAGTCATACCAGTCCCTTCTGTATGTCTCGAAGATTCAGAGACCGCAGAGAACTCAGCACTGTCTCCCCTGTAGAAACTAGGCTCTTGTCTACCGAATCCAGGAATGCCAACTCCGGGACCAAACGAATCCCCGTATGGAATGTATGTTGCAGACATCTGATTGTCATTGGCAGGGGGTGGCGGTATCGCCAGTGTTGAGAGAGGTGTCGGCTGGTGATTTGCATATGCTTGGTTGGGGTTATAAGGCTGATTGGGCGGTGGTGGAAGAGGAAAGTTTCTCGAGTTGTAATTCTGATTCCAATTCCCCTGCCACGGCTGCGCCGATCCAGGCGGAGGTCCGGGTGGAGGAGGTATTATAGAACCCGGATGCCCATGAGACTGATTCGCAGGTCGAGGAGGTGGAGGAGGAAGTGTCATGAAATTCTGGTTGGCGGGCGGTGACATTAGAGGAGGGGGTGGAGGATATTGTCCCCCTTGCGAGGGATGTCTTTGGCCTGATTGATACATCTGAGCAGTTGGCCCGGTTCGGCCTCCTGGTCGGTATAGATTATTGTTGTTGGCAGAGTTACTGTAACTATGCAAAGGATCTGTTGCGGCAGAGCGTGCTCTTGGCCGTGCAGGAGTGCTTGAGGTAGGATAAGGGGAGCCGGTCCCATAGATCGGGATCAATAAGTTGGATGAACTGCTGAGCTGGTATGGAGGGACTTCTTCTAACAGGAGGCCTTCTGGTACGTCGATTTCTGTAGGGTTGAACCTGGGAGAAGCAGCCGGCGTTCTTCTGCCTGCTGCATCTGAGGTGTTGGAACGAGCGGAGGAAGATCTTGGGCGCGTACTTGTCATCTTAATCCACACATCTTCTGGGTTGTTGCGACGCTTGAAGCTCTCAGTGCGGCTCTTGCCTCACCGATGTTCAATCGTGGCCGGAGTTGTGTATCGTCGTAGCTTTTTGGAGCTGGTGCTGAGCTCGACTGGAGGAATAGCCGCTGGGGCAGCACAAACGCAAGCAGGACTCGATGCGCGGGAAGAGTTGTCGGGAAATTGGCAATGTGCTATAGTATCATTGGGATAACGACAACCCTCCAGCACAAAGATAACACACTGATCGCGACGAAGGTTTTGAATACGTTGGCGCTGGTGCTGACACAGGTCGGTGGGGGAGAAAGGTAAGGGATGTTTCTGTAGATGTTCTGTTCTGCTTTGGTTGGACGGGTTCGGACTAGGATTGGATACAGCAAAGCAGTACAGTACGGTGCAGCAGTAAGTAGCGCGTATTGTACTGTACTATACTATACTATACTATACTATAGGACGAATATAGATAGAGAGATAATACTAAGAACATTATGGTCTAGCCACCGAGCCATGCCTGGGACACACCACCGCACCACAGGGGGTTCAGCCACACCACCAGCAGCTTTCTTTGTCCCACTCACACAACACTCTCTCTACAACACACAACATCCCTCCGCACCAGCCACCAGTTTCACATCGCAGCTAACCACGACCAAAAAGGAACTTTTCCTGTGGTGGTTCGGTTTGATACAGTAGTACTGGATGCAGCATGGGTGGAATCCAGCGGTGGACCGTATAAGGAGATGCGGAATCTAGGATTGGAGGAAATGGTAGCTCATCCAAGAGCTGCGACTTGCTTAAGAAGCCCTTGATTTCATGGGTATTATACAAGGCTAACTAACATCTCGACTATTCAGGGTAACTCGGAGAGACATGATGTGAATCATAGGTGGATTTTATCACAATCCATTTGAATGATCAAAGTCTGGGAGACAAGAGAAGAGCGACCTCCTTTATTCTCTCATGATACAGTACTCCTACAATTTTCGCCCCATACCCACAGGTCACTCCATATACAAGTAGACTTTTCCTCATGATCGTCAACATATTAATCATGTCGTTTCCTTACTCAGCACATCATCAAAGCATCGAACATACGTTGTACCGGGTAGCTTGACACGTACGTTGCGTCCTGTTCAATCTTTTCCATGTATCCAAGGGTCCTCGGACGGACAGATATTACGTGCATGTAGCCCTGGATCCAAATTTGCACTTCCCGGAGGCGTGTAGACTTGCGACTGTTGAGGGTGGAATTAATGTTTCAAAGAAAACCGGTCAGATCGTGACGAGTCGGGAAGAGGCCCAAACACTCCCAATCATATTATATTGGTGGAACCGTGCCATTCTTTTTCGAACACGCGTACGGGACATTTGTTCGAACCCTCATTCCTCAGGAGGTATCGAGCTTCATTAATAAGCCAATCTGCAGGCCTACGACTATTAGAGTTTGGCCATTCAAGTACCCTCTATTTTTTTTCTGGGGAAGCTAGAAAGTGGCATGACAAACGTCATAGACGCTGGCATGAAAATGTGGACTGATTCCAGCAACTATGCACGCTTGTTCGGCGACAACGGACAACATTCGTGAAATTTTCTAGCAAATAAGATATAAATACCAAGCCAATCCTGAATTAGAGCTTGTTCATGTGCTTATATCCAAACTGTTTATACGCAATTTCTAGCTTGACTCTCGAGTAACTTTTCTATTACCTCATCATTTATCTCAACCACAGGACATATTATATTGAAATACATTCCTCCTTCAAGATGGTGACCGACATCAGGCTTGCCTCACTCAATGAGCCAATTGATGTAGCGACATATCTTTTCACCCGACTCCACCAAATGGGAGTACGGTCCGTTCATGGAGTACCAGGAGATTATAATTTAGTCGCCCTCGATTATGTTAGCAAATCTGGCTTAAAATGGGTTGGGAATGTTAATGAACTCAATGCCGGTACGTTCAGCATACCTCATTCAAGGCCATATTCTGATATCATTAGGTTATGCTGCTGATGGGTACGCCAGAATAAAAGGCATCTCAGCCATCGTCACGACCTTCGGCGTTGGTGAACTATCAGCCATAAACGCCATAGCAGGAGCCTACTCTGAACATGTCCCCATTGTACATATCGTGGGAACGCCATCAACCGCCTCTCAGAAAGACGGAATGCTCCTACACCACACCCTTGGCAACGGTAATTTCAATGTCTTTGCCGACATGAACAAAGAAATCAGCGTCGTACTTGCCAAGCTCACAGATCCCAATGAAATAGCAGACCAGATAGATCACGCTTTGCAGCAATGCTGGATTAAGAGCCGCCCTGTTTATATCAGTCTTCCGACTGATATGGTGCAGAAGAAGATCGAGGGCGATAGATTGAAGACGGAAATCGATCTGCATTTCAAGGAGAATGACCAGGCTAAGGAGGACTATGTGGTTGATGTTGTCTTAAAGTACCTTTTGGCGGCAAAGAATCCTATCATCCTGGTAGATGCATGCGCGATTCGCCATAGAGTGCTTGATGAAGTACATGATTTGATCGACAAGACTGGCTTGCCAGTATTTGTGACGCCAATGGGCAAGGGAGCTGTCAACGAGACGCATGCTAATTATGGCGGAGTTTATGCTGGAAATGGAAGTCAGCCTGCAGTGAAGGAGCGAGTTGAGGCCTCGGATCTTATCTTGACAATTGGAGCTATCAAGGTAGGAGACAGCG
>Ga0247807_10001584_pt1 | contig 13134 bp, 10 predicted proteins | sample UWRJL074202C1_FD_179931 | JGI IMG/M metagenome (GOLD analysis project Ga0247807, IMG submission 179931) | Plant litter microbial communities from Arlington Agricultural Research Station in Wisconsin, United States - UWRJ-L074-202C-1 | ecosystem: Environmental > Terrestrial > Plant litter >...
CACTCCGACTGAATCGCTTGTTCTCAAGGCCCTCGAAAGCCTCAAGAAACTCAAGGGAGCACCGCTCATCGACCTGTCGAAGGTAGCTCAGGACGATCTCGAGCTGATTCACCTGTGCGCAGGTGATGGAAAACTCAACCGAGTACCACAGTTCCGCCCCGGTGAGATCGTCAGCTTGGTCTACATCAACCCCGAGAACAGCAAAAGAGCTGTCTTCTCTACCCTGCAGACCGTGTCAGCCATTCGCGCGTAGCCCTGTCGGGTGCGTTGAGCTTTCAAATAAAGAAGAGCTCCGCACTCGGCGGGGCTCTTCAATTTCTAGAACGTAACGAATTAATATCCGCGAGCGTCAGTGCGAGTCTTAGGCTCGACTTCGTGTGTGTCAGGAACGACAGGCGCCGGGAAAGATTTAGTCTCAAGACCAAGTGCTTCAACAGCTTCTGGAACAGGAGCACTAACCGGTGCATCATTTTGCGGTGCATCCTGTGGACGTCGGTCATCACGACGTGGTCCGCCATTACGGCCTTGCTGTTGACGCTGCTGGCGCTGTGGTTGACCTTCGCCACCCTCATTGCCTTGTGACTTTTGACCACCGTTACCACCGCCGCCGATTTCGTTAATCACAGGGATCACGATTGGAGTTCGGCGAGTTTGGTCATACAGTACGTGTGTTAATTCGTCCTTAATTTCTTTCTTCACCGTATCAAGGTCGACGCGGCGTCCGTTGAATGTGCGTGCAACTTTTTGCTTCAAGTACTGGCGGATGATTCCCATGAGCTCTTCACTATCGCGCAGGTAAATAAACCCACGAGAGATAATGTCAGGGCTGGTAAGGAGGCGTCCACTTCCCTTTGAAACAGTAAGGATCACGACGAACATACCTTCTGAGGCCATGTGAATACGGTCTTTGAGGACAACTTCTGATACGACCGCACCAGAGTCATCATACATGACACCACCAACGGGGACACGTCCGGCTTTTTTCGCACCTTCAGTTGTGATTTCAATCACGTCACCACTGTCACAGACAAAGATGTTTTCGCGTGCGATACCAGCTTCTTTTTGCGCAAGTTCAGCGTTGTGAACCAACATGTGGAACTCACCGTGAATTGGTAGGTAGTATTTTGGGTTAAGGGCGTTGATTAGTTTGACGTGGTCATCGTAGAATCCGTGACCTGAAAGGTGAAGCGGACCAATACCAGTAAGGTGTGTCTTGCCGTTTTGGATCACACTACTTCCCTCTCGCATCAAACCGTCGACTGTACGAGTCACGAACTTTTCGTTACCCGGGATGGCGTTTGAGCTAAAGACAATAATGTCAGTGTTCTTAATCTTGATAAACTTGTGTGAACCAGATGCCATACGGTTAAGAACGGCGCTGAACTCACCCTGTGAACCAGTACAAACAATCGTTACTTTTCCGTCAGGGAACTTCACGATGTCTTCCATCTTTACGATCACGTCTTTAGGAACTTTGATTGTTCCTGTACGGAGTGCGACTTCGACGTTTTGGATCATACTGTATCCAGCGAAGGCAACCTTACGGTCGTGCTTTTTTGCTTCGTCGAGGATGACCTGCATACGGTGGATTTGTGAAGAGAAACAACTAAGGACGAGACGGTTGTTAGGATATTTATCCATCACCTGTCCCATGCTCTCCTGAATGTCGAACTCACCGTGAGTGTGTCCACCTTCAGATTCACAGTTTGTTGATTCATTCATGAGCATCAAAATGCCTTCTTTGGCAGCAATTTCAGTCAATCGTTCAAGGTCGAACTTGCGGCCGTCAACTGGAGCGTCTTCGAAACGCCAGTCACCCGTGTCGATCACGACACCAAGTGGGGTTCGAACAACAACCGCAGTCGCGTCTGGGATTGAGTGGTTAACTCGTACCAATTCAATTGAGAAGCTGTCACCAAGTTGCACGCGTTCGTGTGCTTCTGGATCCATGACGAAGTATTCAGGAGTAAACCCACTGGTTGCTTCTTCCATTGTCTTTTGAACCATTGCAAGGGTAAATTTAGATCCGTACACAGGTGCAGGAATCTTGTCGATAATGTGGCGGAATGCGCCGATGTGGTCAAGGTGACCGTGCGTAAAGACAATTCCGCGGATCTTGTGCTTGTTCTCTTCGAGGTAGGTTGTGTCAGGAATAATATAGTTAATACCTGGGTAGTCGCCACCTGGGAACAAGAAGCCCATGTCGATCACAATAATGTCATTGTCGTATTCGATCGCCATCATGTTTTTACCAATACCCATTTCACCAAGTCCACCAAGTGGAATGATGCGGAGTTTTGGACCGTTAGTCCTTGGCACCTTCTTTTGGTCAGCAAGGCTGTACTGGCGGCCGTCATAGCCGTTGAAGACTGATTTGTTTACCGGGACGTTGATGATGTGCTGTGAAGCACGGAGGTTAACACCTTCGCTGGTACGACGTTGCGCACGGAATACTTCACCACGACGGGTTTGTGTGCCCGCAAGAACGGTGTTATTTTGCTTTGAGCGTTGGTTATTATTGTTATTGTTGTTCCCACCGTTGTTATTATGGCGAGGTTGTTTTGAGGTGTCGTCAGCTTGTGGCGCACCGAGTCTTTGTTGACCCATATGTTTTTATTCTCCTTTTATGAAAATAATTGTTTTAATTTCTTAATTAATTGTTGTTACAAATTCAAGTTCGAGAGGTGTGAGATCGGCTAGCGTTCGGAAAATTACAAATGTAATTGTCACGTCCCTCTCTGTTCAAGTGGTCTTATTATAGCAAACTAGGCCTGATTTGGCAATGTTTTGGTCTGAGCAATAAGCGCTGGCACCTTCATAAAGTCATCTATGAGCGTTTGCTTCAATCTCGCATCATATAGAGCTGCAGCAGGGTGATACAGAGGCATAATCGTTATTTCCCTCCCATCAAGTTCCATCTTTTGCGGTACGCCGTGAATATCACTAATTCGAACGCCGGGCAGGAAAAATTCCATCCCATGACGCCCAAGTGGTGCAATAATCTTTGGTTGAATCACATCTATTTGGCGCAGCAAATATGGCAAGAATTCGGCTTTTTCAGCAGCTGATGGGTCGCGATTATTCGGTGGTCGGTACTTTACGATACTAGTAATAAAGACGTCTTTTCGATCCATACCAGCAGCCGCTAGCATCTGATCAAGGAATTTACCCGATGCACCGACAAAAGGAAGACCGGTGAGGTCCTCTTTTTTACCAGGCGCTTCGCCGATAAACATAATGTCGCTATCAACACTCCCCTCACCCATCACAAGGTGGTTTGCCTGAAACGCAAGATCAGGACAGACGTTATTTTTGATAATGTCTGTCCTGATTTGATCGAGTTGTGCTTGCTTAGTACTCATCTTCTACTAGCATAGCAGGAGAAAGTGGTTGTCGACTACTTAGCGTCGTTAAGCTTTGAAGTGACCGTCTTACCTAGGTCATTCAATGTGTCAGCAAGGTCTGTTTCTTCGCCCTTTGCTTTAAGGTCTTTTGAAAGCTTTGTTGCTGCATCTGAGATGTCACCGAGTGAATCAGACATTGCAGTAATGGCAGCACGCTTTTCAGTAGAAGTTGCTGTCTTTGATTCGTAGATCTTTACTTGTGGCAAGATTTCTTCGTAGACTTTGATTGTTGAATCAAGGTATGTCTTGAGTGTTGGATCAGTGATGTCATCAATACCCTTCAAGATATCGATCATCTTCTGAATATTCGCAGATGTAAAGCTTGATGAACCTGTTCCAAGTTCCTTGATTTCACCTGAAGCTTCGACGAAGCGATTAAGTGATGGGAACAATGTGTTTCCGAGTGCAATATACGCAACAGCCTTTGTGTTGTATGCATCATACTTCGCCTTTAGATCTTTGTCTGCCTTGAGGGCTTTTAGGCCACCAAGCTTAGCGTTCTCTGTTTTGAATGCCTCAAAGTCAGCTTCAGTTTCTTTGATTGTTGCTTCAGATGAACTTGCTGAAACACTTCCGGCATCCTTGTATTTGTCACGAACAAGCGTAACTTGGTCGTAAGCTTTTTGGTAATCCGCCTTTGTTACAGCAAAGAACATAAAGTAAATCGCGAACGCGATTCCACCAAGTACCAAAAGTCCACCGACAATTGCGCTAATAAGAACGATTAATTTCTTGTTAGATTTTGGAGAAGGAGCTGAAAGTGGATCACCAACTGGAGCTGATCCAATAGTCGTAGATGATGGAGCACTGGCTGCTGGGTCAGGTGTAGCGCCAAATGGATTAGACGCTGGAGCATCAGAAGATACCGGTGCGCTACCAAATGGATTTGGTGTTGAAGCTTCAGTTGAAGCTGGAGTTCCCTCTACCGGTTGCTCAGGTACAACGGGTGCTTCTGGTGCTGGAGTTTGAGCAACTTGGTCGGGTTGTTGTGGTTGGTCTTGTGGTTGATTCGGATCTGGATTCATTATTGCCCCTTTAAAAGTGCGTTACTATTCTACTTAGGTTCCAGTATACAGAGTGATCCCGGTTGTGGCTAGAGGCGTATTTGAAGTTCGCTTTGGAAGATCTCGAGTTGCTGCTCAAATGGAATCTGTCCGCTAATCTTAATTGCAAACTCATCCGCCTCAGGTGCATTGAAGTGAGCAAAATGGAAGTCCATTGTCTCCTCTGCACGTTCAGCAGTAAGCGTGCGCTGATCATCCTTCGCTTCGCGAGTTAGCGCTCGTTCAGTTGCAACTTCTCGGGGTGTATCTATCCATACGTAGACAACCAGAGCATCCACCGACTCGGCGAGTTGCCGTGTCTGTTCACGGTTTGCTTTGCCGTTGTGCCTTGCAGTGTCGTATATTACTGACTTTCCACTTCTTAAAATTTCTTGGATGCTGTAATTTAACAGTTTAAAAAGAATTGTGTCGTACTCAGTATCAGGGTATGGACGCGCATTTAAAGCCTCGACAGATCCAAGCATCGCAATACGTGCCGTATCTGGATTAATACGAGGGATATTCATCTTTTCGGCAAGTTGTCGGGCAAAATAACTTTTACCCGACCCGATTGAACCGAGAAATGTAATGAGTAATGGCTTTTGAGAGCCACCCACTCTACTGCTCAACGTCTACAAGGCTAAGGCTCAGGCGGCCGCGCTCGTCGATACCGATAAGCTTCGCCTTCACAACTTGTCCTTCGTGTAGAATATCTTCTACCTTCTCGACACGCTCTTTTGAAAGCTGAGAGATATGCGCCATACCATCTTGGCCAGGCATGATGTTAATGAAAGCACCGAATTCTTTAATACTTACGACGGTACCAGTGTAGATTTTACCTACTTCTGCTTCTTCGGTGAGTGATCGAATCCATTCGATTGCTTGTTGGATTTTCGCAGCGTCGGCACCGGCAACGGTAATAAGCCCGTCTTCTTTGATGTCGATCTCAGCGCCAGTTTCAGCGGTAATCTTGTTGATTACTTCTCCACCCTTACCAATAACTGCACCGATTTTTTCAGGATTAATCTTGATCTTCTCGATACGAGGTGCGAATTCACTCAGTGCTTCGTTTGGCTTCGCAATTGTTGAAATCATGTGCTTAAGAATGTGGTCACGACCAACCTTTCCAGCAAGCAGTGCATCGCGGAGGATTTCTACAGGAAGTCCGTGCACCTTCATGTCCATTTGAAGGGCTGTGAGTCCGTTAGCTGTTCCGGCACACTTAAAGTCCATGTCACCAGCAAAGTCTTCTGCGTCAGCGATGTCAGAAAGAATATACGGTGTCTTTCCGTCCATCATGAGTCCCATTGCAATACCAGATACTGGAGCCTTAATTGGCACACCAGCATTCATCAATGCAAGGATTGAACTACAAGTTGCAGCCATTGAAGTTGAACCATTTTGGCTCATAATTTCAGTGACGCTTCGGATTGCGTACGGGAAGTCTTCTTCAGATGGAAGCACCGGTAATACCGCACGCTCAGCAAGGTACCCGTGTCCGATTTCACGTCGTCCAGGACCACCAAGACGTTGTACTTCACCAACAGTGTAGCCAGGTGCGTTGTAGTGGTGCATGTAACGACGTTCACCATCGCTAATTTCCATCGTGTCTACCATTTGTGAATAACTAAGTGGTGCAAGCGTAATAATATTAAGTGCTTGTGTCATCCCGCGAGTAAAGAGAGATGATCCGTGTGTACGAGGCAACACCCCTACTTCACTTGAAAGCTGACGAATTTCATCAAACTTACGACCGTCTGGACGAAGGTTATCTTCGACGATACCACGGCGAACGTCTTTGTGTACTGCAGAAGTAAAGGCTTCGTCGTATTCACCCTTCATGGCTTTGTATTCATCTTCACCGACTTTTTCAACCATGTCGGTGTGAAGTGCCCAGCGAAGTTGATTTACAAGTTCATTTCGTTCAGCGTATGGCTTACGGATTGCTTCACCGAGCTTGCCGTGTACCCACTCGTTCACGACTGCTTGAATATCTTCGTTTGGAAGCGTTAGTGTAAATTCCTGTGCAACTGGCGCAACCTTGGCAGCAAGTTCCTTTTGGAGCTTAATCGCAGGTTGGTAGTGTTCAAATGCCCACGCAAGCGCATCGGCAACAACTTCTTCTGGTACTTCGTCGGCACCGGCTTCAACCATAGTGATACCACTTTCGATACCAGCAACAACGAGGTCAAGGTCACTTGCTTCGCGCTCTTCAGGAGTAAGGAAAGCTTTGAACTCACCATTTACTCGGCCGATACGAAGTCCTGAAACTGGACCGTCAAATGGTGTTCCAGTTAGCATCAGGGCTGCACTGGCAGCGATCATCCCGATCATGTCAGGACGGAAAGATGGGTCCATAGAAAGAACGCTCGCGACCACTTGGACCTCTTGGCGATAGCCTTTTGGAAAGAGTGGGCGGATTGGACGGTCAATAATACGTCCGATAAGAATCGCTTCGTCAGATGGACGGCCTTCACGCTTGATGAAACGGCTTCCGCTGATCTTGCCGGCTGCATACATTTTTTCTTCATAGTCGATTGAAAGCGGGAAATAATCGAGCACAATCGGACGAGTTCCGACCTGTGCGGTACCAAGGACGACAGTGTCACCGTAGGTTACCATCACCGAACCGGTGCTGCGGAATCCAACACGGTTTACCTCGAGTGTTAAGGGACGACCCTCAAACTCAGTTGTAACTTTAATAATATCCTTGCCGTAAGGGTTAATTGTTGGCATATAGCACCTCTTTTCTGTTCACTCTTAATATTTCTTCTTGAGCGAATAAGTAACGGGTACAGTGATTTATAGCTATAAACCGCTCTATCCAGCACCTACTTCGCTTCTGAGTGAGTACTTTTATTATACCTCACTTTCCCCTGTTGTGATATTATAAATGCACTATGAACCCATGATCGAACGGTTCCTCTACGCGCATACGTTCGGACGGCCGAACCAATCGCGCTACTTATACAACACATTAATTAGGAGGTTCTATATGAACGCAAATCGACGCGTGGCAACACGGGGTATTATTTATCGTGACGGGCACATGCTTCTCACAAAACAACGAGACGATAACGGAGATGAAGCCACAAATTGGGCGACATTTGGCGGTGGGCTTGATCCACAGGAATCACTCATCGAAGGGCTTCACCGCGAGATGATTGAAGAAACTGGCATCGCACCAAAAATTGGGAGACTATTATTTATTCAGCAGTTTGCGGATCCAAATGATAAGGCCAAAGAACACCTTGAGTTCTTCTTTCACATCGAAAATACAGAAGATTATGAAGTCATTGATCTTGCAGCGACAACCCATGGATTTACAGAGATAGCCCGGGCGGAGTTCATCGATCCAGCGGCACATCCTGTTCTGCCAGTGTTTCTTACAGAGATAGATGTAAAAGACTACGTCGAAAACGAACGACCAATCTTTATCTATAACAACTTAGGCTAGGCTTACTTCGATCGCGAGTACGCCGTACATTGCTTGATCTTCAGCTGAATAGTATTTGTTATACTCATCCGCTGCTTGATGTGGACCTACCGCAGAAGGAATAACTTTTTTATACCCTTCTGCGGTAACCATGTCGAGAAATGATATATATTGTCGAATTGCGATAATTTTAACGGTAGCTGCTCCTGATACACCATCTTCGAGCACCCCTTGGTCATTTCGGTGATCACGACGAAGGACTACCGTATCCCCTACCTTATACTTGGCAAATTTACCCTTATTAAGTCGACCTTCAATCGTTTTTCGTCCGGCAATAATATCATCAAGTAAACTCGATTCTCTTCCTGATTGCCAAGTTGTCATTATTCCCTCCTAAAAAAAGAACCCCGTATTGTATACGGAGTTCATTTATCTGCTAGCTTACTTGCGCAAGCCGAGTTTTGCGACGGTCGCTTTATACGCTTCGAAGTCTTTGGCTTCGAGGTATTTAAGAAGTTTCTTACGACGAGCTACCATTTGGATCAAACCGCGACGGCCCATGTGGTCGTGCTTGTTTGTCTGTAGGTGCGCTGTCACCTCTTTAATACGAGTCGTCAGCACTGACGCTTGTGCCTGTGGGCTACCAACGTCGGTTTTGTGAGTTTGTGTCAAAGCGAAGGCTTTGGCTTTATTGTCTGCTGTAATCATCAGGTGTGTATTGTAACAGAAATGTTCCACCCTTTCAAGAGGGGTATTTAGTGAAAATTTTCGGCAAATATGCACGTGCTGAGAGTGAGCTTTCAGTGAGCTAATAAGTTACCATAACCATTGACTTTTAATCTGTTCTATGCTATACTTACGCACGATATGGAACGAGTGTGGTCCACTTTGCGACGAGGTATCTCAGCGCAAAGCATCTTAATGTTTGTCCTGACCGTGTTTATCGCGGCCTTGTTATGGGCAACCTTCGGTAATCAGACATCAGCGAGCGCTATTACGCCAGTTGCGAACTGGAAAGGTGAAACTATCATCTATGATGGCCACCAATACTACAGCGCCCCTGAGGCGAAAGCAGGAGATAGCCACGGGCTTCCTCAAGGAACACATCTTTATGTTCACGTTACGCAACCAACAGGTGCAGCAAAGACCCAAAAAGCCTTTATTATCTATTTCACCCCTGGAGTTGACCCTCCAACAGCAACAAGCGCATCATACGTAGAATACGATTATTCTTCATCTAAGGTTTTTTCTAACCCCCAAGGCGCGAAAACAATCGCACTAACAGTAAAGGGTGAAGAAGCATCTGTCAGCTCTTGTAGCGTTGACGGCATTGGATGGATCATCTGTCCTATCGCCGTGTTCCTCGCCGATGGTATGGATACTATCTTTAACATCGTTAGTGGATTCCTTGCGGTGCAGCCAAGTATCATTGGTGATCCTAACAATGACCTCTACGTCGCATGGAACATCATGCGTTCAATTGCGAATATCGCCTTTATTATCGTTTTCTTGATCATTATTTATTCACAACTCACCAGTGTCGGTGTGAGTAACTATGGACTCAAGAAATTACTCCCCCGCCTCGTTGTTGCCTCTGTCCTCGTGAACTTGTCGTTCTTCATCACAGCGCTTGCAGTCGATATCTCGAACATCCTTGGTTACTCTTTGCAGGATATCTTTATTCAAATACGACAAGAGACCTTCAATATAGATAACGACACCTGGTCTGATTCGACTACTGCGTGGGCAGATGTGACTGGATTTGTACTTGGTGGCGGTGCGGCTGTTGGTGGAGTTGTTGCTTTCTCTATCGCCTCAGCTGGTTCTGGTGGTGTTATCTACCTCCTTCTTCCACTTCTTGTTGGGCTTATCCTTACGATCCTCTTCGTGCTTCTTATCCTTGCAGCTCGTCAGGCGATTATCATCATCTTGATCGTTATTGCTCCACTCGCCTTCGTCGCGTACCTTCTCCCTAATACCGAGAAATGGTTCGACAAATGGCGTGATCTCTTTATGACAATGCTCATCTTCTTCCCTGCGTTCTCACTGGTATTCGGTGGATCGCAACTAGCTGGTGGAATTATCATCCAGAACGCAACGAACGTCTTAATGATGATCTTCGGACTTGCCGTGCAGGTTGCGCCACTTGTGATTACCCCACTTCTCTTGAAGCTCAGCGGTGGTCTGCTTGGAAAGATCGCTGGACTCGTCAACGACCCTCGCAAGGGACTTATGGACCGTACAAAGAACTGGTCAAAGGACCGTGCAGAGATGCACCGTCTCAACTCCCTAAAAAAGCCAGGGACAGTCAATCCTTTCCGCCGTATTGCTCAAGGGCTTGATAACAACAGTCGTCGAGTAAAGGATCGTACATCTCAGTACCAAACAGAGAACGACAACCGTTACCACAACACTGATGGGTACGCCAGAATCCACGAAAATACTTTTGCCGCAAACCAAGAAAAGGAATTCATCGAGCAAGGCCACAAAGCGCATATTCAAAACGCAGTTAACAGCCGTGGTTCTGACCTTCACATGCAAAATGTCCGTCTTGAAGCTATGAAAGCAAATGTTGATAGTGCAAACAAAGAGACCGAGACACAACTCGATGAATACCGATCTGGCCGTGTTGCAGTCACCGGTGAACTTACAAACCTTGTGAACTCACTCCGCACTTCTCACGAAGAGGTTGCACTCAGCGCGATACGACGCAAATCTGCAAACGATGTGACCGATGGTGACTGGAGCGCACGCTTCATTAGTGAAGATCACCTTCAAATCATTGCTGGTGGTGTCGGTGGTCAGAAAGCCGCAAACGTTGCGCTCGCAAGTGCAATTGCTGCCGAAGGCAAAGCGCACGTCGAGAACGTTTCTGCCGCACGGGCACTTGCTGATCACTTTAAGCTCAATGTTACACAACGCGATGCATTGGCTCGAAATGACAGGACTGTTCCTATTACTGGGACCGACTCAAGCGGTAACACTCGAACATTCGATGTTGCGAACGATGCATACCTACGTGAAGTTGCGATTGTTGACACGGTGAAAGCAGCTCCATATGGCATGGGTGCAAATATCATCATGCAATCTAACAACAATGACTTTGCGCAGTTCCGCGACGCGATCGCCGGTGCTATGGAAGCTGGTAACTGGGAAGCTAAGGGTTCATACTTTGACGGCGAAACTCGTGACGCCTTGAAGCAAGGTGCTGTGACGCGCGATTACCTCAAGCAACGTGCTGCTGAGTTCTTGGTGAACGGAAAGCTTTCTGCTGACGTCATGGCTGGAAACCACAAGAACACACTCGCCCTTTACATCGAGACAGCACAAGATCTCCGTAACGGTACAATCGTGGTTCCCGAAGATAAATACGCATCTGGTAACCTTGATCCAACAACTGGTCTTGGAAGTGTTGACCTCGCCCTTGAACGTGTCAAGAAGAGTGCGGAGACAGCATACGATGATGTCCGTATCGAGCCACGACTTGGTGACCGTAAAGATCTCATTAAAGAGATTAAAGATAACTTCTAGGAATCTGGGTCTAACAATACAGAATCGTCGATTGAGAAATCGGCGATTTTTGTTCGTCGAAGTTGCGTACAATAGGCACCCGTCCCAAGTACTTTTCCAAGGTCTTCAGCCAGTGTTCGGATATACGTTCCGCTACTGACATGCACACGAATCTTAACTTCTGGATATGCATAATCGATAAGTTCAAGGCTAAAGATCGTGACAGTACGGACTGGCATCTCAATCGTCTCAGCGGTACCACCTTCTCGCGCGAGTTTGTATGCGCGTTTGCCATTAATCTTAATCGCGCTGTAGATAGGCGGAGTTTGTTGGATCTCACCGATAAATTGACCTAAAGCTTCATTCACTTCGTCAAGTGTCGGCTTTAGATCTGAGACTTCTGTAATTTTACCCTCTGGATCGCCCGTAGAGCTCGTCTGACCAAGTTGAATCGTCGCTTCGTAGACTTTGTCGAGTTTCGAATATGTGCCTGCATTGCGGCATTCTTTGCCGGTCACGATAATCATAAGACCAGTCGCAAAAGGATCAAGCGTGCCAGTGTGACCCACTTTCGCCTTCTTCCCAAGTTGTTGTGATAATTTACGTCGCACACGCGCAACAACGCCAAAGCTGGTCATGCCGCTTGGCTTATCAATTAAAAGAACGCTGTCTTCTTGCATACGAGTGATTATACCCTACACACCAATTATTGCTGAGGAGGAATCTGGAACTGTCCAGGATCGTTCGATGGAGGTGTTTGTGTTGGTGGCGTAGGAGCTGGCGCAAAAGGCGCAGCCGGCGGTTCTGGTGCAAGAATATCACCAAGGATTGCAGGTGCGGCAGCTGGCGTTGTTTCAGAAGGATCAAATGCATAGGCAGAGCCCGAAGCAGGCGGAGCTGAGAAATCAGGTAAGCTTGGAGGCATCGGAAGTCCAAGTTCAGCTGGCGTCGAAGCAATTGGAGCTGAAGGCGGTTGAATTACCATCTCGTGACCTGATGCTGCGTGTGTTGTAGGTGGCTCTGGAGCTGCAGCAGGAGCTGGCTCATCGTGCCCAAGCACATATGATGATCCTGACGCTGGCGCATTAGGTGTTGAGCCAGGTGTTTCTGTCTCTGGTGAAGAAGCGAGGTACGAATGAGTTAAGATCGTTTTGTTTTGGTCATTCTCGGCTTCTAGACGACTTGCTTCTGCTGCCTGTTCTGTAGTTGCATTTAATGCTCCACCAAGTGCTGGTTCACCCGCTTTTTCAGCCGACGCTGAAGGTGCCACTATCGGCGTAACAGGTGCTGGCTCAACCTCAGGTGTCACTGGTTCTACAGGCGCATCATCCGCAAAGGCGTAGGCGCCTGCTGCGTTTGTGTTACCTGTATGGTCACCTTTTTCCTCAACATGCTGTTTTTGTTCAGAGAGTGCTTCATCAGCGACAACTAAAGATTCTGCCTGTTCAGCGGCTTTAACACGCTTGTCCATCTCTTCGAGTGTTTCACCAGAAGTATGGCTAATAGAAAGTGAATCTTTGTGTTCAGATTCTTTTTCAACTTCTTCTACTGGCGCTTCATAGTTGTCATCTGTTGTGACATTTAAGTTCCCTATTTCGTGTGATTCTTGAAGTTTTGAAGCAATTAATTGCTGATCAGCACCAGCGGCCATAAGCTGCGCAGCCGTTGTCATGACACGAGCGGTTGTGTGCGTGTTACTAAATCGGTCTGTCTCGGCGACAATACCGGTGAGGAGCGCAGT
>Ga0247807_10001585_pt1 | contig 13133 bp, 14 predicted proteins | sample UWRJL074202C1_FD_179931 | JGI IMG/M metagenome (GOLD analysis project Ga0247807, IMG submission 179931) | Plant litter microbial communities from Arlington Agricultural Research Station in Wisconsin, United States - UWRJ-L074-202C-1 | ecosystem: Environmental > Terrestrial > Plant litter >...
CACGGCGAGTTGCCTCGCCTGCTCGCGGGTCAGCTCGTGCATGCACACACCCTACGACCAGCTACCGTCGCAGCACCTTCTTCGCCCACGCGTTGCCCAGCGTCTGAATGGCCTGGACGAGGATGACGATGAGCAGCACGGCCGTCCACGTGACGGCCGGGTTGAACTGCTTGTAGCCGTAGCTCAGGGCGAAGGCACCGAGACCACCACCGCCGACGAGCCCGGCGACGGTCGCCATGTCGACGAGCGCGACGAAGACGAACGCGTAGCCGAGGATGAGCGGTCCGAACGCCTCGGGCAGCAGCACGGTGCGGATGATGCGCAGCGGGCCCGCTCCCACGGAACGCGCCGCCTCGATGACACCCGGCTGCACGGTGAGCAGGTTCTGCTCGACCACGCGGCTGATGCCGAAGGACGCGGCGATCGAGATGGTGACGATGATCGCCGTGTTGCCGATACCGGTACCGATGAGCTGCCGGATGAGCGGCTGCACGGCCACCAGGAAGATGATGAAGGGGATCGGACGGATCGTGTTCACGAGCGCGTTGAGCACGGCGAAGATCGCCCGGTTCGGCACGAGGCTGCCGGAGCGGGTCACGTAGAGCCCGATGCCGATGATGAGGCCGCCGAGGCCCCCGAAGAGCAACGTGAGCCCGACGATGTACAGGGTCTCCCACGCGCTCTGCCAGAGCAGGGGCTGCAGGTCGTTGATGAGGCGATCCATCACTTCACCTCCGTGACGGCGACGGATTCGCGCACGGTCTCGAGCGCGGCGTCGATGGTCGGGTCGTCGCCGGTGAGGGCGAGGGTCAGGTGGCCGAAGGTGCGGCCCTGCACGTCGTTGATGCCGCCGTAGATCAGCTCGAAGCCGACGCCCTGGCGACCGAATTCGAGGAACACCGCGGCCTGCGACACGTTGCCATCGGCGAAGGAGAGGGTGACGATGCGACCGGGGTGCTTCGCCCGCAGCACGGCGAGCTCTTCGGCCTCCGGAACGGCGCGAACGACGGTCGAGACGAATCGCTTGCTGGCCTGCGTCTGCGGGTCGGAGAACACCTCGAACACGGTGCCGGTCTCGATCACGCGGCCCTTCTCCATCACGGCGACCTTGTGGGCGATCGACTTGATCACCTCCATCTCGTGGGTGATGACGATGATGGTGGTGCCGAACTCCTCGTTGACGCGCCTGAGCAGCGCGAGCACCTCGAGCGTGGTCTCCGGGTCGAGCGCGCTGGTCGCCTCGTCCGCGAGCAGGATGCTCGGGCTGGTCGCGAGCGCGCGGGCGATGCCGACGCGCTGCTTCTGGCCGCCGGAGAGCTGGTCGGGAAAGTTGCCCGCCTTGTCGGCGAGACCGACGAAGTGCAGCAGGTCGGAGATGCGCGCATTGCGTTCGGCGACCGGTACTCCCGCGACCTCGAGCGGGTATTCGATGTTTTTCCACACCGTCTTCGAGGTGAACAGGTTGAACTGCTGGAAGATCATCCCGATGCCCAGACGCAGCTTGCGCAACTCCCGCTCGGGCAGCGACGTGATCTCCGTGCCGTTCACCTGGATGCTTCCGGATGTCGCGCGCTCGAGTGCATTGACGAGCCGGACCAGCGTGCTCTTGCCGGCCCCGGAGTAGCCGATGATCCCGTAGATCTCACCCGCCTCGATGTCGAGGTCGACGGACTCGATGGCCCGCACCTCCTTCTCGTTGCGTCCCCGGGCCGGATAGACCTTCGAGACGTCACGCAGGGCGACGATGGGCATGTGTACTCCTTGAAACGGAAAAGCGAAAGTGGTGGCGACCGGTTTCCCGGCCGCCACCACGAGGTCGGCGGGGCTCTCTAGCCCTGTGCCTTGTTGTCGGCGATGACCTTCTCGAGGGATGCCTCGAGGTCGGCGACGGCGACCTTGAGGAACACGGCGGTTCCACCCGAGGTCTCCTGCACGCCGTCGAGCACGTCCTGGTTGTTCTGGTAGATCTCAACGAGCTTGAGCAGCACCGCGTTGTCCTTGTCCGCAGCGTTCGCGGCCCAGATGTTCACGTAGGGGAGCGCGTTCGGGTCGGAGGGGTCGTCCTGGGCGATGGCGTCCGAGGCGGTGAGTCCGGCATCCGTCACGAAGTCGTTGTTGATGATCGCCGCTGCGACATCCGGCAGTGAGGTGACGGTGAGGGCTGCATCGAGGGTCGTGACCTTGACCTTCGAGTCGGAGCTGACCTCGTCGAGGGTGGAGAAGATGCTTCCGCCGCCCTCGAGCTCGACGAGTCCGGCCGACTGCAGGATGAGCAGGCCGCGCGCGAGGTTCGAGGGGTCGTCCGGGATCGCCACGGTGTCGCCCGCTTTGATCTCCTCGACCGAGTCGTACTTCGTCGAGTAGAGGCCCAGCGGGTAGATCGCGGTCGAGCCGATCGGGACGATGTCGTCACCGGTGGCGGCATTGTGCTCGCCCAGGTAGACGATGTGCTGGAACTGGTTCAGGTCGAGGTCGCCCGCCGCGAGGGCCGGGTTCGGCTCGGGATATGAGGCGAAGTCGATGACATCGATCGAGATGCCCACCTCGAGAGCGGCCTGCTTGAAGGTGGTCCACCACGGCTCGCTCGCGCCGACGGTTCCGATGCGCACCGGTTGCTCGGGTGAGCCGAGTCCGCTCGTGATGGCGCCGTCGTCCTCGGCTGCCGGGGTGGCCTTCGGGGCGTTCAGGTTGACGATGAGCAGCACCGCGGCGACGATGATCGCGACCGCGACGACGATTCCGCCGACGATCAGGCCGGTGCGGCTCTTCTTGGGCGGCGCGATGACCGGGTTTGCTGCGGGAGGGGTTTCAGACATGGCTGTGCTCTCTGGCTGTGTGGACAGGGGAGGGGATCGGCACTCTCTCGTGGAGGGCCGTTACCAGTCTCAGTCGACGAGCCGCGAGCGCGAAAACGTGTTGAGAAGTGTGACGCCGTGTGAACGTCTAGAAGTCGCCGAGGTTGCCGCGCAGGCCGCCGCCACCGAACTCGGTGCGCAGGATGCCCCGTCGGCGGAGGATCGGCACGAGCTCGTCGAGGATGCGGTGCACCGTTACCGGGTGTAGGTCGCCCCAGAGCAGAACGCCGTCGTTGTCCGCCGTTTCGCCGAGGTTCTCGATGAGATCGGCGAACTCCTCGGCGGTGCCGACGAACCCGCCCTGGCCGATGCGGCCGAGCTTCGCCTGCTTGGCGAGCATCGCCCGCAGGGGAGTGGTCGCGGGATCGTAGCCGCCGAGCAGGCGCTTGATGCTGCCCTGTGACACGTGGTCGCCGAAGAGCGACAGGTCGAGCGGAGCGTCGAGGTCGAGGGTCGTGAGGTCGGTCTCGAGGTCGCTCGACTGGCGTTCCGCGATGTGGCGCAGTGCGGCGTCATCCGGATTCGCCGAAGCGGCGACCAGCCGATCGGCCTCTTCGGCGCTCGAGACGAGCACCGGCTGGATCGCGAACAGGATCTTCACGTCGCTGGGGCGGCGTCCGCGTTCGACGGCCGCGGCGTGGATGCGCGCGCGGTACTCGCGGATGCTGTCCGGGTCGAGCGGAGCGAGTGCGAGCTGCACCTCGGAGTTCGCACCTGCGAAGCCGAGACCGCGGCCCGAACCGCCGGGCGAGACGATGACCGGCTCGCCGTCGGTGAAGGGGATGGCATTGAGCGGACCGTCGAACTCGAAGTACTCGCCGCGGTGCTGCACGGTGCGCAGCTTGGAGCCGTCTGCGTAGCGACCGGCCACGGGGTCGGCGAGCAGGGCGCCGTCATCCCAACTGCGCCAAAGGTCTCGGATTCCGCCCAGCCACTCTTCGGCCCGATCGTAGGCCGCGTCGTGGGGAAGGGCAGGCGCGCTGCCGAAGTGCCGGGCGCTGCCGGTGTCGGTGACGACGTTGAGGCCGAGTCGGTGGCCGCTCAGGTGCTGAAGCGTCGCGAACTGCCGGGCCGCCGTGTAGGGCAGGTAGGCGGCCGGGTTGACGGTGGGCACCACGCCGATGTGCGAGGTGGCGCCGAACAGGTAGGGGGCGAGCAGCAGCGGGTCGTGCTTGGGGCCGCCGAAGGCCTGGCGGATGCGCAGGTCGATCGTCGAGGCGTTGCCGAGCGAGGGGGCGTCCTCGATGATGAGCAGGTCGAAGCCGGCCTGCTCGAGCTCGCGGATCGACTGCTGGTAGAGCTCCGGCTCGGTCCAGCGGTAGTTCCAGTCGAGGTAGGGGTGACCCCAGCCGTGCGGGCCGAAGCCGCGGGCGAGGAACCAGCCGAAGTGCTGCAGCTTGCTCATCGCACCACCGTACGGGTTGCGGCGAGACCGCGCTCCAGGTCGGTGATGAGGTCGGGCAGGTCCTCGATGCCGACGGAGAGGCGCAGCGTGCCCGGCCAGATGCCGGCCTGGCTGAGCTCGTCATCCGTTCGCGCGTTGTGGCTCGTGGTGCCGGGGTGCAGCACGAGGGAGCGCACGTCGCCGAGGTGGGTCATGTGAGTGAAGGTCTCGAGCGCGTTCACGAAGTCGCGGGCCGCCTCGAGTCCACCGCGCAGGGTGAATGAGAACACCGAGCCCTGCCCGCGCGGCAGGTACTTCAGCGCCATCGGGTGGAACGGGTTCGCCTCGAGCCCCGAGTAGTCGACCGAGTGCACCTCGGGCTGCTGCTCGAGCCAGCGGGCGATGCCCAGCGCGTTCTGAGACTGGCGCTCGACCCGCAGCGACAGGGTCTCGATACCCTGGTTGATCAGGAAGGCGTTGATCGGCGAGGGCGTCGGGCCGAAGCGCAGCGCCATCACTTCGCGGAGGTACGCGATGCGGGCGAGGCCGCCGGAGCGCTCCGCAAAGCTGGGGTTTCCGTGCCGGTCGCGGGTGCTCAGGTGCGGGAACAGCTCGCCCGATCGCTTCGCATCGAACAGCCCGTTGTCGACGATCACGCCGCCGAGGGCCGCACCGTGACCGGCCAGGAACTTGCTGGCCGAGTGGATGACGATGTCGGCGCCGAAGTCGAGCGGACGCAGCAGGTACGGCGTCGCGAGCGTCGAGTCGATGATGAGCGGAATGCCGTGCCGGTGCGCGACTTCTGCGATCGCCTCAATGTCGAGGATGTCGTTCTTCGGGTTCGGGATCGACTCCGCGAACAGCGCCCGCGTGGTGGGCAGGATCGCGCTCTCCCACGCCTCGGGCGAGTTCGCGTCCGCGACGAAGTCGGTGCTGATGCCGTAGCGCGAGAGGTTGTCGGTGAGGAAGCCGCGGGTGCCCTCGTAGAGCGAGTTGGCGGAGAGCAGGTGGTCTCCGGCCTGCAGCAGGCCGAGGAGCGTGACGGCCACGGCGGCCTGGCCGCTGCCGACGAGCAGGGCCTCTGCCCCGTTCTCGAGATGGGCGACCGTGCGCTCCACGGCCTCGGCGGTCGGGTTCGCGACGCGCGTGTAGGAGTAGCCTTCCGCGCCGTTGAAGATGTCGCCCGCGTGGTCGAAGTCGTCGATGACGAAACCGGCGGTCATGTAGATCGGGGTGACTCTCGGGTTGACCGTGGCGCCGGTGCGCGCGCCGGCGTGCAGCTGGCTGGTCGAGAAGCCGACCGCCGCGTCGACGGGGTGATGGAGGGTCATGCGATACAGGGTGTCACGAGGCAGCGGTGCCGGGTGCGGTCCAGCTTCACACTTCGTCATGCGAACGGGGTGCTGACCGGCTCTTGCTTAGGCTGGGCAGATGACCATCGAATCGAGGGCCCTGCGCGTCGTGGCTGTCTCCGGCAGCCTGACCGACCCGTCCCGCACCACCGCACTGGTGGAGTCGATCGTCGCCGCGTTCGGCGACGTGCTCCCGATCGAGACGCACATCATCAAGCTCAACGAGCTCGGCCCGCACCTGGCCGGCACGCTGTCGCGCAAGGGACTGCCGCCCGAGGCGGAGGCCGAGCTGCAGGCCGTCGAGAACGCGGATCTCCTGGTCGTCGCGACGCCCGTGTACCGGGCATCCTTCACCGGGCTGTTCAAGCACTTCTTCGACTTCGTCGACCAGTACGCGCTCGTCGACACCCCCGTGCTGCTCGCCGCTACCGGCGGAAGCGAACGGCACGCGCTCATCATCGAGCACCAGCTGCGTCCGCTGTTCGGGTTCTTCCAGTCGCTCGCCCTGCCGGTGGGTGTCTACGCGCACGACTCCGACTTCACCAACTACACGATCTCGAACGAGCAGCTCACCGAGCGCATCAACAAGGCGATCGCCCGGGCGCTGCCGCTCGTGCGCTCGAGCCTCATCGAGAAGGAGAGCATCGAGCGAACTCTCGCGGGGGAAGAGGCGCTCTAGCCCTGCCCCGGCCGCCGGGACCCGCGGCTGGCAGTAGACCGCGTTGATTTGGGATGCCGTGTCACAGATTCCCGGGCTGTGCGGTCATAGCTCGTGTGACCCCCGACCTGAACGACATGGCGCCCACCGAATACGCTGGGCCCGTGCCCACCGACCCGCTCGACGACGCCTACGCGGTGTTCGCGAGCGTGCGGCCGAGGCTGTTCGGTATCGCCTACCGCATGCTCGGCAGTGCGACCGAGGCCGAAGACATCCTGCAGGAGGCGTGGGTCAAGTGGCAGGCCTACGACCGCAGCGTCGTCGAGAACCCGGCCGCGTTCCTCGCCACGATGACCACGCGACTGGCGATCAACCTCGCCACGAGCGCCCATGCCCGCCACGAGACCTATATCGGGCCGTGGTTGCCGGAGCCGGTCGACACGAGCGCGGATCCCGCCCTCGGCGCCGAGCGCGGGGAGGCCCTCGAGTTCGCCGTCCTGCTGCTCCTCGAGAAGCTGTCCCCGGTCGAGCGTGCCGCGTACGTGCTGCGGCAGGCGTTCGACTATCCCTACCCGCTGATCGCCGAGATCATCCAGAAGGAGGAGCCGGCCGTGCGCCAGCTCGTCAGCCGGGCTCGCAAGCACCTCGCGGCCGAGCGCCGCACCCGCGCAGCTGCCCCCGAACAGAAGAGGCTGCTCAGCGCGTTCCTGACCGCCGCGCAGACCGGCGACCTGATCGCGCTCGAGCGGTTGTTCACGGAGGACATCGTGAGCTACTCCGACGGCGGTGGGGCCGCGCTCGCCGCTCGCATCCCTGTCGTCGGCCGTGGGCGCGTCGCGAAGTTCGTCGCGGCCTTCTCGAGCCACTTCTGGACCGACGTCGACCTCCGCTGGGTGCAGGCCAACGGGCAGGCGGGCGTCGAACTGTCTCGTGACGGTGTGCCGTTCACCCTGCTCACCGTCACCGCGTCCCAGTCGGGCATCGACCACCTGCTGTGGATGATGAACCCGAGCAAGCTCTCCGCCGTAGCCGCGAGATGATGCCGGGCGCTCGCCGCCGGGAGGCGGTGGTGCAGGCGATCTCCGCGGCGCTCGACGCGGGCGACGAGCACGCTCTCGCGAACCTCATGACGGCACCCGTGGTCGCGGTGACCGACGGAGGCGTCGTGGGCGAGCCGGTCAGGGGTCCTCGCCGCGTGGCGCTCGGGCTCCTCGCGGTGGCGTCCGGCAGCGAGGTGACGATGCAGGGCGTGAACGGTGAGTCCGGCCTTGTGGTGCGCCGTGACAGGCGAGTGGTCGGAGTCGTGTGCTTCGACATCCCGCGCTCGAAAGTCACTCGAGTCTGGCTCACCCTGAACCCCGAGAAGCTGCGGCACTGGAACTGATGTCACAAAATCGATGCGCCGCCTGTCTTAGCTGGTGACCGGATGCCCCGGTCGCTGACTGAAGGGTTCGACCATGAAGATCGTCGTCATCGGAGGCACCGGCCTCATCGGCTCCAAGCTCGTCGCGAAGCTGGGGGAGCACGGCCACGAGGCCATCGCCGCCTCACCCAACTCCGGCGTCAACACGCTCACCGGCGAGGGTCTCGCCGAGGTACTCGGGGGCGCGCAGGTGGTCGTCGACGTGTCGAACTCCCCGAGCTTCGAGGATTCCGCCGTTCTCGACTTCTTCACCACCTCGACGACCAACCTGCTCGCCGCCGAGAAGGCCGCGGGTATCACCCACCACGTCGCCCTGTCGGTGGTCGGCACCGAAGGTCTGCCCGAGAGCGGCTACATGCGCGCAAAGGTCGCCCAGGAGAAGCTGATCAAGGAGTCGGGCATCCCGTTCTCGCTGGTGCACGCCACGCAGTTCTTCGAATTCGTCAAGGCGATCGCGCAGGGCGCTACCGAGGGCAACACCGTTCGCCTGTCCCACGCGCTGATCCAGCCGATGGCGGCGGATGACGTTGCGACTGCCGTGGGCCGCACGGCCGTGGGTTCTCCCCTCAACGGCACCCTGGAGATCGCCGGCCCGGAGGAGTTCGGCATGGACGAGCTCATTCGCACCGGGCTCGCCGCGCAGGGCGACCCGCGCGAGGTCGTCGTCGACCCCGGCGCTCTCTACTTCGGTGCCCCGCTCCAGGAGCGTTCGCTCCTTCCCGGCGCAGGAGCGACGACCTTCGAGACCACGTTCGCCCAGTGGCTCGCGGCGCAGTCGTGAGAATCGCGGTCATCGGGGGCACAGGCCTCATCGGCACCAAGGTGGCCGAGCAGCTCGGGGCGCACGGTCACGACGTGGTCGTGGCATCCCGTGCCACCGGCGTGAACTCGTACACGACCGAAGGGCTGGCGGAAGCGCTGGACGGGGTCGAGGTCGTCGTCGACACCTCCAACTCCTCCTACCTGGACGCGGCCGCGGCGATGGAGTTCTTCTACGCCTCCACACTCAACCTGCTCACGTTCGGGCGGGCCGCGGGAGTCAGGCACCACGTCGCGCTCTCCGTGGTGGGCACCGACCGTCTCGCCGCCTCGGAGGGCGGCTACTTCGCCGCGAAGGCCGCGCAGGAGAAGCTCATCGTCGAGGCGGGCCTGCCCTACTCGATCGTGCACGCCACCCAGTTCTTCGAGTTCGTGCGCAGCATCGGCGACGCGGCGACCGGGGCGGGCCAGGTGCGGTTGTCGAACGCCTACATCCAGCCGATGGCGGCGGATGACGTTGCCCGGGCTGTCGCCCGCACGGCCGTGGGGACGCCGGTGAACGGCCTCGTGGAGTTCGCCGGCCCCGAGCGATTCCGGCTCGACGACCTGGTGCGCCACGAGCTGAAGGCCCGCAGCGATCCTCGTGAGGTGGTCGCCGACCCGCTCGCCACCTACTTCGGGGCGGATCTCAGCGAGACCGAGCTGCTGCCCGCGAGTACGGCGACCCTGTCCACGACGACCTTCTGGGACTGGCTCGGGGCACGCTGACCGCACGTGCAACCCCGCGGGCACCACGGTATTGACCCCGACGCAACGTCATAGTCTTGAGTGACAGCATGAGACCTGTTCCCGTGCTGTACCTCGCGTCCTATGCCTTCTCCCTGCTCGGCAACTCGATCGCCGCCGTGGTGTTCCCGCTGCTCGTGCTGCAGCTCACCGGAAACCTGATGTCCTCGGGAATCCTCGTGGCCTCGACGGCGATCCCGTCGTTCTTCGCGGGAATCTTCATGGGAGTGGTGATCGACCGCGTCAACCGTCGCACCTCGTCGGTCGTGGCCGACCTGGTCTCGGCCGCTTCGGTCGCGGCCCTGCCCATCGTCGACCTGGTCACCGGTCTCGAGCTCGGCTGGTTCGTGCTGTTCGGCATCATCGGCGCATTCGGTGACGTGCCCGGGATGACGGCTCGCGAAGCGATCCTGCCCGCGATCGTTCGTCACGGTGGCGTCTCGGCCGAACGACTCATCGGCATCCGCGAGAGTCTGGGGGCGCTCGTGATGATCATCGGCCCGGCTGCGGCGGGCACCCTGATGGTGCTCTTCGACGGCTCGGCGGTGCTCTGGATCACCGCCGCGACGTCGCTCGTCGCCGCGCTGCTGTCGCTGTGCCTACCGGGGCGGGTGGGAGCGGTGACGACGCACCGCGCGTCGCGCACCAACGCCTGGCGCGAGCTGGTCGCCGGTTGGCGAGTACTGTTCGTCAGCAATCGATTCCTGCGCGCGGTCACGATCCTCAACGTCGTGCTGGTGGTCGTTCTCACGGCAGTGCAGGGGATGCTGCTGCCCGCCCACTTCGCCTTCCTCGACGAGCCGGGCCTGCTCGGCTTCGTGCTGACCAGCCTCGCCGCGGGCACCCTGGTCGGTGGGGGCATCTACGCCGTCTTCGGTTCACGCGGCACGCGACGCACCTGGTTCGTGACCGGCATTCTCGGCACGGTCGTGGGAATCGGGGTTGTCGCGGTGCTCCCACCGATCGCGATCGTCTTCGCCGGAGCGTTCGTCTTCGGGATCTCGGCCGGGCTGTTCTCGAGCCTTCTGGGCGTGATGATGCTGGACGGGATCCCGGAGAACGCCCGCGGGCGGATCATGGGTACGCAGAACTCGCTCATGATGCTCGCCGCCCCCATCGGCATGGTCTCCGTCGCCCTCATCGGCGACGGGTTCGACCTGAGAACCGCGGGTATCACGATGGCCGCGGTGTGGGCGGTGACCGCCGGGATCGCGTTGCTGGCTCGCTCCCTGCGTACCCTTGATCCTGAACCGGAGGGAGTTCCCGTCGATGCGTAGCCACGACCTCGCCTCACTCGCCCATGTCACGGTGCGCACGCTGCGCCACTATCACCAGGTCGGAGTGCTCCCCGAGCCCCCTCGAGGTTCCAACGGCTACAGGGATTACAGCGTGCACGACCTCATCCGGCTGCTGCGGATCCGGCGCCTGGCCGCGATCGGCATCCCGTTGGAGAGAATGGCGGGGGTGCTGGATTCCGGGCAGGAGGAACAGGGCGAGCTGCTCGACCAGCTCGACGCCGACCTCGATGCGCAGATCGCGAGCCTGCAGGGGCAGAAGGCGCTGATCCGGTTGATCCGTGCCCAGGAGTCGGCGCTCGACCTGCCGCCCGAGCTTGCCCGGTTCGTGGCGATGTTCGCGGGGTCGGGGCTCTCCGAGTCGATGGCTCGTATGGACCGCGAGCAGGCGATCCTGCTGACGCACCTGGCCGGTGACGACGGCAACAGGCAGCTCGTCGAGATGTACGAGCGGATGACGGAGCCGCCCACCCGTGAGCTCCTCATCCAGCTCGCCCGGGATTTCGACGCACTCGGCGCCGAGGCCACCGACGAGCAGGTCGCCGAGGTCGTGGCGCACGGACTCCGAGTGATCGGTCCGCTCTCCCACGAGCTCTCCCCACCCGATGCGGTGCCGCTGGTCGACGAACGTCAACTCGCTCACCTGCTCAGCGACTATCAGCGGGGAACCTTCACCGGCCCGCAGCAGAGGGCCTTCGCCGAGCTGATCGAGCGGCTCTCCGCCTGAACACGCAGAAAGCCCCGCGCTTCTCGCGCGGGGCCCTCTGCGGGACTACTGGGAGGATTAGTCGCCGAGGATCGAGTTGAGGTCGACGTCAGCAAGCACGTCGTCGACGAGGCCGTCGACATCCACGACGCCGTCGACCAGGTCGCCCACCTCGGAACCGACGCTGGTGTCGCCACCGACCGAGTTGCCGTTCCCGCTGTTGTTGCCGACAGCGGTGTCGTTACCCGAGGCGATCGGTGCGGTGATCGGGGCGGTCACGTCGTTACCCGAACCGATGGCGTTCCCGCTGCCGATGTCACCGATCTCCGGCGCGACGACGACGGGGGAGGAGGTGGAGATATCACCGACGATGGCCGAAACGTTGTCGAGAAGGCTCGTGGTGGTCTGGCTCCACGACGAGGTCGTGTCGTGGCTGGACGTGGTGTCCGCCATGGCGGGAGCCGCGAAGCCGGCAACCATGAAGGCTGCAGCAGCGACGCCGGTGGTACCGAGGATGGTCTTCTTCGTGATGTTGTTCATCATTGTGAACTCCTTCAATCGTTTGTCCGTGGGACTCCCCGAGCCTGTCTGGCCCGGTCGTTCCCTGGTGCACTAGGACTCCGGGGCGACCCCTGCAATCGGATTGCGGCGCTCGCCGGAATGACCCCCGAACGGGTGCGATTCCCCCGGCGTCGGGATGACGTGACACCCGCGATTCCGGGCCAGGATCGGGGTTGCCGGGCCGAACCTCAGAAATGGCTGGGTGCTCCATCCGGCGGGTCCTGACGCGCCAGCCGAATACGATGGAGCCATGACCTCAACCTCCCAGCTGCCCCCCAAGGACGTCGGCACCGCCTACCTGTTCTGGCTCGCCTCGTTCGTTCTCGTCTGCGGCCTGCAGCACTTCTACCTCGGCAAGATCGCGCGGGGCGTGATCTGGATCCTGACCGCGGGCCTCCTCGGCGTCGGCACGATCATCGACCTCTTCACGCTCGCCGGCCAGACCCGCGAGGTCAACCGTCGCCGCGCGGCGGGCATCCAGTGAGCTTCGTCCTCTCCGATGAGGTAGCGGAGGCCCTTGCGACCAACACGCCCGTCGTCGCCCTCGAGTCGACGATCATCTCCCACGGGCTGCCCCGCCCGCGTAACCACGAGGCAGCCATCGAGTTCGAGAACATCCTGCGCGCGCAGGGCGTCACCCCGGCCACGATCGCGGTACTCGACGGCGTCGCGCAGATCGGCCTCGACGCCGAGGGCGTGCGCCGCATCTCCGAGGAGAAGCTCGCCAAGGCGAGCGTGCGCGACCTGCCCATCATCGCCGCCGCCGGCTCGAGCGCCGCGACCACCGTCGCCGCGACTTCGCACCTGGCCGCACTGGCCGGCATCAGGGTCTTCGCCACGGGCGGGCTCGGCGGTGTCCACCGCGGGGCGTCATCCACGTTCGATGAATCGGCCGACCTCTCGACGCTGGCCGTCACCCCGATCACCGTGGTGTCCGCGGGAGTCAAGTCGGTGCTCGACATCGCCGCGACCCTCGAGCGCCTCGAGACCCTGAGCGTGCCGGTCATCGGTTACGGAACGACGATCTTCCCGAGCTTCTGGCTGCGCGAGTCGTCGTTCGAGCTCGACTGGTCGGTCGAGAACGCCGCCCAGGTCGCCGACGTCATGTTCGCGCAGGACGCCCTCGGCCACGGCCAGGGCATCGTCGTCGCCAACCCGATCCCGCTCGAACAGCAGTGGGACCCGGCCGAGCACAACCGCATCCTCGAGATCGCTCTCGCCGAGGTGGACGAGAAGGGCATCTCCGGCAAGTCGGTCACACCGTTCCTGCTGCTGCGCATCGTCGAGCTCTCCGGCGGACGCAGCCTCGAGGTGAACCTCGACCTCGCCCGCAACAACGTGCGGGTGGCCGGCG
>Ga0247807_10001586_pt1 | contig 13131 bp, 6 predicted proteins | sample UWRJL074202C1_FD_179931 | JGI IMG/M metagenome (GOLD analysis project Ga0247807, IMG submission 179931) | Plant litter microbial communities from Arlington Agricultural Research Station in Wisconsin, United States - UWRJ-L074-202C-1 | ecosystem: Environmental > Terrestrial > Plant litter >...
CAGAGTAATTTTTTGGACGCCAGTGGGAACGCACGCACGGGATCCATGCAGGCTATTTTGGAATTTTGGGTTTGGTCACAAAAAAAAAACCGGGGTGGGGAGGTACATATACCCAAAGCCAACTTCTCCAAAGTGTAACCCATCAAACAAGCCAATATAATACTCCTTTCCAATCTACACTGTTGAACTTTTTCTCCATGACCCTTCCTTTGACCAAGACCTTCGCGCACTAACAGCCGACGTCGATCAATGGGAAAATGTCAAAGCACAAGACCATTGAATACTCGATGCCTGCTGCCTCGTTCACAGCAACTAGAAAACTAAGCTTACGCTAGGCTTTGTCAATATGAATTCTCTAGCAGGCTCCTGGCGGTGTCCAAATAAAGGGGGTTACCGGAGTCACTGATTAGATTCGATCCACATCAAAACGTATTAAGAAGTGGAACAGGAATGGGATGAATGCGTAGGAGACATGGCTTAATTGAGCCACGTCTCTTCTAGACATGTAGATTGATCACTCGGATATTCAATGAGGCTTAACCCTGGCGCTTTCTAGGTGAGCCAATGCACAGTTAGTTTACTGAACGTCTCTACGCATATTGTTGAGGTGGCTGGCTATATTTTGGCATCAAACCCAATCACCATCAAATCATGCAGTCAAAACACAACACAGCAGAGATCAACAACTGCACTTAAACTACTTTCATTGCCTTCTTCATTCTTTGTTAACCGCTCTTATTGCTCCCCCACACACTTGTATCATGAAATGCTTATAAGACATGTTTCCTAGGTGTGCCTCCACCCCCCCAATAGTCACCGCGCTATTAATCTAAACTCATCCTTTGCATATCTCCGATCCGAAATAACCAAGATCTGTGGCCAGATCGGAGTCTGTGCAATTATATGGAGGGTGTTCTGTTTCGGCATACCAAGGATCTTGTTTGAGATTACCGAGAATGGCTCATCGACAAAATCAAGCGATCATGTGTGATCCTTGTGCAGCATACAAATATTTCCCGGCTCTTTCATGAGAGACCGATCAGATATTCAAACTACCTTTCAACTGACATTGCTCCCGCCCTGGTGTTTCGCTGCCGCCTCGATTTCCAACTGCAATTTAGCAATATCAGCTAGAATGTCCACTCCCCCGATGCCAATGCTACTTTCTCGCTCTGGCAGCTTCTGAATACTTCTTCCGCTCTCTCCACTGACCCGTCTTCCTTCCTCACCCGTAAGATATGTACCATCCCCATCCATACTAGCATGACCATGATGTCTAGGTGGTGGCGGAGGCGGAGCCATTGAAGTGCGCTTGCTGGTGGTCATATCAAAGCTAAGGACAGACGCGGGTCTACCACCACTTGTACTTCGCGAGCTGTTTCTCGCAGGTGGTGGAGTCGGAGGGAGACTCACAGTCGAAGATGAGACAAGGTGGTTCTGTTGCAACTCTGTATGGGGCCTTCTGACACTGCCAACTTTTCGAGATGGAGGAGGTGGTGGTGGAGCTTTCCCACCACTAGATCCAAGTTCTCCAACAGCTATACTCTTCCGTCGAGTAAGGTTAAGCTCTCTCAGATATGGGTCTCCATCTTCTTCTACTTTTGGTGAGAGTCTGCCAGTGTCTCTAATAACTTTTGTATCCGTAACTTGTTGGCTATGCCGCCTCGAGATCGGTGGCGCAGGTGGTACCTTTCGCCGCACTGATGTAGAAGGCGAAGGGGGTTCTGGAGTCTTTCCTGCACTTTCCTTGTCAAATATTGACTCGCGGTCAGATTCATGTGAAGTTCTATCTGGCGCTGGTGGAAGTGGTTTATTTAGATCCGTGGTAGAGGGGTTTGAAGCAGAACTATACGTGAAGTATTGCTGGGAGTTAAACGAGCTTGGGGTTGGAGGTTGAGGTGAGCCAAGGGCTATTGGAGGAGAAGTCTCATCTCGCAGCTCAACCTTGATAAGTTTGCCGTGTTTGGAGCTTGGTGGGGGAGGAGGTTTTCTATTAGACGTTACTGAATAATTCACAACCTCTCTCCCACGGCGTTCGTCATCAACAACTTCGTGGGATGTGTGTGGTGATCCGTATTGGACTTCATGTACAGGTTCTGTTACAGACTGGCGTAAGAGGGAGGACGTATTTGTGCTGCTGCCTCTATCTTCTAAGCTATGATGCGCCTGAGATACTGTTGGTGTGACACCTAATCCAGCATCCCCCGTCATGAGAAGTCTTTGAAAAGCATTCACATCCAGCGCAGGCCGCCCTGCATTTGCAGTGCTACTTATCGGCGTTGCCCCCTCTCTTTCTGGATGTTCAAGTGTTTCTAATGTTCTTGAAAATGGGTTCGCAGGCACATGTCTGGGTATAGTAGTCGTCTCACTCTTGGAAGACCCCAATTCTGAATTACGAAAAGGATCTGGTTGAAATGTAGTTGGCGATGTGGCTTTCGTAAATATGTCTTCTCCTACAGTAGAGGCAGAGTCTGGAATGGATGACGTAGAGGGCGAGGGTGGTGGAGGTGACTGTACTCGTACTTTCTTCGAAGCTTTCTTAGGTGCATCAGAACTTAGGATGTTTGAAGTATCAAGGGGAGGCATCGATCGTTGCATTGTATTCGGGGCATGATTACTGTTGGCTGGAGGTTCGGAAGCAGGGCCTTTCCTCCTAAATGGATTCGAGGAGGGATTGTTGTCTGCCATGATTCCCAACCATCGATAGCAAGGTGCCAGCGGCAGTGAGTCGGGTAGTTTTGCTATACTAGAGCTAGTTGTGACATCTCGACAGCCTTTACAAATGTTGTGTTTCCGGATGCGACGGTGACAGTTGCTTATCGGATGGGTCCGTGCACCAAGCTATTCAACAGGCAGAAAAGGGGTGCGGGCTGGATTAGGACATATCAAAACATGGAAATAAGATCACTTCCAGTCCACTTCAAGCTTGTGAGTTACTTGTAACGAAAAGTTCTGGAGATAAAATCACTTTTAGTGTGATCATCTATTTAGTTGCTCTAGCATGTAAATCCCAAGTTCTTGTGACACGAACTATTCCTTACCCCCCGTAAATCTCAAACAACCAATGCTTCCTGGGTATACCTTTTAACTCCCAAGCACGCCGGTACGCTAATAAAATCGAAGAAGACCAGATCGCTCATAAATAATCAGAGCCAAGCAGAAGCATCAAGGTTAGATTTTCGAATCAAATTGTGCGTTGTTTCAAGATACGACGATTCTCAACAAGGCGTCCTTGATCGATGTGATATGTTGCATCTGCTGGGTTGACCACGAAAGGAAGTTTATATGTACGGCCTTCTTTGTCAACGGCTTGCCAGTTCACTCCCTTGCAGTACTTAGTAGCAAAGCGTGCACCCGAACTAGTCGGCCGAGAAAAGGCAACGTAGCGTTTACCAATCGGTCCATTACCAAACGACTTCCTAACCACATCGACAAGACTCGTGGCAAGTCCTTGACGTTGAAATCGTGGTTTCACACACACTCGATCAACAGAAACAGCCACACTGAAAATATTGTCAAGACTGACCCACTCCTGAGTGCCCCGTGGAGGGTGCCTAGGATCAACAGGGCCATGAAAGTAGTAGCAAATAGGACCATGATACCACTCTCCAGCCGATGAGATAGATTCTGCCAGAACCAGAGCTGCGAACTCATTGTCAATCGTTTGGAAATAGATCTTGTAACGAGGAACTGGAACCTTGCCATGATGTTCATCCGTGTAACTGAACAAATCATCTTCATCAATGGCTGGTCCATCAAGAACATTGTAGCTATCTTCTAAGGCCTGTAGGCCATATTTTTGCCACATCCGAGACGAGGCCACAGAAACACAGAAAATCTGATGATGGGAGCCCTTGTCATCTTTCCAATCATCGAGCAAAATTCCCGGCTCTAATTTCAGAGGCTGTTGACCTTGGATACATGCGCGGTGAACTTTATCATGGCATTTGACGTCCTCCTTAAGTGTCGTATTATATAGGAACTTGCATATATTACAAAAGTCGAGAACGGACTTATCCGTGGCTAGCGTGGTTTGAATATAGGATTTAGCTGCGCTGGGCTTGGTCTTCGATGGAGCAGTATTCATCTTTGCCATGTGCTTCAGAAAGGCAGATACATCTTGACGAGTTGGCTGAGCGTTGTTATCCTCCTTAGCACTGTTTTGTTCAAAGGCCACGTCGTCCCAATCAATGGGAAATGGTAGGGTGTGATCTCCCAGAGAAGACATCGTTCCCGAGTGTAATGCGGATTTTATGTTAAGCCGTCTCTTCGGTTTGGTTGATATTGATTTTCGGAGCAGCGTAGGGCTCCACGGTTCGGAAGGTGGAGATGATGAGGGAGAAGATATCGAGGCCTGATTATTGGCGCTAAATGGGGGGATTGTGTTCTCGTCAGAGATTGAAGATAGAATGGTAGTTTTCGTGATGACGCTTGGGGCTGTACGAGGAAGAGGTTGGAAGTACTGGCGTATTGAAAGCCGTGGACTTTTTGTGTTCTTTGGCACAGCTTGCTGAACTGGCTGTGTGCTTAGGGAATTTTGGATCGAGGCCGTTGTGTGTGCTTGTGTCTCTAGATCTAGATGTATGTAAATATTGGCAAATCCAACTTGTGTACAAGAGGATAAGCAGGACAGGGGATTATGTGCCAAAGATGTTGGCCTTGACTTTGGATTCTGGACAACAGACACAGAAAGCAATACATACCATTGGATTGTGTCTTGTGCAGAGCACTTGATTTAGATTCTTGATTTGACCAAGAGGATCTTTCTATCTTTTGTTTTTTGACTGGTCCTGAGTTGAACGAGTCTGTTGTGCCACCTAACACTGTTGCCACTTCTGCTGGCCTCTTCTTCCTAGCAGGTTCACATACGTTTCGTTTGCTATAAGTTTTGATTGACTTCCCAGGCAAGTTTCTGTATTCCTGTTTGTTAGGATATGATCAAGCTGGTAGGTGAGGGGGGATGCTGGAGACTTGCCTGGAGCTTTTGTCTGATTTGTGTGATGACGCCATTTTGGGCACACTGATAAGCGACATCTTTATAGTCGTCAGACTTCAATCCGAGAAAGAAGGGCAGTTCAAGTTGTTTGGTAAGTGAGGAAATCCATGAGGTTCGGAGTTTGTTCACGTTAATGATTAAACGCGTGAACCCTACTCCATAAAAACGCGCCAAGATATTTATCATGTGATATTTGCTCCACCTTTTCTTTCTAGTTTCTTTATCACAATTTAGATACAGTAATTGATAGGAACCATGACTTGCCTGAAGAGAACCAATAGTTCTTGTTTTCCATGGTATACCTTGCTTCTTCATTGAATCGAGTCCCTTCAGGTATTGGGATGTTGCACTCCATTATTCAATTTCCTGTGTGCACTCCCAACATCTAAAGTGTAGTGTTAGTATTGATACAACCAATACATCCTACTTAGCAATCGTATTGAGTAAGGCAAGTGTCGCGAGCTTCTATAGACCTATATTAAAACAGAAATCAAGACAGATGTTGGTAATCTATATTGTCCTTTGGACCAAGTTGCATTCATTTAGAGCTAAACTGTTTTTCTGCACAAGCAAATATAATTCTCATTTCAATCAACTCTGATGCATCAGATTCCAAGTCCTAGCCAACTTTTGGCCTTTGTTGGAGAGTGTCATTCAACAAGTATGTGATTGTCTGTTTTTGCTTCTAGGATCTCAATAATGTTCATATTCATGTCAAAGACATATCAGCTTGTGTTTGAAAGGGCTAAGGGTACCAAATAGACCGAGTACTCACTTCAGACATAACTATTAATTCCAATAATCTTGAGCTAAGTATACTTGCTGGGGTGAATAATGATGAGCGTGTCAATCTTTTGTGCTGTGGCAATATTTCAGCGAGTTGGCATTGCGTATGATAAGTCAAAATTTGGTTAACTTATCACTTGAGTGATCAAGTTATGTCTATAGAAACTATGATATTAAAGCATCAAGTTGCCAGCCATCAAAGCTGCTTAGAAAGTTACCATCAATCCCATACTCTCAGCTAGAGGCTTAAGCGAGAATAGAACAACAAAAAGCATCCATAAATACCAGCGCTGTCAACATGGTAGCGGAAATATAGCCATCCGAAAGTGACTTAGTCCAAATACTCTTCACAACATTTTCAGAAAATGTTATTCAGAAGAAGCAATTAGTTCAAGAAGTAAATGATCCAGCAGGAATGGAATTGGCTTGGCGGCTGACTAGCGAAGAGTGTAGTGTCTCTACATGGATAGACAAAGTAAATTGACTTTCAAACGATACTGTATGTAAAAAGCCCCGATCCCTCACCTTGTCTATTTCTAATACTAGCTATTAAAGTCATAGAGTGTGGGGAAGATGGAGATATCAGTAGTGGCTAACTAGGGTAGTTTTCCCCTCACTGTTCATCCACAAATTCCACTATCCCACTTATAAGACTCGAGTACTAACCAAAGGACACTGAGCCACGTTGTTAGACTTGCAACAAAACCCCTCTATTATCATCTGTATTGCCAAAGCTATATCGCGATCCGCTGGTCACAGCCTCGGTTCTCCTTGCAAGGTTAGGGCTTCGCCTCATTCTCCGTCAGCAACTACCAACATTTGTCAAAAAGCACTACCCTTCTCTATATCACAACTCCGGATATTGGTCTGAAGCGGTTATGGTAGCATCAAATCAAAGATGATTTCAGGCCTTCGTAAAACATGCTGCTTTCCACTTTGTTTCCGTAGAAAGGAAGCATCATGAAAGGTTTTGTCGGTATTTACATAACCATCTCAACCACCATAACCATCTGAACAGATGATCCAAGGATGAAATATAAAGCTCCACTATGTGCGATGTGCGACAAAAATGCTGAATCATGAATGAGTGGAATATCGGACGGGTAAATGAAATCCATTTTGCTCCATGTGGTGGGCCAACTCATCCACCTCTCATCATGTGGAGGCAAAGTTGAGCTTTTGATCCACCAACAATCCACCAGATGAGATCCACCGCGACAGACAAAGCTTTGACACAATCTTGCGACAAGCAACAAACAATGTAGGAGTTGAGAAATTTGGTCTGCTTCTGGGTGTATGTCGCTGGCTGTGTCAGTGGCGAATGCCGCGCCACTTCCTTTGTAGGTTGGATTTACCACGCCGCAATATCAATGTGCAATAGGATCTTTTGAGGATTGCTTTGTGCTTGAGTTATGTCAGGTGGTCAAGTCATTCTGTGCTTTCTCTAGTCTTCTGAATGCGATTGCCATGATTGGCAAATATCCCGGTAAATCTACGTAAGTGCTTCCATAGCAAAAGTTTCTCAAAGCTGATCTAATCAATACATATCCTGTTTTCAAACATTGTCGAACACTCCTCTCGCGGCCAATTGCAATGTAGAATTTGGTAAATAGTAAAGTTGCTATCAACGACAGCTCCCAAGTTCCTAGGTCTGCCTTACCACTGATATTAGCCAGTCGTGTTTTAAAATGTCTTTTTGAGCTTAGAAAATGCCGCACAGCGGCCTCTGGTATTTTAAAGCTCTTTTCTGCAATCACCAATGCAAGTGCAATATGTTTGATGCACTGTTCACTGTGACATAGTTGGAGCATGAGTTTTTGTACACAGCTCCCATTTGTACATTGCAAAAGACGTTGGAACCAGTACCCATCTTTCTGATTCAGTTGAAGTTCAATTAAGGACGTCAAAGGCTGGGAAATCCTCTGAATGGTACGTGACCAAGATGGTAGTGAAGTTGACCTGCGTGGAATTGGTGACGACAAATAGAATTTGCCAAAGGTGTTGCAAATTACTGGAAGCTTGGCCAAAGTCTGATCTTTTTTGATACATTTCTCATCATAAGACTCATCTTTCTTTGGTCTGTAATAATTTGCAACACACTCCCCGTTGAAGCTATCTGCTGGATATTCGTAATAAGATAGCTCTTTCGCAGTCTGAGAAACCCAAATCCTGTATATTGTCAAAACCCACTTTGTCTTTGCATTGAGGTTGGAACATACTCGCAAGATTCCTGTTGCATTGATTTTCTGGTAAACCAGCTTCTCTTCTTCCTTTTCGTCTTTGGCCGTTCCGGGGATGATTTTAGACGTGTTAGAAAGTGGCCATTCTGAGCCCTTAGTTTCTGGACAGGAGGAAACGACTGGATGGCCGTTTTTGAGGCAATCAGATCATCGATGTTGAGCGATGAAATGTGCCATTTCGTGCTGGAAGACCTGAAGTCAAGCCACTGAGTGTGTGCGGATATTGAAAATTTGAACTGTTTCCCTGTCCCACAACACATCTAGAATATCTGCGGCTATAGCTTGTTACTGGACGGAGGCGTGTAGAGGGATGTAATCATAAACTAATAGTATGAGGCGGGCGTACTTATAAGGATTAAGTACTGGGTATTCCATTTAAGCTACAAGCCTGAGAAGGAAGCTCCCCTCCTGTTCGCATGATGGAGAAAAGAAGCCTCAGGGGATCGAAGCTCTGATTGGGGACCAAAAGACAAGCGTTCCGGTACCTTATTTATCAGTAGATGATCTACACATGGGGTCTTCTTTTTTCGCTAGGGTAGGCAATGAGTCTATTTATCCTGCCTCGCATGACTTACCATTGCAGAAATGTTGCGTTACATGTTTAATTAAGATAGACCTTCATCTGAGTGTCACAAAGCGCCTAAGAAGTTTTTTTTGGTACAAATGTAATAGTTCATAAAAGCACATGTTGATGAGAGTGGTGATGTTTTACAATCTGGGAAAAGTCTGGTAACGAGGAGGCTGGGGTTTCAAAAAAGGTGAAGTCGACCCTCGGTGGTTTAGCGATCAATTCCCATTATTACAAAAACGCAAATAGCTCCATGAACCAGGATACCGCTGTTCTACAATACAACGTAATGTCTTAGTTCCAAAGCCAAACTTTGGGCCACTCTTGTTATTATTTGGTAGCGTTGACTTCTACCTGTCATACGTGTCAATGAGGGAGCAGACAATGGTCTGGATGCACGTTAAATATTTTAAGATGATCAAATTTGTCGAAGCGTCTCGGCTTTATAACGCTTCTCGGCTTCTTGGTCCCTTGCTAGGAAGGACTTCTCCCGGAATAAGATCATTGGGTGTTTCTCAATGCTGAAACCTTACAATCTCAAAATTTGGTACTTCTCTATACACCGAGGGCAACTGCAATTCAGGCATAACTTATGTCGTGAAATGGCTCTATTTTATGTAAGTGACTACATTCGCTAGCAGCGAGTGAGCATTTAAAAGTGAAATTTGACCCCTATTAGGTCCCGAGACGCTCTAATCTGTATCTGGTCCTCTTGCTAAGACTACAATAAAGATAAATAGTTGTAGGAGCAGCACCAAGACAACCTTTGTTGTTATATACAATGATGGTGGTTTTTATACGGGGAAAAGCTGTATGACGGAGGCGTCGTTCCCTAGGAAAATCTATTTGTACGAGATGTAGAGTATAGCTGTGAGAAACCGAAGTTACGTAGATTCTCTCCATGATACAATCAGCAGCAAGAAAGCAAAGGTTTCATTCTCCTTATGGAGAATATGTGTCCTGTAACGGTTACAGCTTTCTTGAGTCCAAGTCACACCATACTAGCTTGTCTTCACCTTACGGTAGTGACCAGTATTTTAACAGATTAAGCGCCCCATATTGACTGCTAACTTGAGTCAACCTGCTTTTAACCCGAGTTTGGAGACAAAATTGCGCATGTAATCTAGCCAGATGTGTTTATTAGATGTCTTTATTTGTCAATAGCGTGCTCAATTATTCTCGAAAGGAGCAATCACAAATTCATATCTACTGGTCCAAAGTACATGTAGGCTTCCTGCCCACGGAGAAAGACATTGATTTCAGGTAACTTGCTCCCTTAAGCTCATGACTATTGAGATACTTGTTGTAGGTTTTCAAGACTTAGCGCCTTCAGTTACTAAAACCTCCTAGACAGTGTTGCTGATATCTTATTACATTGTAACCTCTAGATCATGCTGATTTATCAGTTCGTATTCCTTTTCTCGAATCTTAAGTAGTCAATCTCTCCTGGGGCGTTGAATAATTGATACTGCACGTTTGATATTGACATGCCAAGACAGAATAGAAATACATTAGACTTCTCAAGACAACACTGTTAAACTTCCATACCGGGATTTTAACAAGCAACAAGTTGTTTACTGGATTCTATTTAGTCTCATTCTGTCCAACAGGAGCGCACTAGAATAAGGATTCGCTATTGATCCTAAAGTTCACTGCCACTTTTTGAGGACAAGCAACAAAGCTAACTTTCAACTTGCCTCACCTATCGGCAACATCTAAACCAAGCCCAACTGCTATTCCTCATTCCTAATAATCCGGCTTTCCGATCTCCCAAGCCGAATCCAAGCCAATTCCAAGCCAACCAGCCTCTCAAATCATTAAAACTGCCACTCGCCAACGCCAAGCAACAAATGTTCATTATCTCTTCCTTCTCCCAACCACCACCAACAACCCCAAATACCAACCAACTATACTCATTATTTCCCAAGCCCGGTCCGCCGCTTCCCACGCTCCTCCATATGACAAGCTTCCACTACTCCGCCATGCTTAAAAATTCTCTCCACCGCCACAAGCCCAACCACGAAATCTCCGCCACACCTCCGCCACATTAACGTAGATGTGCAACAAAAAAAAAATGCAGCTTGCCAGCTTTGAGTAGAAGCGAAAGCTCCTCAAATTACCTTTTGAAACAGGATAAATTTCGATCTCACCAGCCTCATTTCGCCAAATTGTGGCGAGCCCATGGCGGAAATTGGAGCGTGTTCGGCCGCTCGGTGTGAGTTTTGACACGGAGTATATGATACAAAGAGCCTTAGGAAAGGTAAAACGAAAAGAATAGCAGGGTTAAATGTAAAAGGCGAAATGAAGCACGGATTGAATAGTTGGATAAGAAAATCAAGGTTTTCTGGTTCCCTAATGATATATGCCAAGAAATTTGAACCGACTGAAGAAAAGAGCCCACTGACAAAAGGGTGGTCTTTTAGTTATACACTCCCCAAGATAGATTTGAGTTATAGGCATAGCGTAAAATTAATATTTCGCCTACGCATACAATGATTGGCAATGAACAAACGTGTATCGGGATCCTGCGCTCTGCGCACCATCCAGCAAATAGCTTCTATGTAAATTCTCCTGAACTGCTTATATAGCAGCCGCTATGATACCCAAATAGCTAGCACTTAAAATAAATAATATCTAGAAATTTTCTTTACCCCAGCAGAAATTGAAGCCTGAAGATATGTCGTTAGTTCTGTGTTTTCAAAGGAGATGAAGAATATAAGTTGAGAGGGAGGTGGGCATACCAGGTTCACTGTACATATTACACTTGATGTGCAGTTGACTACCCAGCACCTTAGGCCCGCAGAAGAACACACCCGCCTCGGCCGGGCTATGAATTTTGCGAATGCTCTTGAATACCATATCCCAGTTCGGGCGACCGAAGTTTGTCGGCGCTCTGAGACCAGTAATTGCATCACGATCCGCATTGGCATCGTTGATCATGATGTTGGTAGCATCATCTACCTTGATCTTTGCTGTGAGGTATGTGTGGATTTCAATATGGTTGTCCATATCTTGTGCTTCGATAGCGAGTAGGAGGGAGCGGAACCATTCAAAGGAACCGAAGTCACGACATACCCAAAAGAAGTAGACTTTGCGGAGACGAGTTTTCTTTTGAGGATAGTTCATGCGATACCAGATGGATTTGAGAATAGATGCGAAGGGAGTAACTCCAATACCAGCTCCGACTAGTAGCGCAATCTCGTATTTGAAAACATCTTCAGAAGCAGATCCGAATGGCCCATCAATATAAACACGAGGAAGTACCCTTCGGATCGCCGGATCGGCTTTCTCTGCCCCAGAAGCGTTCTTGTTCACAGACACAACTTGTGAAGCATCTGGTTTTGCTCCGGGCTTCGGTCGGTCAACCTCGCATCCTAGTGCCTTTCCGACGGCTTTGGTGAAGTCACCTTGCATACGCATGTGAATGGATATGTAATCTTCTTCGGGTGCTGAGGTCAGTGTGAAAGGGTGGTATTGCCAGATCGAAACTTCTGGACAACAAAAGAAGATGTATTGACCAGCTCTTGTTTTGGTGTTCTCCTTCTTGATTTGTATCTCACAGACCATACTTGGGTGCTGTATAACCTTGGAGATATAAGTCTTGTGCTTTCCACGAATCTCGCGAGCTATTCTCTCCATTAGGTAGATATATCCGCCGTACATCCAGTATTGCCAGAACACACCGATAGCGCTAGATCCAATGCCCACACAATAAGGAGCGAAATCGGGCTGAATCATGCAGAATGCTCCGTGAATTGACCAGAAGACAAAGAAGACAACAAACATATGGTGCGTGTACCAAAAGCGCTCGAAGTTGGCTCGGCGCATCTTTTCCACAGAAGTAGCAACCATGCACATCAGTGCAGTTAACATTATATAGCCTGTCCATCCTGGGCCAGTCACAAAGTTAGCGAGAAGAAATCCACCCATTCCAAGGTTGTTCTTTGCGGAGATTTGGGCGAAGTTGTTCCAATGCGCAATCGTATGCACCCAGGAAAAGAACACGATCGACCAGGCGGTAGTCATATGGAAGGTGATGTTTTTGTCGAACTGTACGATACCATTCAATGGAGTTTGGCGAGCAAGCGATATAAGTGTCCTGCAGACCGGAAATAAAATCATGGCCACGTCGAAATGTAAGACTAATGCGGCGGACCGCGCTATTGGGTATGTAAGTCCAAAGGTACTCCTAGCAACCGTGAAGCTGTCCTTGAGTTGGTAATTCATAAATCCAAACGCGAACACCATGCCGTGTATACCAGCAAACACAAAGACAAAGCTGCAAACCATTAGCCCTCTTGATGCAATAGAGTCTCACAAAGCTACTCACAATCTTCGGTAACCCTCGTTGACCATCCATCTGTCAAATTTCTCCCGCACGTTGAGATCCTTGGGCTTTTCACCACTCATCTCCCCCGACATCAACATCCTCGTCAACGGTGGCCATCTCGATCTTTCCGACACCTGGCTTCCCCCAATACTCGACATCCTTCGTATGTTGCGACCTCAAGCCGGCTATCTAAAGGCCTCCGTGCCTCCGC
>Ga0247807_10001587_pt1 | contig 13127 bp, 13 predicted proteins | sample UWRJL074202C1_FD_179931 | JGI IMG/M metagenome (GOLD analysis project Ga0247807, IMG submission 179931) | Plant litter microbial communities from Arlington Agricultural Research Station in Wisconsin, United States - UWRJ-L074-202C-1 | ecosystem: Environmental > Terrestrial > Plant litter >...
CGCGAGGTCGATGTCCCCGGCGAAATCGAAGTAGCCCACGACTCCCCCGTAGACGCCGCGCTGGGAGGGCTCGAGCGCGTCGATGATCTCCAGCGCGCGCGGTTTCGGGGCACCGCTCAGCGTGCCCGCGGGGAAGGTCGCCCGGAAGACCTCGATCGCGCTCGCCTCGGGGCGCAGGTCACCCTCGACGCTCGACACGAGGTGCATGATGTGGCTGAAACGCTCGACCAGCATGAACTCGGTCACCTCGACGGTGCCGGGCGTGCAGACCTTGAGCAGGTCATTGCGAGCGAGGTCGACGAGCATCAGGTGCTCCGACTTCTCCTTGTCGTCTGCGAGCAGTTCATCGGCCAGCTCGAGGTCGCGCTCGGGGTTGGCGCCGCGCGGCCGCGATCCGGCAATCGGGTGCATGTAGACCCGGCGGTCCTGCACCTTGACGAGAGCCTCGGGGCTCGAGCCGACGATGTGGATCGGCTCCCCGCTGCTGTCCACGATCGAGAGCAGGTACATGTATGGCGAGGGGTTCAGCGTGCGCAGCACCCGGTAGACGTCGATCGGGTCGGCGGTGATCTCGTGGTCGAAGCGCTGGGAGACCACGACCTGGAACACGTCACCGTCGCGGATGAAGGTCTTCGACGATTCGATCGCCGCCGTGTAGTCCGCTTCGGCGACTCGCGGTATCGGCTGCGAGGGTGTGCCGAGGTCCACCTCGGCGAGCCAGGCCTCGCTGGGCTGGGCGAGCGCGGCCTGCATGGCGTCCAACCGGGACTGCGCGTCGCTCCACAGGGTGTCGCGGTCGTCGACGCCGTCGTTCAGGGCGGTGGCGATGAGCAGCACCGTGCCGTCGCGGTGGTCGATCACCACGAGCTCGGAGACGAAGCTCTGCGCCTGGCTGGGCACGCTGAAGTCGGCGGGAGGCGCGTCGGGCAGGTTCTCGATCTCGCGGATCGCCTCCCAGCCGATGAATCCGACGAGGCCGCCGGTAAGCGGCGGGTGGCCGTCGACGCGTGGAGTGCTCCAGCGGTCGTGCAGGTGGCCGAGGGCGGCAAGCGGCGTTCCGGGTGCATCGGAACCGAGCGCTCGCTCCGCTCCCAGCCCGTAGTCGAGCCAGGTGACCGCGCCGTCCGTCTCGGTGAGCACGCCGAAGCTCGAGACTCCGACGAAGGAGAACCGCGACCAGATACCGCCCTGTTCCGCCGACTCGAGCAGGAAGGTTCCGGGTTTGCCGAGCGCGAGCTTGCGATAGATGCCGACCGGGGTCTCCCCGTCGGCGAACAGCTCGCGGATGACCGGGACGACGCGGTGCCCGGCAGCGAGACGCTCGCTGAAGTCTGCTGCGGTGGTGGAGGTCATGACCTGGGCTCCTCAGAGAATCCGATCGTGGGGTCGAGAGGGTCGACGTCGAAGCAGGCGTGCGCGCCGGTGTGGCACGCGGGACCGTGCTGTTCGACGGTGACCAGCAGGGTGTCGCCGTCGCAGTCGAGCGCGGCACCCTTGACGAGCTGGATGTGTCCGCTGGTGTCGCCCTTGCGCCAGTACTCCGAGCGGCTGCGGGACCAGAACGTGACCCGGCCCTCGGTGAGGGTGCGTCGCAGCGCCTCCGCGTCCATGTAGCCGAGCATCAGTACGTCCTTCGAGGACTGTTCCTGGATGATCGCGGGCAGCAGGCCTGTTCCGTCGGCACCCGCGTCCTTGAAGGAGACGCGGGCGAGGATGTCATCGACGTTGTTCATCGGACCAGTATTCCTTCGGATCGCATTGCCTGCTTGACCTCGCCCACCGTGAGCTCTCCGTTGTGGAACACGCTCGCGGCGAGCACGGCGTCCGCACCGGCGGCGATCGCGGGAGCGAAGTGCTCGACAGCACCCGCGCCTCCGCTCGCGATGACCGGAACCTGGCTGAGCTCGCGCATCGCGGTGATGAGCTCGAGGTCGAAGCCCTGCTTGGTGCCGTCCGCATCGATCGAGTTCACGAGCAGCTCTCCGGCTCCACGCTCGATGGCCTCGCGAGCCCAGTCAAGGGCGTCGAGGTCGGTCTCGGTGCGGCCGCCGTGGGTGGTCATCACGAACCGTCCGCCCGAGCGCTTGACGTCGAGGGAGAGCACAAGGGCCTGCGCGCCGAACCGATCGGCGATCTCGCCGAGCAGGGCGGGGCGGGCGATCGCGGCGCTGTTGACGCCGATCTTGTCGGCGCCGTGCGCCTGCAGCCGCGCGACGTCGTCGGCGGAGCGCACTCCGCCGCCCACGGTCAGCGGGATGAAGACCTGCTCGGCCGTGGCGCGAACCACCTCGTACATCGTGGCGCGGCCGTCGACGGTGGCCGTGACGTCGAGGAAGGTGATCTCGTCGGCACCCTGCTCGTAGTACTTGCGAGCGAGCTCGACCGGGTCGCCCGCGTCTCGCAGGTTGAGGAAGTTGACGCCCTTGACGACGCGCCCGGCAGCGACATCGAGGCACGGGATGACGCGTACTGCTACCGACACGGTCAGATCCGTGCTGCGTGGATCGAGCTGACCAGGATCGCGCGGGCGCCGAGCTCGTAGAGCTCATCCATCACGTGGTTGGTCTCGGCCCGCGGAACCATCGCGCGCACGGCGACCCACTCCGGGTCGTGCAGCGGGGAGACGGTCGGCGACTCGAGTCCCGGCGTGATGGCCGTTGCGGCCTCGAGCAGCGTCTTGGGCACGTCGTAATCCACCAGCACGAACTGGCGGGCCACGAGCACACCCTGCAGGCGGCGCTGCAGGGTCGCGATGCCCGGCAGGTCCCCGCGGGTGCTGATGAGCACGGCCGAGGACTCCAGGATCACCGGGCCGAAGATCTCGAGCCCCTGGGCACGGAGCGTCGAACCCGTGCTGACGACGTCGGCTACGGCGTCGGCGACACCGAGCTTCACGGCGGACTCCACGGCGCCGTCGAGGCCCACGAGCTTCGAGGTGACGCCGTGCGAGGTGAGGAAGTCGCCGACGAGGCCGGGGTAGCTCGTCGCAACGCGCTTGCCCTCGAGGTCGGTCAGCGAGGAGAACGATCCGCCGGGCGCCGCGAAGCGGAACGTCGAGTCGCCGAAGTCGAGGCTCGCGATCTCGCTGGCCTCGGAGCGCGAGTCGAGCAGGAGGTCGCGGCCGGTGATACCGACATCCAGTGCACCGGAACCCACGTAGGTCGCGATGTCACGCGGGCGGAGGTAGAAGAACTCGACGTCGTTGCGCGGGTCGCTCGCGCTCAGCGCGCGCGGGTCGCGACGGCCGGAGTAGCCGGCCTCGAACAGCATCTCGGCTGCGGTCTCGCTCAGCGAGCCTTTGTTGGGAACTGCGATGCGAAGCATGAGGGGAATCTCTCTGGGTTGTCGGGGAAGGGGTCGACGTACAGCTCAGAGATGTCGCCAGATGTCGGCCGGGGCAAGGCCCTTCGCGACCATCATGACCTGCAGGTGGTAGACGAGCTGGGAGATCTCCTCCGCCAGTTCCTCGTCGGACTGGTACTCGGCGGCCATCCACACCTCGGCGGCCTCCTCGACGATCTTCTTGCCGATGCCGTGCACTCCACGATCGAGCTCTGCAACGGTGCCGGAGCCCTCGGGGCGCGACACGGCCTTCTCGCTGATCTCAGCGAACAGCTCATCGAAAGTCTTCACGCTCCAAGGCTACCGGTTCGGAGCTTGTCGCCAGGACTGAGCGGTTCTGGCTCCCGCCCGCTCCCGCCCCTAGCATTGCGGCATGGTGCAGCGAACGATCGGCGTCTCCCTCCCCCGCGACCTTCCGGCGGCCCACGTCGTCGAGTTCTGTGTGCGTGCCGAGCAACTCGGATTCGACGAGCTGTGGATCGTGGAGGACCTGTTCTACCGCGGCGGCATCGCGCAGGCGGCGATCGCCCTGGCCTCGACGTCGCGCATCCACGTCGGCATCGGCATCCTGCCCGCCGCAGCCCGCAACGTCGCCTTCACCGCGCTGGAGGTCGGTACCCTCGCTGAGCTGTACCCGGGCCGCGTCACCGTCGGAATCGGGCACGGCGTCACCGAATGGATCAAGCAGGTCGGTGCATGGCCGAAATCGCCGCTCGGGCTCATGCGCGAGACCCTGTCCGCCCTGCGGGCACTGCTGCGCGGCGAGACCGTCGACGTCGACGGCGAGTACGTGACGCTTCGGGATGCCCGACTCGAGTTCCCGCCCTCGATCGTGCCTCTGGTGCTCGCCGGCGTGCGCGGACCGAAGTCGCTCGCGATCTCGGGTGCCCACGCTGACGGCACGGCACTCGCCGAGCCGGTCACCCCCGAGTACCTGGCCCGTGTGCGTTCCCAGATCGGCGCGACCGCAGATCATCGCATCGTCGCCTACGTCAACGCGGTCGTGGCAGAGGATGCCGCGACCGCCCGCGCCGTCGCGCGGCCGTACCTCGCGCACATGGACTCACACGACATCGCCGTACACGTCGACCCGCTGCCGTTCGCGGGGGAACTGCGGGCCCTGGGGGCTTCCTCGGCCTCGCCCGAGGCTTTCGCCGAGGCCATGCCCGACGAGTGGGTCGACCAGCTTGCGGTCGTGGGCACGGCCGAGGACGTGCGGGCTCGTGTCGGCGTGCTGCAGGACGCCGGCGCGCACAGCGTGGTCTTCATCGTGACCGGCGCGGACCAGATGGCCGCCCTGGAAAACCTGGCCGCTGTTCTCTGAAGCGGTCCTCCACCCAGGAACGGCCAACCAGAAACGGCCCGCCGGGTGGCGGGCCGTTCGAGTGGCTACTTGGTGCCGAGCAGGTCGATCACGAAGGTGAGCGTGCGACCCGAGAGGCGGTGTCCGCCACCCGCGGGCCCGTAGGCGAGGTGGGGCGGGCAGATCAGCTGGCGACGTCCGCCGACCTTCATGCCCGGAATGCCCTGCTGCCATCCGGCGATCAGGTTGCTGAGCGGGAAGTTGATGGACTGGCCGCGGCTCCAGCTCGAGTCGAACTCCTCGAGGGTCTCGAAGTCGACGCCCAGGTAGTGCACCTCGACGGTGGCACCGGGCTTGGCTTCTGCGCCGTCGCCCTCGATGATGTCGATGATCACGAGGTCTGTGGGCTCTTCGCCCTCGTAGAACTCGACTTCTGGCTTGGTTCTGGATGAATCTGTCATGCGCCCAGTCAAGCAGACTGCGGCGAGTGAAGGGTGCGACGCTGGTTGATTTGCTCAGACATTCGCTGAACTCGCAGGGCGACCCCGCCCCGCCAGAGGTCGGAGGTGCGCGATTGCACGGCGAGCAGTGCCTCGTGCTTCTCGCCGGGGTGGCGCGGACGCAGGCGCACGGCGAGGTCGCTCCGGCCGGATGGTGCGACCTCGGTGATCTCCTCCCAGGGCACCGTGGCCGCGAGAGTACGTGTGCCGCCCCAGAACTCGAGGCCCTGCGGTGTGGTCTGGACGGTCAGGGACCGCACCCTGCCGGACTCCCCGGCGATCGATCGGGAGATGAGCCGCTCGGCGCTCGTCGAATCCGTCGACACGGTCTCGGCCACCTCGGCCGGAAGCACCTCCCTCCGCCAGTCACGGCGAACGCGCGCCGGACGCTCGGAGAAGACCAGCGCGATGATGATGAGGATGATGAAGGGAACGCGCACGATCGCCGCCACGAGCACGTAGTGCTCGTCGAATCGGGACACCCCGAGAGCGCCCGCGATGGCGATGGCCACCCAGCTCAGCACCAGGTACAGCCCACCGCCCAGCACGAGGTTGAACTTCATCATGGGCTCAGGCTAGCGGGGCCGCGCAGCTTAGGATTTCACCATGTCCCCACGCGCCCGGCACCTGACCTGGTGCATCGTGTTCCTCGTCGTGAGTGCCGCGTTCGTGATCACCGGCCTGTCGCTCGGTTTCAGCATCGGGTGGGACCTGTCCCAGACGGTGTCGAACGAGTCGACCATCTACCAGGGGCAGCGCACAGGACCGGCCTGGGCGGTCATCCCGGGACTGATCGTGGTCGGAGCGGCGGGGCTCGCGATCGGCTTTCACGCCATCAGGCTGCCGGTCGAACCGCTCGTCGAGGCCGATGAGCCGACCGACGAGGACTGGGATGACGTCCCCGACCGCAGTTAGTGCGTGTGCGTCCCGGCGGCGGCCCTGAGAGCAGCGATGTTGTCCGCCGGTTCGCCGCGGAAGACGCTCGAGCCCGCGACGAAGGTGTCGGCGCCGGCCTCCGCGGCGATCACGATCGTGTCCTCGGTGATGCCGCCGTCGACCTGCAGCCAGAGATCCTGGCCCGATCGCGCCACGGCCTCGCGCAGCACGCGCAGCTTGGGCATGGTCTGGGGCATGAACGACTGGCCGCCGAAGCCGGGCTCGACGGTCATCACGAGGACCTGGTCGAACTCGGGCAGCAGGTCGAGGTAGGGCTCGACCGCGGTGCCGGGCTTGAGCGCGAGGCCGGCGCGAGCGCCCATCGATCGCAGGCGGCGGGCGAGAGCAGGGGCATCCCGCGCCGCTTCTGCGTGGAAGGTCACGGAGAATGCTCCCAGCTCGGCGTAGTCGGGCGCCCAGCGGTCGGGGTCGTCGATCATGAGGTGCACGTCGAGCGGGATCGGTGACAGCTCCTGCAATCGCGACGTCATCGTGGTGCCGAAGGTGAGGTTGGGCACGAAGTGGTTGTCCATGATGTCGACGTGCGCGAGGTCGGCCGTCGCGATCCGGCCCAGTTCGCGCTCGAAGTTGGCGAAGTCGGCGGCCAGAAGGCTCGGGTTGATGCGCACGGACATGATTAGACCTTAGTGAGAAGCTGGATGAACATGGCGTCGGTGGAGTGGCGGTGCGGCCAGAGCTGCACGTGCTGCCCGTCGCCCAGGTCCAGTGGCTCTCCCGTGACCGTGCTGAGCACCGCCGGGGTATCGATGCGCTCGATCGCCGCGCCCCACTTCTTGATCGCTCCCTCGACGATGACCTTGGTCTCGGCGAGGTGCGGCGAGCAGGTGACGTAGGCGAGTACACCGCCGGGCTTCAGGGCTCTGAGCCCCGCATCGAGCAGGTTCGACTGGAGACCGGAGAGGTGCGCGACATCCCGCGGAACCTTGCGCCAACGCGCCTCCGGCCGGCGACGCAGCGCTCCGAGGCCGGTGCAGGGCGCGTCGATGAGGATGCGGTCGAACGTGTCCGGGTGGCTCTCGCCGATCGTGGTTCCGTCGAGTTCCCACACCTCGGGCGCGGGATCGAACACGGCGAGGGCCTTGCGCACGAGTTCGGCGCGTGCCGGCACCAGCTCGTTCGCGGTGAGAACGGCTCCGGATGCCCGTGCCTCCGCGGCCAGCAGCGCGCTCTTGCCCCCCGGTCCCGCGCAGAGATCGAGCCAGGTCTCCCCCGCGACGACGGGGCGGGCGCGACTGAGCGCAAGCGCCGCCAGCTGGGACCCCTCGTCCTGCACGCGTGCCCGCCCCGCGCGCACCGGCTCGAGCTGGAGCGGATCGCCCCCGTCGAGCGTCGCCCCCACGGGCGAGAACGGGCTCGGGTAGGCGTCGAGCTCATCGACGGTGGAGAATCCGGGCAGGGCGACGAGCGAGACACGGGGTGCGACATTGTCGGCCTCGAGCAGGTGCTCGAGTTCCGCCTCGCGTCCTTCGGCGGCCAGCGCCGCCTTGAAGGCGCGCACGATCCAGAGCGGGTGGGAGAACTCGGCGGCCAGTCGGGCGTCTCCGTCGAGATCGCCGAGCACGCGCTCGCGCCACTCCTCCGCCGTGCTGCGGGTGATGGTGCGCAGTACCCCGTTCACGAATCCGGTCGCAGAGTTGGAGCCCACGGTCTTGGCGAGCTGCACGGACTCGTCCACCGCGGCGTGCTGGGCGGTGCGCATCGAGAGCAACTGGTGGCAGGCGAGGCGCAGCACGTCGAGGATGGGCGCGTCGATCCTGTCGACCGGGCGACCGGCGGCAAGGGAGATCACGGCGTCGTAGTAGCCCTGGCGGCGAAGGGTGCCGTAGGTGAGCTCGGTGGCGAAGCCGGCGTCCGCCGTGGAGAGCTTGGCGCGCTGCAGGCGTACCGGCAGTAACAGGTTCGCGTAGGCGTCCGACTCGCGCACGGCGAGGATCACATCGAGCGCGATGCGACGCGCGGGCTGTACGCTCACGCGTCCACCGCCGGGCGATCGACGATCGTTGCGGCGTCGGCCGGGCGCCCACGCCACCAGTCGCCCGCGTTCATGGCCTTCTTGCCGGCGGGATGCACGGTCACGAGCTCGATGGGGTCGGTTGAGGTGCCGATGTGGACGGCCTTTCCGTGGAGGGCGAGATGACCGGGCGACATGCGCGGGGCATCCCTCGCGATGCGGGCGTCGAGGACTTTGAGGCGTGCACCCTCGAGGGTGGTGAAGGCACCCGGCTCCGGGGTGACGCCGCGGATGAGCTGGGTGACGGTTGCCGCGTCCGCGGACCAGGAGATCTCGCCGTCGGGGAGCGTCAGTTTGGGCGCGAGCGTGACGTCGCCGGCCTGAGGGGTGGCGCGGGCCGTGCCATCCGCTATCTGGTCGACGACACGGGCCAGCAGGGCCGCGCCGGACTGCGACAGGGACTCGAGCAGGTGGCCGGCCGTCTGGAACTGCCCGATCGGCTGGCTGAGGGTGCCGAAGACGTCACCGGCGTCGAGCTCGGGCACCAGCTGGAAGACGGCGGCACCGGTGACCTCGTCGCCCGCGATGATCGCGCGCTGCACGGGCGCGGCGCCACGCCAGCGCGGCAGGAGGGAGAAGTGCAGGTTGATCCAGCCGTGGGTCGGCGCCGAGAGCAGCGGCTCGCGCACCAGTCCGCCGTAGGCGACGATCACGCCGAGGTCGGCGCCGAGGGCGGTGATCGCCTCGGTTGCAGCACCCGCGAGGCGATTCGCGCGGATCACGGGGATGCCGTGCGCTTCGGCCGCAGCGGCGACCGGTGTCGGTGTCAGGATGCCGCGGCGCCCCTGTGGCGAATCCTCGCGCGTCACGACCGCGACCACGGTGTGCTCGGAGGCGAGGAGGGCTTCGAGGCTCGGCACGGCGGCGGACGGGCTACCCGCGAACACGAGTCGGAGAGGAGGCATTAGCCCATTCTCGCGTATTTGCGATTCGAGGAGCGGACTAGGCCTCCAGGAACGGTTCGACGTCGTCGAAGCGCACCTTGAGGGTCGGTGGCACGGGGCCGGCGAATCCCTTGCCGGGCACGGGCCGGCGGCGCTTCGTGGCGTTGCGCACCACCTCGGCGCGGAGTCCCGAGGCGATGGCGCCCCCGTGCGCGTAGTCGAACCGCACGATGGTGCGCACCGATCCCCCGCCGGTGTCGACCGGACCCAGCACGTCGAGCGGCGCGACCTCGACGGTGCCGATGGCGTCGGCGACGGCCTCGATCGTGCCCGTGAGGGTCGCGACGCGCACGGCGGGCGGGAAGCGCAGCGCGCGACGGTCGTCCAGCTCGGATCGCGCGTATTCGGCCTGGTTCCAGGTCGCGAGCGTCGAGGCGAGGGCTCCGCCGACGCCGACCAGCACGATGGGGGCCCGTCGCGCCGCGAGGGCCGAGGCATTGGACCACCAGCGCAGGCAGTCCTCGCCCACACGCAGGCTTTCACGGGCAACCATGCTCTCCCCGTCGAGCAGCAGCACGGCCCGGTAACCGCCCGCGGCGATCGGCTCAGCACCGCGGGTGGCGATCACCAGTGCGGGCTCGGGGCCGACGCTGAGGATCGGCCGCTCGCCATCGGCAACGATGATCCGCACGCCGGGAAACGCCCGACCGAGATCCTCTGCGGTGCGTCCCGCACCGGAGCCGACCAGCCGCAGCTTCGTCCCCTCGCAGTTCGAGCACACCCAGTTCACGGCGAGTGCGCCGCACCAGCTGCAGGCGGGGGTAGCGCTGGCCGACTTCTGCCCGAGCGGCCCCTCGCAGCGCTGGCAGCGGGCACTTCGGCGGCAGTCCTCGCAGGCGAGCCGTGGCGCGTAACCGGGACGCGACACCTGCACGAGCACGGGACCGTGCTCGAGCCCGGCCTTCGCCTCGCGCCATGCCGACGTCGGGATGCGCGCCTGACGGGCGAGCGGGTCGTTCGAATCCATCTGCGAGGTCGGGATGACGCGGGGCCGCACCGCCGGTTCCGTGCGCACTGCGGTGACCCAGCCGACCTCGACGAGACGCTCGACCTCGGTGCTGCGCGAGTGCCCGAAGAACATCAGCGCGCAGCCGGCTTCTTCCTGTCGCAGCAGCGCCGCATCCCGGGCATGCACATAGGGGCTGAGCTGCTCCGCGTGCAGGGGATCGCCGTCATCCCACAGCGCGATCAGCCCGAGGTCGTCGCACGGTGCGTACACCGCCGAGCGGTTGCCGATGATCACGAGCGGGCCGGTCGGCTCGAGGCAGCGCAAGAAAGCCCGGTAGCGCTCGGGATTCGGCTGCCGGGCGTCGAGCCGCACGATGCGCTCGATGGGAACGAGGCCGGCGAGGGCTGCGGTGAGCTGCTCCTGGTCGCGGTAGTCGGGAACCACGAGGATCGCGGATCGTCCGGCGGCCACGGTCGCAGCGGCGGTCGCGGCCATGCTCACCGCCCACCTGCCCACCCACACCCCGACCGATGCTTCGGCGACGAGCGGGATCGCCTCGACCGCAAGGCGCGCGCCGCTCGCGAGGGCGGACTCGATGACTCCCGGTGCGTAGCCCTCGATCGGACGGGAGAGCACGGGCGGCAGCTGGGGATCGTCGCCGCGCGCGAGGTAGGCCTTCTCCACCCGCACAGCGCGCTTCGGAACCGCGAGCCGCACGATGTCGCTCGCGTTACCCGCGGCCCGGTCGGCCGCCCTGCGGGCGAGCGCCCAGACCTCGGGTGTGAGCACGGGAACCGGAGAGACGACCTCCTCGAGTTCGCTGAGCACCCCGCGGTAGTCCCCCGCTTCGCCGAGCTCGACGATGTAGCCGTCCGCGACGCGCCCGGCAGACCGCAGCGGCACCCGCACCCTCACTCCGGGCACGGCAGTAGCGGCGAGCTCTTCGGGGATGCCGTAGTCGAACAGTCGATCGAGCTGTGGCAGCGGCGAGTCGAGCAGCACGCGCGCAACGGTGGCGCGCGCCAGTCCGAGGTCGAATGACTCCGTGGCCTCGGCCATGGCCTACAGCTTGGCGGCAGAGCGCAGGTCGTCGACCCGGTCGAGGCGCTCCCAGGTGAAATCGGGCAGCTCACGGCCGAAGTGGCCGTAGGTGGACGTCTGCGCATAGATCGGGCGCAGCAGGTCGAGGTCGCGGATGATCGAACCGGGACGCAGGTCGAACACCTGGTTGATGGCGTTGATGATCGTCTCGTCGTCGGTGTGGCCGGTGCCGAAGGTCTCCACGTACAGGCCGACCGGGGCTGCGACGCCGATCGCGTAGGCGATCTGAACCTCGAGCTTGTCGGCGAGCCCCGCCGCCACGGCGTTCTTGGCGACCCAGCGCATGGCGTAGGCGGCCGAGCGGTCGACCTTCGACGGGTCCTTGCCGCTGAACGCGCCGCCGCCGTGACGGGATGCCCCTCCGTAGGTGTCGACGATGATCTTGCGACCGGTGAGACCGGCATCGCCCTGCGGCCCGCCGATGTGGAACACACCGGTCGGGTTGATGTGCACGGTGGGAGCCGAGATATCGAGGTCGAGTCCGTGCTCGCCGAGGCTCGCGAGCACCGGGTCGATCACGAGGCGCTTCATCTCGACGCGCAGGTCTTCGGTGCTGATCGAGGGCGAGTGCTGGGTGGAGAGCACAACGGTGTCGACGCTCTTCGGCACGGAGCCCTCGTAGCCGATGGTGACCTGGGTCTTGCCATCGGGGCGAAGGTAGTCGACGGAGCCGTCCTTGCGCACCTCGGCGAGGCGCTCGGCGAGGCGGTGCGAGAGCCAGATCGGCAGCGGCATGAGCTGCGGCGTCTCGGTCGTGGCGAAGCCGAACATGATGCCCTGGTCGCCGGCGCCCTGCGAATCGGCGGCGTCGTCGCTCGTTCCCTCCCGGGTCTCGAACGCGTTGTCGACGCCCTGGGCGATATCGGGCGATTGGCCCCCGATGGACACCGAGACACCGCAGGAGCGGCCGTCGAACCACACATCAGAGGAGTTGTAGCCGATCTCCCAGATGCGCTTGCGCACGATCGAGGGGATGTCCACGTATCCCGAGGTCGTGACCTCGCCCGCGACGTGCACGAGCCCGGTGGTCACGAGCGTCTCGACGGCGACGCGCGCGTTCTTGTCCTGCGCGAGCATGGCGTCGAGGATGCTGTCGGAGATCTGGTCGCAGATCTTGTCCGGGTGCCCCTCGGTCACGGACTCTGAGGTGAAAAGACGCAGCTTGGTGCTCATGGAAACCTTGGGTTTGGAGGGTTAGGAGACGAGGGTATCGAGGATACGGTCGGCCACCGACGCCTTCGTCCCTGTGGCCTCGCCCACTATATCCCCGGCCGCATTGATGATCACGACCGTGTTGCCCTCCGTGGCGAAGCCCTCGGTCCACCCCACGGTGTTGAGGACAAGAAGATCGGCACCCTTGCGGAGGATCTTGCCGCGACCGAGCGCAAGCAGGGCATCCCGGTCACTCTCGGTCTCTGCTGCGAATCCGACGAGAACCTGGCCGGGACGGCGCGACTCGGCGAGTCCGCGAAGGATATCGGGGTTCTTGACCAAGGTGAGTTGCAGGACATCGCCCTGCGTCTCCTTCTTGATCTTGCCTGCCGCAACGGTCTCGGGACGGTAGTCGGCGACGGCTGCAGCCATGATCACGACGTCCGCGGCGGCGGCGGCCGCAGAGACCGCATCCCGAAGCTCCAGGGTGGTCGAGACGTGCTCGACGTGGACGGCGTCGGGCGTGTGCACCTCGAGGTTGGCCCCGATCAGGGTGACGTCCGCGCCGCGAGCGGAGGCGGCCAATGCGAGCGCGAGACCCTGCTTACCGCTCGAGCGGTTGCCGATGTAGCGCACCGGGTCGAGGGGCTCGCGGGTGCCGCCCGCCGTGATGACGATGCGCTTGCCTGCCAGGTCCTTCGGGGTGAGGACTGCAAGGGCGGCTGCGGCGATGTCGTCGGGCTCGACCATACGACCGGGGCCCGAATCCTTGCCGGTCAGCTGGCCGACGCCCGGACCGACGATGGTGATCCCGCGGGAGCGCAGGAGCGCGATGTTCGCGACGGTGGCCGGGTTCTGCCACATCTCG
>Ga0247807_10001588_pt1 | contig 13124 bp, 8 predicted proteins | sample UWRJL074202C1_FD_179931 | JGI IMG/M metagenome (GOLD analysis project Ga0247807, IMG submission 179931) | Plant litter microbial communities from Arlington Agricultural Research Station in Wisconsin, United States - UWRJ-L074-202C-1 | ecosystem: Environmental > Terrestrial > Plant litter >...
AGGGCTGTGATAGAACTAGAATCGAGTGTGAAAAAATCATTTTAGCCAGGAAGTATTGGCTCGCAGGTCCCATGTCGAATTCGTCAACAATACGTGGCCCGTGCTTGCTTGTTCGCTAGCGGGCTGCTGCTCCTTAGCTACATAGAGTACGTAGTTTGCCTTCCAGAGATTATGGAGCGAACATGTGGGCAAAAGAAATGGCGACGCAATACCGTGGACCCCGAGATTGCTTCTTTGCGTAGTGAGTATGGTGAGTTTTGAAAAATCTAGGTTGTTGGATGTGTCACAGAAGCAGCGCTGAGTTGTTGCTTTGTGGTTTACCAGTCTGGCAATGGGCTTTGGCATCTGAACAATAATCCAATATAGGGAATTTTCAGGTCCGTCTTTGGGATCTTATGAGCGGTGACTAATTAGTTCAGGGGGTTTTTAAAGGAGTAGTTGGTGAGAGAAATGGATGTTGCTAGGTTGACAAGCTTCTAAGCTTCATGACAAATAACGGAAATGATAGAGCAAAACGTATCTAGTCAGCGCAGGAGTACGGTATAACGGTGATATCCGGTGCACAATATGTGTTGCTTGTTGTCAATAGCCAAGATACAAGACCGTTATTATTCATTATAAGACTACATGGATCAATCGAGCTCTTTGTGATCAAGACGAGCGGTATAACTTCTCTACTGCAATAACGAGATCATTGACGCCCGGCCCATTAGGACAGTCTGACCACTTTCCTCCGTCCCGAATACAGTAAATCTCTTCGTTGAGTCGCACAGTACACGACTTCGTGACGCCAGCCTGTGGACGAGAGTTAGCACTCACTTTAATCAGCGACAAATTATCGGTACTTGCCTCTTTGCTCCTCCTAACACTATCTCTCAGCATCCCCATTGCATTGCCCCCATCGTCCTCAACCGCACACTTGTCCAGCTTCGCCAAATCTATACCGTGTTCCAGCGCGCAATCTTCAACCAAGCTCTGCTGCGGGATCTCCTGGTAGTTTCGAGAGAGACACATGGTAAACCCAAGGTATATCTTTGGATCCGGACTACGAGAAGACAGGTTAGTGTTGTAAAGGCAACAAGGTTAAATAAAGAACTTGCTATAAATCTGCTGCACATAGCTCAATTATATTTCCCATACACTCCTCTGGACCATGCATACATGACACTCCATCGTTGTCAGTCGGCCTACAAAGGTATCATCAGTAGTCTATTCTCTATTCCATTTGAGGTACCAATCTCCAACTTACGTGCCAATATACGACAAGGTGAAGTTGGCTTTGTCATAAACCCTCTGCATCGATGGAAGCACCTAACCCAAATCAGTACCATCGTCACCCCAAACATGTAAAGTACACGAGCTGACCAGTAGTTTCAAACAATCTCTCGCATCAAAACATTTGCTCATGATATGCGCCTCCAACGGCACCAACTTCTTCGCAGCTATGGCTTGGTTCGATAGCGCTTCATGTGCTGCTGTATCTCGTGCCAGCCATCCACTTGTTGGTAGCATCGCCCAAATCAAATAGCATAATGCAACAATGCTGAATCCAGCGGCCCATGGCTTCGTTCGACGAACCGGCCCAGACTTTCTCCCTTCATATTTCTCCTTATTCATTATCGATGTGTCCCTTTGGAATATATGTTGTGTTTTCTCGCTCATGACGATCTTATAACAGATTTGACTAATGATGGTTTGAGGCAAATGGCCGAGTCTTGAATTGCGCGACATTATTATTTCAGCCTTGTAGCTAGGCTGAGACAAGGCTGACAGGTCACTTTGTCAACATCCCTCGAAATATGGTGATAACTTTAGATTTTCTCTAATTGTAATAAGTGATTCATAGAGGTAGCCTCCTTTGAAGATTCATGGTATATCTATTAATACTCTTACAAACCCCTGACTCAGTGAATCCCATTTGTCCCAGTTGCCACAAGCCCGTTAAGCTCGTCCTTCCTAATCCTATACAAGTCTTGAGCCTCCCTCTCTCGTTTACTAACGAAGCTAACTTCTTCTCGCAGCCCTTCCAAACGACGTTCAATAGCGGCTTCTTCGGAAACCTGTAGTGTTTTAAATGAGTTGAGCGAGAAAGTTGCCTTCTCAAGAGCAGCCGACGCTTCACCAATCTTTTGCCGCAGGGTTGTAGCTCTGTGCTGATACCCCCCAAGATGCAAAGCTAATTTCTTTTCAATCTTAATGCCCTTCTCTGCAGCATTGACCATGGTATCTTGAACTTCCTAAAATTGGGTTAGCTATCTTGCTTGTATAGGGGCTTCACGTTGCTGGCAACTTACATTGAAGGCATCCACCATCATCTGTCGCTCGTCAACCTCTTCATCTGAATCATATGCGCTTAGACCTGGTAATAACGACGAACTGTCTGCCTTAGCCCATGCTGCTTGGAATGTAGCGGATCCCATTTCAGCAAGATCTCTTGGTACCTCTTGCAGAACCATCAATCTTGAATTGGCAAGAGAGTCGTCATCGAATGTTTCAAGAGTCCGTGCTATGCCGTGGACTTTGGCTCCTGGGGGTGGATACTGGAACGCATCTCTGGAGATCAAAAAGGCAGCTTCTCTATTGATCGCAGCCACCACAGGGTCTTCAACATTGGACGCGGCATTGAGAAAAGCGTCTACATCAAGAGCAGTAGGCCGGGGAAGTCCTTTTTGTACAGCTTGGCTTCGTCGCGCAAAGTCAATTTTTGCCTGAGCTTCTTGAATTTGTCGATTCCTGCGGTCACGGATCTCAGCATCTTCCTCTGAGATCTCCTGAAAACCCAAACCGGACTCTTGTTGTTCTTCAGGCAGTTCCAGTTCCCATTCCATATCTTTTGGCTTGGGTAAAGAAGCTAGACCTTGCTTGAGCTGTTGTTTGACGGCTATTTCCCGCAGCTTCAAGTCTCTTGGGGTAGCGCCAACTAATTGCATTGCTCCATCTGAGTTAAGGGCGAAACTATCCCGGGGTGTGCGTAATGGAGTGGCGCCTGAACCGGCATGCACCGGGGTAGCTCCTATCCCAGGTTGTCGGAAAGGGGTGGCCATTGGATTGGGTGTTTCGATATTCTGTCTCCGCGGGGTGACACCATCGAAGCCAGTACTCCCTGCTCCTTCATGTAGTGGAGTATTTTCTCCTCCTAACAACGACGACTGTGTTTCCGTGAGCGCTCGAATATTTTTAATTTCGTTAGCGATATGATCCTCTTGAGCTGGCGCTCTAGGTGTTCGTATTGGTGCACCACTGTTGATAGTGGAATATGTGCTAACAAGTCCACGAGTGGCATCGTTTTCGCTGGATCTTGCCATCGTATTTGCCCTTTCTCCAATCATTCCCATTTTCACGATCTCTTCCAACTCCCCTTCTCCCACTTGCGGTGTCGGTAATACGAGGGCTCTTCTCTTGCTGCTTTGCTCCGCCTCTCGAATCTTTTGCATCTGACCAGCCTTGATAGCCGCTTGGTAAGATGCGGATGGGGCATTTTTGTCGTTCTTCTGTCTTTTTCGGTCTGCATCTTCCTCTCCGTCACCCTTCCGCTTGTTCGCCAATTGTTGTTTTCGAGGATCGAATGCCTCTCGCTCCTTTTCATTCAAAATAGCCTCATCGGAAGTCTCATAAAATCCCGGCGCTGCTTTTTTTTCGAAGGGGATGTCGGCATTGTAATCCATTTGCCCCTTCTTTTTATTGGTGACCTTGATATTGATACCTGCGTTCTTGAGCTCGCGACGTTTTTGTAAAGCAGCCATACGCCGCGACTCCTCCAACTGACGCTCACGAGCCTTACGCTTTGCTTTCTTTCCCTGCGTGTTTGCAAGGCGAGCTCGAGCTTCACTAAGCATTTCCTTCTCATCTTCGTCGAGGTCAATCGTATCGGGACGTGCAGGTTTCGATTCTGGATCAGGGTCGACCTCGCCTGGACGTAATCGACGGACATCATCTGCGCTTGGTGCCTGTGTCTCTCCACCATCTGGTCCGCCTAGCCCCAGCTCTCCTGATTCTTTTTGTTCTGCTTCGTCCAACAGCCTTTGGTATCGTTCGAGACATTGCGTCGCAGTTCTTCCGACTAAAGGTGCTATCGTCCTCCATTGCGTGGGCATCAGCTTTGCTAGATGCAACAACTTCTCATCTTCTTCCTTGGACCATTCGATCTTCCTAATGCCGGGATCTAACCATTCACTCCACCGGGCTTTGCACTGCTTTGGAGTTTTGCGCGCGAGTAGAGACGAAACTCTAGCCCATTGATTGAGACCATATTTCGACACACTCGCCTTCAGTATTTCATCCTTTGAAACGCCAATTAGCCCTTTAGTTCATGGATAGTGGAGGCAGAGAGCAAGTAGAGGTCCAGGAGAAACTCCCCCAGTTCTTGAAGTACCCAGGTGGTTCTTAGGTCCTCCACTCGAATGCGCAAAAGTAGCAGAACAATTACATACCTCTATATTCGTCCACACACCTCCTTTGACGACGGGCATTTTGAGAGAGTTAGTGGGAGGAGGATAGGTCGAGGAATATTGATGATGAGGCTCGAACAATTGAGGTTGTCGCGTCTTAACTTAATTTTGAAGGCTCAAAGGTGTGTGACTAGCCAGTTTAGAATATTGTACCCACTATGATGACAAGGCGGTGACAACCAAATTTAGGCTTCACCAAATGACCAAATGAGGCAATATAACAACAAGTTCGTGCGCCGTTTCACCCAACGTTATTTTAGGACTGAAGTCATCTAGCTTAATATTTGATTCACAAGGCCTACAAACTGGAGCTCATGTGAGTTTCAGCACATATTGAGTATAAGTTTGAATCTTCATTCTGCTATCTGTGAATAAAGCTTTGAGTTTGGGCGAACCTTGACAAGTCTAAATAGGGATTCATATCCAGATATAGGCAAATCACGCACGCAAAAGTAGAATTCTTCATTTCAAATATGACATTTGACACATTGAAATAATTGTTTGTAGAATATGTTAGATTATTCAGTGAACTCAAAATGCAATTTAACCTTCAAGTGCTATCTAATAGAACCTACCAAACTAGACAACCTCTGCTCTGATGCTCCTTGATACGAGATCTTATTGCTAGCAACATAAACTTAGGCGATTCTTGCTGATTAACTTAGGAGTTTCTTCTTGCCCAAATTCATGCTTCATCTATCGCGAATACACTTCCACCAAAAAGTCTTCGTGGATAGCATCAAACAATGGCGAGTACTGTTTCAAATATAGGGGGACCTATTAACCAAGCCCTGAGAATAAGCTTGAATGTCATTGTAGGCTTCTAATAGCTGCATTTTTGACTGTGAATAGACCATCTGGTTCGGCGAGAACATCCCTGGAAGCGGCAAACTTTATCATAGGTATGAGGTTCCCCGTGAAGCTGATCTCTAGGTTAACTTGGAACTACATGGGACTTTGGTGGGTGTTAATCATTTCAATCATCACATGAGAGCACTTATTTCCACACGTTAATTGGTCAGTCATTGAATTGGACTCGACGGTTTCATTCTAGGCAACACAATTGATGTGCTAAAGCTAAGGTGTCCTTGTGATGCACTTGAAACAGAAGTTAACATGTTTTATTTTAATGGGGCTGATATTCATTTGCAAACAAGCCATACACCATTCCAAATAGTGACATTAAGCCCTTAATCCGCCGGTTACGTGCTAGAGCAGGCAAATTGCGTAGTAGTTGTCGGACTTGGATTGTTGTAGGTCGCTGTCCACTTACTAATCTGAGATTAGTAGTTGGGTGATACAGAAGACTCATTCTGGCAATGAAAAGAAAAATAGAAGTTGGCAAACTTACACTCCAGGACCAAGTCCAGCAAGCGTTTTCTCCACAATGGAGTCGCACCCATGACAATTTGTGGTTGCAGTTTCTGTAACAGTCCATAAATACATCGTCCTTGTTGGACTCAAATCCCAGCCATCAGACACAAAGACTGTTGTTGTACATGGCGAAGCTCTTTCGGCCACTCTTGGGTGGTAACTTGGTACTTTGGTTACTGTAGGAGGCAATATTGTGATTTCCGTAAGGGAAGGTAAGGTTGGTGTTGGAACTCCTCCAGTAGTGGTAATAGTTTTCGTAATCACATTAGTCTTGCAACCAGTTTGGCAAGTGGAGCATGGTCCTTGTGATGTTACCGTTGGTGTGAATGCGCAGCAAGAATCTGCTGGAGGTACATAAAGGGTTGTGGTAGTGCTTGTAACACAATTTGGATGCGAGGCGCACGAATACGTGACACAGTCTTTATTCAATTATATGAATGTCAATAAGGGAAACATGGGAATATTGACATACTGCTAGACCTAGGAGTGAAAGTAGTGTATGAATAACATGAATGCGAGACTGTAATAAAGTCCTCGTATGTTATTACGCGAGCCGATGTAATAATGGTAGGCCCGCAAGTTGAGGCAGTTCTCTCAATCAAACCTCCCAGAGTACTCGCTGTACAAAAACTGAACACAAGTTAGGCTGCTTCAATTTTATCATGATCAATGGACCTACATGAGTAAATGAACAGCCAGACCAAGAGGTGTCGAATAAAAGATCATTTTTAATGTAAAGGTGGCTGTAACTCCTACAATTTGCTCCTGTTCGAAAACAATCATAAAAAAGGGGCTTCATTGGTCTTTATGGCTAGTAATGTAAACTTTAACAGCTGATAGACACAAGTGTTGTACCGCTCGTATCACTGGAATGACCTCGGAAGAACTATAAAATGCACTTGTGCATGGGAAAACCTTCATAGGACAAGGCTACACGAATTTTACTGGTGTAAAAAGAGGACAAGTATGTATGTTTTTTACATTCATCTACCGTTACAGTGATGTACATGCATCATCTTTCTATTTTAGACTTTTGCCTGATGAAATCCTTGTGGGGTAAATACCACCCCCGTAAGATCGCATGGCTTAATTATACACTGATGGCACACTGGCCAAAAACCCCATGACACCCTCTTATATTCCTTTTACAAAGCCTTAAAATGCAAAAACCCGCTCGCTATGCTGTATATGGAAACCAAGCTAAGAAATTATGCTAGCCACCACGGGCTGAATCTCTGAGAATCTAATCGAAGGAAGTTGCCGGAGGTAGAATAAAGGACGCAAGGCGTCGACGCGATGATGTGTTGCATAGAGTCCTCCGGTGTGGAGTGTCTCATGGCGGAATTTGAATTAGTGAGAAACTTGTAGAGGGTAGATAGTAGGTGTTCGTCCATGATCTTCGTTATCGCGTTCAAGAGAAGAAGTACTGGCTATTCTTGAGTCGCGAGACATCGAATTCACCCTAGCAGAAGTCAGTAAATGCATGAGTTAAGTAAGGGTAGAAACTTGCCTTTTTGGGTACAGCTGGAAATTTCATTGGAAGCCATAACCATGTAGTACGCATGAGACTGGGTTTACTGTGTTTGCGCATCGTGACTTCGAAAGGCGTCGTCAGCTCTTCCTCAACTTCGTCAATATCTAAGGCGGATTGCGATTCCAAGGGATTGTTGTTGCTACTTTCTCCTTCCGCTACAAACGACGAATCTGTCATCTCGCCGAGACCTATTTCCGTGAGTTCGGAATCGGGATCCAGGTCGGATTCTCCAGAAAACTCTTCGTACAGGCTCGCGGCAGTTTGCATACGTTTCCCTTCCTCAACTTGCTCCGGGTCGGATGATGCGAGAAGTCGACAGCGTTCTCTCTCCTCCAAAAGCTCGGCTACTCGCGATAGCTTTCCTTTCTTCTTATTACGTTGCTTGCGTAGTTCCGTGATTTTGTCGTAAATCAAAGTACCCATACGGACTTTGGCAAGGAAGATGCAACCTTTATACCTGGCTTCAAACTCAGCTGCTAGCCGGCCAACCACGTTGTCGCTATGTATTCGAATGAAGCTGTCACGCAGAATAGTATTCATTGAATTAATATCAGCAGCATGGGTCCAAAATGAATCATGTACAGCTGCAAATGCAAGGCCCTGTTCGTCTGATTGTAGTGCTGAAAGAATCATATGCGTCGCATCTAGCGAGTGAATGAAGTTGGGGGGAAAGCCCTGGAGTTGTTTTCGCTTGTGAATAGGGTGAGAGGTATGTGGCTCTGAAATGCTTATCTTTTGCATCTTCGTTGCTATCTGCTTAACTTTTGTGCATCGATAGGGTTGAACAATGGGCATGTGTAAAGGGTTGGTCCATACCACACCAGTTTTGAATTCACTTGAGTCCTCCAAGAATTTGTTACCTTGGACAGCGCTTGGCATCTTCGTCGTTGAGTTTCCTTGAAAGTCGAGCTCCCATCTATTCATCTGTTCGGGAGTTACACAAGTAGATATTCTGCTGGCACACTCCCCAAGCCAATATTGAATATCATGTGCGCCCCTAAACATGCTGGCCAGTGCAGCAAAGATTTTGGTTGCAATGTAGGAAGAAAGAACAGCTGGATTCACAGAATCGTTATTCGGCAGATCAGCATATGCGGCTATCAGGGCCTTCTTGACCTGTGCCTTTGCACCCACCCACGTGACACCGTAAACATTAGTCATAACAGTTTGTTTGACGATTTTGCGAGTAATTCTTCCTTCAAGAGCCATGGCATACTCATTTCCATTTTTCTTGTCCGCTTCCACACTTTCCTTAACCATATTTGCGACGGCAGAGTAGACATCAGCGGGTCGATCACCAGGCTCAAGATTGACTTGTTTTGCACCGAGTTCATCACCACCCAAAGCCGCATAGTGTTGTAGACCATTACACGTACCATCTTGATGTATAGGAAGATTCGATACATATTTCGTGGGGTCGGGCGAATCCAGGGCATTTTTAAGCTCTATGGAAGCCGCAAGAAATTGCCATGGATCTTCCGCAGTAAGCCACCATCTACTGCCTTTGAGTGGATTTGAAGCGGACTCATAGATTTGTTCGAGATGCTGCCCGGCAAAGGCTTCACGCTCCTGTAAGCTCGCCTTATCGTAGCCAAAAACGTTCGCCAAATGAATCTTTAGCCACCTGAGACCACCTTCACCAAGCTCCTTCCCAAAACCAAACATGAGAAGTCCTCTACAATGATCTGCACCCATGTGGTTGAGATAAGGGGGAATTGGATATGCGCGTCCTCGAAAATCTACGTTGTGAGGAAAATAGAACACTTCGTTCTTGAGTGATCGGGCAATTTCAAGCTGGAAATTTTGAAAGCAACGCTGAGAGTGTTGCCCACTCCGGGCATTCTCTATTGCCTTAAGTGCTCGAACCCAACGACCTCGCTCGAGTGGATCCTCTGACAGCACTGGCTCAGGCGGGGCCTCAAACTTTGGTTTTTCGGCGCATATGTTGGCAATTGCTTCACCTGTATTCCAAGCTTCTAGCATGATATCAAAGACGGGTTGATTTATCATCCATGGCGTTTTCCCTAAAACATCAAGTCCTTTGAAGGTTTGTTCCATGTCTCCCTTGCTAATGGCAGCTTCAGCATAATGCCTCTGCTCTTTGTCCCCTAATTTGATACGCATCACTTTTGCTGGCTGTGATAGAAACCCACCTTTACCAAATTTGGTCCATGGATCTGGCTTGGCTAACATTGGGAGATGTTTAGCTAGAAGACTGTGCACGGGCTCGCGCTTCAATTGTGCAGTTAAGACAGCATGTGGTAATATGGTACCGATTCGCTTTCCTGCTTTGTACTGATGTGAATGAAAGAATGCTGATTGCATCTGTGTAACGTTTTCTTTAGTCTCGTGATGGTCTAAAGTGACGGGTATCTTTGCTGTTTCGACAAGAGCGGATAACAAAACTGCACCGACTTTTGCCTTTATAGTTGGAGGCCACATTTCCTGTGCTAAGATAGCGTTTAACGGGCTGGTAGAAGCTGTTTGCGCATTATCGAATTGGGCAGATCGCTTAACTCTTCTCAAATGTGCTGCGGTCATTTTTTCTGCTTTCTTCGACTTTGCCCTGGGGTTGGCTCGGTCAAGTCTCTCTACCGACTCAAGTAACGCTTCGTCTTCGATTTCACTAGCTATTGACATAATGGCAGTAGAAAGAGCTATTCCTTTCGTGGCATCACGCGAAGATACGTTTGTCATGACAGATAAAATCGTTACTGCGGCGAGCTTCTCCAAAGAGATAAGTCGTAGAAATGGACCATATGTGCATCTATCCGCGTCCTCATTGCTTTTCACTCTCTTTTGTTCCGACTTGTCCACTTTGTCCAATTCTACCTTGATAGCCTGCTGCAAATCAAGCTGCCACCGCCACATTCTGGCAGCCAAAGACTTAGTTTGCAGAGCCGTATTCAGGCCCATCTTTGTCAGGCTAGCATTCTCCTCCCTCCAACGCTCAACTGAAGCCATGACCGCATGAGTTTCCAATTGGACCTGTAAATTCCGTTTTTCTGCCTCAGAAAGAGATCCGAGATTCGAAACTGCAGTAGAGTTGAAAAGCTCCAGACTTTGTTTTAGAGCTTTCAGTCCTAACCCTTTTTGGTCCATCTGGCGAACTTCTGGTGTGGAAATCGATGCAATTGTCTCTTGCCGCAATTCCGCTGTAATTTTTGGATCATGATCTTCAGTCTCGAAGCCAATCACCTCAACATTGAATTCTGGACAAATTTGAGTGATCTGATTAAGCTCTTCCGCTGTCCAAATGGGTAAATCTAAAATTTGTTCCTGTAGATTGGTTTCCGAGCCTATGGCCATGTATCTCTGTACAAATTTATCTCGCATATCCTCGTCTGGTGATCTTAGAGACGCCTTCAGCATGTACGCGATTGTCGAAGCATCGATAGGCAAAGACCGAGCTCGTATTTCGATATCGAACCATTTATGGAGAGCTTGCGCACCAGCAGGGTTGTCATTCCAAGCGATATGTGAGACTGCAGCTTGCAGATATTCGTTTTGCAGTTCAAGGTGATGCTCCGAAGTGAGATGGTCAAAATGAGGAAACCGCTTCAAAAGCAGAGCCGCACGATCCATTCTGCCAACATGAAGACATGCTCTATATATAGCAAGTATCTCTTGTAGATCGCCACCTGTACCTTGCGCATTCATTCTGAGTCGTTGTGGCGGATCGAGGGCATGTTTATGGTTTGGTATTTGTAAAGGCCCGTCGGCACGCGGTCTTATCTGTGACAGCGGAGGATTTCCGTAGTTCCAAGAAGTTATCTCGTTCCCACGGACGAAAGGAATGTCATCAGAATTCATGCTGGTCGATAGGGAGTCCATACCGAATGTTCGCCTCGACAATACCTTGGGGCAATCATTCGAGCTCCTTCTTTTGTGCGGTCTTAGGCCTGTCGCCCGCCCGTCAAGAGTCATCCATCTGTGTTCTCTTCGATACAGGCAGTATATCGGATAAGCCTCCCGTAATACATGAGTCTGCTCTCCTGGATTTCCAATTCGTATTGCTCTAGGTCGAGCCGGTCGTCTAACTGCGCGGACAAACATTGTCGATGCGACAAACTATAACAATTACATAGAAAAGGAGAAAGACAAACACTCTGAAACAAGCAAAAGTACAAGAAGGATTGAAAGAGATGTGTTGATACAGCGGCACGCAGAGAGTGCGTTGTCGCGTGATTGTCGAAAAGATGCCTTCGAAATTTTGAAGGGCGAATTGAATTTGCCAGTAAGGAGTAGTTTTCGGCCACCGTACCGAGAAGTAGACGCCCCTGATCAGAACTTGGCAGGTTTTCCCTCAATAAAAAGGGTAGCCTTCTTTGGTGTTGCCATAGGTAGACTAACCCATAACAATACGAGTTTGTTTGTAATATTTCCAAGAAAAGATCTATATTATTTTGCTCTAAGTCGTTTTTGCGTAGCTTTTTAACTGTAGGTTAATTGGGGATGGTGACTTAAATTTCAGGTTGTGACAGTGGTTGATATTCCCACCCTTCCTCTTACAAAACTCTGTCCCTTGTACTGCAAGGCTTTGCAGAATTGCTAGCCTCACCTTTGCTTTACTCAATTCTCAATACAATTGCCTCGAATCTACTTACCACTATAAAATGGTTGTCGGTGGAGCACTGCGAGCTACTGGCTGCGCCAGTTGTCGTTTGACTATCTTACGACATTTCACATCTGCAGCCCGACCATCTACTCAACCGCTGCCATTGTCGAGGACGCTATGCCCATCTATTACTCAACCCAAAGCTCGGTATACTACACATCCAACACAGGAAAAGAGGCCGGAAATTGAGGTGGAAGAAGAGACCATTCAAGAAGGCGACAGCAAACTCAATAAAGAAAATGCAGCACAAAACCATGATATTCTCTCAGGAGTTTCGACTTTACCATGGTATCTTCAAGTTCAAGCTCCCGAGCGAGCAGCACAACCACTTTCAGAGAGACAGCGAATACCAGACTTACCAGAATCGCCACCCCCTATCCTTGGGCCACTTCTACAACAAGTATCAGTAGATCTAGGCATCGATGATTTGACTCTCCTCGACCTTCGAAAACTTGATCCTCCGCCAGCCCTCGGTGCAAACTTGCTGATGATTATCGGCACTGCTCGGAGCGAAAAGCACCTGCACGTGTCTGCAGATAGACTGTGTCGCTGGCTAAGGAGTACATACAAACTCCGGCCCGATGCTGATGGTTTGCTAGGTCGAAACGAGCTGAAGTTGAAGTTAAGAAGGAAATCCAGAAGAGCAAAGCTCATGGGTAGCGCCGTTGAAGAGAACGGTGATGACGGAGTACGTACTGGCTGGGTGTGTGTTGATGTTGGTGTGGTGGAAGCCCTTGAAGAATCAACAGAGGCAGCTCTGAACTCCAAATCTTTCATTGGATTTGGAAGGCAAACTGATGGGGTTCGGGTAGTGGTACAAATGCTTACGGAAGAAAAGAGAGAGGAAATGGATTTAGAGAAGCTTTGGGGGGGAATTCTCAGACGATCAATCGAAGCAAAATCAACTAAACTCGAAAAGGAAAACGAAAGCGAGTACTCAGAAGCACTTTCTAACCCAATTACTTCGAATCAAAGTCTCCCAGAGCCCAGGTCAAGTATTGGGAGTTCGCCAGTGCTCACGCAGACTAGAGGATTTCACACCTCAGCTCGACGACTACTAGTAGAAGCCGAAACACAGTCATCTATAGAAGATTTGATCTTTAATACTTCTCGTGTATTGAAACCTGAACGCATCAATTTGATTGAGCTC
>Ga0247807_10001589_pt1 | contig 13121 bp, 10 predicted proteins | sample UWRJL074202C1_FD_179931 | JGI IMG/M metagenome (GOLD analysis project Ga0247807, IMG submission 179931) | Plant litter microbial communities from Arlington Agricultural Research Station in Wisconsin, United States - UWRJ-L074-202C-1 | ecosystem: Environmental > Terrestrial > Plant litter >...
ACGCAGGACGAGGTCGACCATCCGGTCTGCTCCGTCCCGCACACCGACCGTGGCAGAACGAGCCGCGAGGTCGGCGATTGCAGCGCGATCGGACAGAAGCGGCACGAGGGTGCTCGCAACCCAGTCAGGAGTGAAGTCAGAATCGTCGACGAGGATGGCTCCCCCGGCCGCGATGACCCCGCGGGCGTTGAACCGCTGCTCGCCGTTGCCCACCGGATAGGGAATGTAGACGGCGGGAACGCCGACCGCGGTCAGCTCGCTCACGGTGGCCGAACCCGCGCGGGAGACGGCGAGGTCTGCAACCGCAAGGGCGAGGTCCATCCGGTCGCAGTAGCGCAGCAGGTGATACCCGTCGAGCCCGGGATCCTCGATTTCCGAGGCGTCCCCGGCGATGTGGAGCACCTGCCAGCCGAGCCCGAGTACCAGGGTGACCGACTGGGCGACCGTCGCGTTGATCTTGCGGGCACCCGTCGAGCCACCGGTGACGAGCAATACCGGGCGCAGCGGATCGAGCCCGAAGAGGGCTAGCCCCTCGGCTTTGGCATCCGACTTGACCAGCGTCTCGATCTCCGCGCGCAGCGGCATGCCGACGACGATCGACCCGGGAAGACTCGTGCCCTCGAACGCGACACCGACGAACGATGTAAACCGTGCGCCGAGCTTGTTGGCGATGCCGGGCTTCGCATTGGCCTCGTGGATGGCCAGCGGCACCTTCTCGCGCCACGCGGCGACATACGCGGGGGCGGAGGCATAGCCACCGAAACCGACGACCACATCGACTCCGCGGTCGCGGATGATGGCGCGCGTCTCAGAGACCGCCCGCGAGAATCCGGCGGGGAAGGCGAGGGCGGCCGCGTTAGGGCGGCGCGGGAAAGGAAGGCGTGCGATCGTCAGCAGCTCGTACCCGCGCGCGGGCACGAGGCGCGCCTCGAGTCCTTCGCGAGTTCCGAGCACGAGGATCTCGGCATCCGGCTCGCGGTCCCGGATGCGGTCGGCCACGCCGAGCAGCGGATTCACGTGGCCGGCAGTACCGCCGCCGGCGAGCAAGTAGGTGGTCATCGGAGAACTCTCGAACGTTGGGTCGCCGCCAGGCGAGACTGTTGTGCCGGGGTCTGCGGAGTGAATCCGTCGTCGACAACCGGTTTGCGGGCGAAGGACAGCACGACGCCGATGGCGATGAGCGTGGAAACCAGGGCAGAGCCTCCGGCCGATATGAGCGGCAATGGAACGCCGAGTACCGGCAGCAGCCCGAGCACGACCGCGATGTTGATGAGCGCCTGCGCGATGATCCAGATCATCACGCCGCTGGTGGCGATGCGCGAGAACGGGTCGTCGGTGGCACGGATGATGCGAATGAATGCGAAGGCCAGGACGATGAAGAGGGCGAGGACGACGATCGCGCCGATGAGGCCGAGCTCTTCACCGATGATCGCGAAGATGTAGTCGTTGTCGGCCTCGGGCAGCCACGACCACTTGGCTTTCGAGTTGCCGAGCCCCGCGCCGAAGACTCCCCCGGCCGCCAGCGCCCAGGTGCCGTGGACCGGCTGCCAGCACTCTTTGAGGGTGTCGACGTCGACGCATCCGTTGAGCCACGCGCTGACCCGGTCGCTACGCGAACCACCGGCGAGGGCGAAGACGAGACCGAAGACGGCCACGAGCACCGCCGGCAGCGCGAGGAACCGCAGTTTCACACCGGCGAAGAACAGTGAACCGAAGACGATGGCGAGCATGATGATCGCGGTACCGAGGTCGCCTCCGAGAAGCACGAAGCCGATGGCGAGCCCGCCGACCGGCGCGATCGGCAACAGCACGTGCTTCCAGTCACCGAGCAGCGGTGCTTTCGTCCACAGCACCCAGGAGATCCAGAGGATGAGCGCGAGCTTGACCACTTCAGACGGCTGGGCGCTGAAGCTGCCGATCTGGATCCAGTTGGTGTTTCCGCCGTAGCCCCAGCCGAGCGGAGTGAATACCAGCAGCTGCAAGCACATGGCCGCTATCAGGAAGGGCCAGGCCCACTTCTTCCAGAACACGAGGGGCAGGCGCGAAACCAGCAACATCAGCGGGATACCGATGAGGGCGAACAGGCCCTGCTTCGAGAACGCGGCGAAGAAGTCCGAATCGTTCTGCAGGTATGACTCGATCGATGATGACGACAGCACCATCACCAGGCCAAAGGCCACGAGGAACAGTGTCGTGCCGAGCAGCAGGAAGTAGTTACCGGTCTCGGCAGCGAAGATGCGGCGCACGGCGACGACGGCTGCCGCCGGTTTGCCGTGACCTGTCGACGCAGGCGCAACCGGAGGCACAGGAGGCGTAGTGCGCACGGGCCGGGTGGTTGCGGCAGGCTCGGTGACGGGTTTCGTCGAGGACCTCGGTGACGACGGCACGCGGGGCGCACGCGGGGTCGTTCCCCGGGTCGGGGGTACCGGCGGCTTCATCGTGGCCATTCGGTCCCCTTCTCTGTCGGTGAATCGGTGTCTTACGGGGCGGGATCTGCGCGGGTGGCGAGCACGGCGGCAGCAAACCTGCGACCGCGGTCGGCATAGTCGGTGAACTGGTCCATCGATGCTGCGGCCGGAGCAAGGAGCACCACGTCTCCAGGCTGCGCGGCTTCCCCCGCCAACCGGACCGCGGCTGGCATTACCTCTTCAGTGTCAGTCTCGTCGACCTCGAACACCGGCAGCCCCGGCGCGTGTCGCTGGAATGCCTCTCGCAGCAACTCGCGATCGACCCCGATGATAACCGCCGCGCGGAGGTGCGGGGCATGCTTCTCGACGAGGGGTGAGACATCGACTCCCTTGAGCAGTCCCCCGGCTATCCAGACGACCGATCCGTAAGCGGTGAGCGACGCATTGGCCGCGTGGGCATTGGTGGCCTTCGAATCGTCTATCCACAGCACCTCGTCGAGGGTCACGACGGTCTCGGTGCGGTGGTGGTCCACGGTGAACGTCGCGACGGCGGCGCGGATGACAGCGGGTGCCACGCCGAACGCGCGGACGAGGGCGGATGCCGCAAGCACGTTCGCTACGGAGTGCGGGGCGGCGAGACCGGCAGCGGCCAGTTCGCCGTGCGTCGTGAGTTCGAGCGCCGAATTGCGTCGGTCGTCGTGGAACGCGCGGTCGACGACGATGTCGTCGACCATGCCGACGTCGCTCGGGCCCGGGATTCCGAGATCGAAGCCGATCGCGCGGCATCCCTCGATCACGTCTGCCTCTTCGACGAGGTGCATCGTCACTTCATCGGACTTGTTGTAGATGCAGGCGACGCGGGTGTTGTCGTAGACCTTGCCTTTGGCGGCACGGTAGGCCTCCGCCGAGCCGTGCCAGTCGAGGTGGTCGTCGTCGATGTTGAGGCACACGCTCGCGAGCGCGGAGATCGCACCCTCGGGCGACGAGTTGATCCAGTGCAGCTGGTAGCTCGAGAGTTCGACGACCAGGACGTCGAACCCGATCGGGTCGCGGACAGCGTCGAGCACGGGCAGCCCGATGTTGCCCACCGCCGCGACGCGGTGGCCAGCCTCGGCGAGAATATGGGTCGCGAGCTGAACAGTCGTGGTTTTGCCGTTGGTTCCCGTGACGGTGATCCACTCGGCGGCGCGCACCTTGTCACGCACTCGCCAGGCGAGTTCGATGTCACCCCACACCGCGATCCCGTTCGACGCGGCCCATTCGAGAACCGCGTTGTCCGGATGGAAACCGGGCGAGGTGACGATCAGCTGCGGGTCGAGGTCGACAAGCTGCTGCGGGACCTCCGCGAGGCTTCCCTCATAGAGCTCCGCGCCGATCACACCCAGCAGTCCGGCTTGTGCCTTCGGCGCCTTCTCGGCGAGCACGAGCACGCTTGCGCCGAGTTCCGCGAGCGTGTCGGCGACCGAGAATCCGGTCACGCCGAGCCCGAGCACGCCGACGCGGAGTCCGCGCCAGTCAGCGTGCCAGCTGGTGAGGGAGGTGAGATCCATGTTTGTCCTGTGTTGAGGGTGCACCCGGGTCGACGATGGCGACTAGTGCCTGCGGTTCGACCACTCGAGGTAGAAGAGACCGACACCGGCAGCGACGAAGAGGCCGGCGATGAGCCAGAACCTGACCACGACGGTGATCTCGGCCCAGCCCTTGAGTTCGAAGTGGTGGTGGATCGGACTCATCAGGAAGATCCGTTTGCCGTGGGTGAGTTTGAAGTACACCCGCTGCACGATGACGGATCCGGTGACGATGAGGAACAGGCCACCGGTGAAGACGAGAAGCAGTTCGGTGCGGCTGAGGATCGCGAGTGCGGCGATAGCGCCACCGAGTCCGAGCGACCCGGTGTCGCCCATGAAGATCTGGGCAGGCGAGGTGTTCCACCACAGGAAACCGATGAGGCTTCCGGCGATGGCCGCGGCGATGATCGAGAGGTCCAGCGGGTCACGGACTTCGTAGCACTTGTACATCACCGTCGGGTCGATGTTGTCGTTGAAGCAGGACTGGTTGTACTGCCAGAACCCGATGACGATGTAGGCGGTCAGGGCGAGGATCGACGCGCCCGTCGCGAGGCCGTCGAGGCCGTCGGCGACGTTCACGCCATTGGACGCGCTCACGGCGATGACGTTGACCCAGAGGATGAACAGGATCACGCCGATGATCGACCCGGCGAAGAAGAGGTTGAGCCACGGGATGTCCCGCACGGCCGAGATCATCACGTCGAGGCTGCTGAAATCGCCCGCGGCGTCGAAGTTGGCGTTACCTGCCGGAACGAGGTTGTTCTCGTCGGGGAAGTTCAGGGCGATGACCGCAAAGATCGTCGCGACGATCACCTGCCCGAGGATCTTCGACCAGCCGCCGAGCCCGAGACTGCGCTGTTTGCGCGTCTTGAGGAAGTCGTCGACGAACCCGACGAGCCCGAGGCCCACCATCATGAACATCACGAGGAATGCGACAAGGGTGAATTTCTGCCCCGTGACGAGGTGGCCGACGAAGTACCCCACGACCGCACCGATGATGAAGACGATTCCGCCCATGGTCGGCGTTCCGCGCTTCGCGTGATGCGACTGCGGTCCGTCGTCGCGGATGAACTGTCCCCATCCGATGCGGTTGAACAACCTGATGAAGATGGGGGTCAGGAACAGCGTGAACGCCATCGAGACGGCCGCGCTGATAAGTAGTGCGTTCACGCGGGTAGCCTTCCGAGCCTCTGGCTGAGTGGGTGGATATCGGTCTGCGCGTGTGCGCCGTGCGGGGACGTTGGTACCGGTGCGATCTTCACGAGCACGATGTCGCCATCGCGCAGCTTGTCCCGCACCAAATCGTAAGCCTCATCCGGTGTTGCGACGAGCACCGACTCCCCGTCCCACGAACCTTCGAGACCGGCCGCGGCCTGCAGGTGGCGTGCGCCATGCCCGACGGCAACGAGCAGCCCGATGTTCAACCTGACGACAATGCGACCAAGGCGGTCGTGCTCGTCGCGGGATTCGACCGGATCGGTGATGCCCGAGAGCTCACCGATGACGGCGATCGACCGGCGCCCGGCATCCGTGACCTCGGCAAGGGTCTTGAGGGCTTCGATGGTAGAGGCCGACGACGAATCACTCGAATCGTCGATTAGAGTGATCGCCCCAGAGACCGGAACGACCTGCAGGTTGCCCGGCTCAGGGTCCGTCACGGCCGTGAGTGCTGCAGCGGCATCCGCGACGCTCGCGCCGTTGACAACACCGGCGGCGATCGCGGCAAGCGCTGCGAGAACGTGGCGCTCCCCCACGATGGCCAGTTGCACGGGCACGGTCGTGCCCGCGGTGGCCAGGGTGAATCGTGTTCCGTCGAGAGACACCCGGATGTCGCTCGCGGAAAAGTCAGCGCGCGACGAGTAACCGACGCTGAGGACGGTTCCGTCGAACCCGGCGGGTGCCGGCACATCCTCGCTGATGACGAGTGCGGCCGGTGCTGGCGCGCCGAGTTCGTCGTGAAGCGGATGCGGTCCGTCAGCCAGGATCACCAGCACATCGGTGTCACCGGTCGCCGGTGCGGTCGCCAGTGCCGCTGCGACGAGCGCGGTCGTCGTGGTGATGCCGCGGTGCTCCGCGAGCCGGACCGTCACGCCCAACCGGCTTCGCGCAGCGCTTCGCGCGCTTCGTCGCGAGCGGAGTATGGCGTTCGTACGCCCTGGATATCGCGGTAGTCCTGGTGACCTGGCCCGGCCCAGAGGATCGAGTCACCCTCGCCGGCCAGCGACACCGCAACGCGGATCGCCTTCTCGGGCGGGCTCACTTCGAGCACCTCTTTTCCGGTGTTGGCGAGGGCAGCGCCCTCGAGCAGCGTTGCCCGGATCGATGCCGGGTCTTCGAAGCGCGGGTGGTGGTCGGTGATCACGAGGATGTCGGATCCCTCGACCGCGACCTTCGCCATGTCGTGACGCTTGGACGTGTCCCGGTCGCCGTCGGCGCCGAAGACCATGATGACCTTGCCGGTTGTGACGGTTCGCACGGCATCGAGGGCCTTGAGGAACGCGTCGGGGCTGTGGCCGAAGTCGACGAAGACAGCGGGGCCGTGATCGCCGGAGACACGTTCGGTGCGGCCGGGAAGGAACGCGTCGATGCCGCCCTCGGGGTTGGACTCGCTCGGCTCGAGCGCGTGGCCGATGGCTTCGAGTTCGAAGCCGGCCTCGACGAGCATCACGATCGCGAGTGCGCCGTTGGCGGCCATGTGCCAGCCGATAAGCGGAACACGCGTAGTGAGCGAGCGTCCCTGCGGACCCGTGAGGGTGAACTCGGTGTACGCAGCCTGTTCCGCGATGACCTCGACGGTCCACTCGGCGTCGACACCGGGAGTAGCGGAGATAGTTGTTACCGGAATGCGGGATTCTTCGACTACCCGCTGGCCCCACGCGGTATCGAGCGAAACGACTCCGCGCTTTCCGCGCTCCGGAGTGAACAGCGCGAGCTTCGCCTGGAAGTACTCCTCCATGTCGGCATAGTCGTCGAGGTGATCATGGCTGAGGTTCGCGAAGGAGACCACGTCGAAGACGATTCCGTCGACCCGGTTACGGCTGAGAGCCTGCGCACTGACCTCGATTGCCACTGCCCGCACTTCGCTCTCGCGCATCCGAGCGAGAAGAGCGTGCATCTCGCTGGCCTCGGGGGTGGTCAGGCGGCTCACGACCGTGAGGTCGCCGATGTGGCGCTCCGCGGTCGAGCTGAGTCCGGTGACCAGGCCGAGTTGCTTGAGGATTCCCTCGAGCAGGTACGACGTCGACGTCTTGCCATTGGTGCCGGTCGTGCCGAACAGCAGTGGCGGATGCTCGGCGGTGCGGTACACCCAGGCCGAGATCTCTCCGAGCGCAGCACGCGGCGAGTCGACGAGCACGATCGGCAGGCCGGTCTCGGCCGCAATCTCCGCGCCGGCTTCGTCGGTGAGGATCGCTACGGCACCACCCTCTTTGGCAACCGGGGCCCAGGAGGCACCGTGGCTGTTTGCGCCCTGGATCCCGACGTAGAGGTCGCCCGGGTAGATGTCGGCCGTGGACAGGCTCACTCCCGAAATCTCAACGTCGTCGAGGGAACCGCGGTACTCGAGCCCGAACTCACTGACGAGCTGGGCTAGAGACCTGGCCGAGGGATGCTCCGGTCGAAGAACCGGGGGTATCCGTGCGGTCACGCAATTCTCGTTTCCAAAGGCCAATCACCACATGAGTGGGATTTCAGACGCCTTTTTGGTTGATGGGGTTACCCGGAACTCTTTGATGATCTGGGTAAGGATTTTTCGGAAGGCGGGCGCTGCGGCCGCCGACGTCTTCATAATATCGGGCTTGCCCATAGTCACGACTACGGCGTACTCCGGGTCCTCGGCGGGGAACAGCCCGGCTACTGAGACTATGCGCTCGGTGCCGTAGCGACCGTTCTCGGCGACCTGGGCGGTTCCGGTCTTGGCGGCGATGCGGTATCCGTTGATCGGCACCGAGTCGGCAAGGCCACCCTGCGTGACGACGTTCTCGAGGATCGAGACGGTCGTCTTAGCCGCTTTCTTCGAGACCACTCGCTCGCCCTTGGCCTTCGGCACTTCGGTGATCGTGCCATCCGCATGCTCACAACCTTCGACGAGGGTGAGCGGGATCTTCACGCCGCCGTTGCCGAGAGTCTGGTAAATGCTGGCGACCTGCACCGATGTTGCGGTGACACCCTGGCCATAGGAGATCGCGTAGTTGGTGATCGGGTCCCAGTCGTCAGGGTCGCGCAAGCTTCCTTTGGACTCCCCCAGGAAGTCGATGCCTGTTGCTTCGCCGATGCCGAACTTCTTCAGGTAGCTGTACCGGTCGTTCTTGGTCATCCGGTCAGAGAGCATCGAGATACCGACGTTCGACGAGTTGACCAGGATGCCCGCCGTGGTGAACTTGATATCGCCGTGGGCCCACACGTCACCGATGGTCGTGCCCCCGACGGGAAGCCGACCGGGCACGGTCACCTTGGAACCGGCGGTCGCCTCTCCCGTGTCGAAGAGCATTGCCGCTTGCATCGGCTTGAAGGTCGAGCCCGGCTCGTAGGGAGTGGTGAACGCAAGGGAGCCGAGCGACGAGGTCGAAACACCGTTGACATCGTTGGGGTCGACGGAGGGGTAGTCGGCGACCGCGAGTAGATGACCGTCTTTCACTCTGACGACGACCGCTGTCGCCCAGTCTGCGCCGACCTCTTTTGCCCGGTCCGCGATGGCATCCTGCACGAAATACTGGAAGTCGCGCTCGATCGTGAGTTTCAGGGTTCCGCCGTCGACAGCCTTTTTGGTGGTCACCGTGCTGCCGGGGAGGCGCACACCGTCGGCACCGCGCTCGTAGGTCGACGATCCGTTAGTGCTCGCGATGCACGAGTTCTCGGAGAGCTCGAGGCCGGCCTGGGGTCCATCGGTCCCGATGAAGCCGGTCAGGTTTCCCGCCACGGCGCCGTTGGGGTAGGTGCGAGCCGGGTGCCGCTCGTCGTAGATCCAGCGGATTTTCAACGCACGGACAGCACGGAGCACATCGAGGGTCACTGCCTGGCTGAGGTAGGCGAAGTCGGATTTCGGATCTTTGGTGATCGCTGCCCGCAGGTCTTCGACTGACTCGCCTGTGACTTCTGAAACCTCTTCGAGGGCCTCGTCGAAGGTGACTTTCTCTGTGACCGCTTTCTTGGTCGCGGTCTTCGGAGTCACCGTCCGGGTGAATGTGGGCTTGGCCAGGGCGATCAACGGTGAGGTTGTGATGTCGTACCGCTCCACGCTGCCGGCAAGCACGTTGCCGTCGGCGTCGACGATGTCTCCGCGAACCCCATAGGTCTTCGCCACGATCGACCGCTTGTGCAGCGAGTCGGTGTTGTACTCGGCAGCGTTGACGACCTGGATGTCGACGAGTTTGACGACGAATACACCGACAAGGGCGAGCATCGCAATGGCCGCCATTGCCGTCCGACGCCGCGCCTTTCGCCGGTTGGCCATACTGTTTGCCGTCACGCTCATTGGACTACTCACTTCGTCATCCTCACCCGGCATCCGCCGAATCGGGGTTCACCACACCGTCGGCTCGACACACGGTCGGTTTCGCAACTCGGTGGCTGCGCCCTGGTGCCGCCGCAGTGCGTGCCTGTTACTGGGTGTAGCCCGGCAGCTGGGACGACTCGGTAGAGGCGGTGGTGGACGCCGGCTGCTTGTTCGCGGGTGCAGGTTCAGCGTCCTTCGCTGCTTTCTTCGCAGCGTCCTTCTCGGCCTTGGCGGCGTCGTCGACCAGCGAGTTCGGAACGACCATCGAGCCGAGCTTGTCCACGTTGGACGAGGCCTTCTCCTTGCCGATGATCTTGCTGTCGGCGCCATCGGGCTTCAGGAAAGTCGGTGTCTTGTAGTCGATACCCATCCCCAGGCGCTTCGCTTCCTTGGTCAGGTTCTGCGGCGACGAGAGCACGTTGACCTGCTCGGTCAGCGCGTTCTGCGTCTGGGTCAGCTCGCGCTGCTCGGTCTGCAGGCTGGAGATCTGGTACGCGCCGTTCGAGACGACGATGCTCATGAGCAACTGCGCGATGAACAGCACGAAGAGCCCACCGACAATGATCAGCGCATAGATCGGCCGCGGACGGGCGCGGCGCTGGCTGCGGGTGGAAACGATTTCGATGTGCCGGGGCTGTGCCTCGTACTCCGGGGCGGCGAAGTCGGGAAGTCCGAGGGGAATCGTCTCTGCGAGATTGGTGCTCATGCGACTCTCCTCAAGCGCTGTGCTGCGCGAAGCCGGACTGGCGTCGCGCGTGAGTTTTCTGCTTTTTCTTCTTCACTGGCCAGTTCGGCCCCCCTGACGAGGAGCTTGAATTCCGGGCGGTGTTCGGGAAGTTCGATGGGAAGTCCGGCGGGCGCTGTCGATGCCGACCGCTTGGCAAGGACGCGCTTGACGATCCGGTCTTCGAGCGACTGGTACGACAGCACGACGATGCGTCCGTCGACGGCGAGTGCGTCGAGGCCGGCCGGGATCGCGCGTTCGAGAACCGAGAGTTCCTGGTTGACTTCGATGCGAAGGGCCTGGAAGACGCGCTTTGCCGGATGCCCGGCCCGCTGCACAGCGGCGGGAGTCGCGGCGACGATGACATCGACCAGCTGCGCGGAGCGAACCAGCGGTTCGATCTCGCGGCGCTGCACGATCTTGCTCGCGTAGCGCGGGGCCAGCTTCTCTTCCCCGTACTCGTAGAAGATGCGGCGCAGTTCCGACTCGCTGTACTCGGCGAGGATCTTCTCGGCCGTGAGTTCCGCCGTCGGATCCATCCGCATGTCGAGCGGCGCGTCTTTCGAGTACGAGAATCCGCGGTCGACCTCGTCGAGTTGCATCGACGAGACACCGAGGTCGAACAGGATGCCGGCGACCTCGGTGATCCCCTGCTCGGCGAGCACCTGCGGGATGCGGTCGTAGATGGTGTGCACAAGGCGAACCCGGTCGCCGAACGGGGCGAGACGCTCCCCCGCAAGGGCCAGGGCGTCGGTGTCCCGGTCGAGACCGATGAGCACGAGCTCGGGGTGGGCGGTCAGGAACGCCTCGGCGTGCCCGCCCATTCCGAGAGTCGCGTCGATGAGGACGGCTCCCGGTGCCTGCAGCGCCGGCGAGAGCAGCTCGAGGCTTCGCGCGAGGTTCACGGGGGTGTGGATTTGTTCGGTCATCGTATTCCGGTGGCCAATCCCCTTGGTGCCGTTCCCGGGTACTGATCCCCATCCGGTCCGACCTGACATCGGGGAAGAAAGTCAGGGCGAAACATCGGCTGGGAGTCAGCGCCAGGGCACAGACGACTCAGGGCATTAGAAGAATCCCGGGATCACCTCCTCTGTGGTGTTTGCGAAGTCGGATTCGGCGTTGGCGTAGTAGGTGTTCCAGGACTCGGTGTCCCAGATCTCGGCGCGGCTTCCCGCACCGATGACGGTGAGTTCGCGGTCGAGACCGGCGTACTCGCGCAGCATCGCCGGAATGGTGATGCGGTGCTGCTTGTCCGGGACTTCCGGGCTCGCTCCGGAGAGGAACAGGCGAAGAAAGTCGCGACCCTGCTTGTTAGTGACCGGCGACTTGCGGATGGTGTCGTGCAGGTCTTCGAACTCGCGCTGGCTGAACACGTAGAGGCAGCGTTCCTGGCCGCGGGTGATGACGACCCCGCTCGACAGCTCTTCCCAGAATTTCGCGGGAAGGATGAGGCGCCCCTTTTCGTCGAGCTTGGGTGCGTAGGTGCCCAAAAACATCGTGAGCACCCCTTCCATTCGCCGGCCACAGGTTCAGGTTTTGCTCCACTTTACTCCACTCCCATCCACCAAACAAGGAAAAACCGCCACATGAGTCACATTGGCCACCTGAGACACCAGCAATTCACAGGGATGTGAGGGGTGGAGGAGAGTGGAGGAATATCGTCAATTTTGGGCCTGTTCTGGGCGCGTCTGCCCAGATTCGGACGGATCGGCGGTCGACAATCAGGTTCGGCGACTCCCTTCGCCCGTTTCTGGGCACAAAAAAAGGACCAACCTCTCGGTCGGTCCTGTTTCTGGTTACTACCGGTCTGTTCGCGCGTGCGAACGACCGGACAGTTCTACGATCTAGCGCTCGCGATCATCGTTCCGGCGATCCCAGCGATCGTTGAGTCCGTCCATGAACGAACCCTTCGCCTTGTCACCACCTGAACGGCTGCCCGCTGAACTCGTGCTGCTCGAACGCGCGCCCGAGCTGGTCGCCCGGCCGGACGGCGCTGACTGCAGTCGTCGCGGTGGAGCCACGGCCAGAAGTACTCCGGCGAACATGATCGCAAACCCGAGCACCCCCACGAGCGGCTGGCGGATAATCACGCCTGTGACCAGGGTCGCGATGCCGGCGATGGCAATAAGGATGCCGACGACGATGACGCGATAGTTGGGAGCGCCTCTGCGTGCACCGACCGTCGCCACGAAATCGGCGTCGTTCTGGTAGAGGTTGCGCTCCATCTCTTCCAGAAGACGTTGCTCCTGCTCGGAAAGTGGCATCCTGTTCCCCTCAGGCTCGGGATCGACGCGGTGGTAGCTTTCCATATTACGCGCAACGAGCATGGCTAGGCTAGGCATCGTGGCTGAGAGTACGCGGTTAGTTGACCTTGTCCAGGAACGTATCGACCAGTTTCTGGCGGAACGTGCACCCATCGTGGCGGGGATTTCCCCGGATCTAGAGCACTTCATCGACTTTTCGCGGGATTTTCTCTCCGGCGGGAAAAGATTTCGTGCACTGTTCAGTTATTGGGGCTGGGCGGCGGTTCGCTCCCCCGATGAATCGATCGACCCGATGCCCGGGGTGGTTCCCCGCGATGATCTCGCGGCGATAGTCGGAGTGGCAGCAGCGCTGGAGGTCTTCCATGCGGCAGCCCTCGTCCACGACGACATCATGGACAACTCCGACACCAGGCGGGGATCGCCCGCGGCGCATAAGCGTTTCGAGAACGACCACTCTTCGGGCAGCTGGATCGGGTCATCCGCCGCTTTCGGTCAATCGGCGGCGTTGCTGCTCGGCGACCTCCTGCTCGGCTGGAGCGATGAGCTGTTCGACGAAGGAGTACAGCGGCAGCCGCACGTGGCGGCCGGCCGCGCAGCACGGGCAGAATTCGTCCACATGCGCACAGAGGTGACCCTCGGCCAGTACCTGGACATCCTCGAGGA
>Ga0247807_10001592_pt1 | contig 13116 bp, 9 predicted proteins | sample UWRJL074202C1_FD_179931 | JGI IMG/M metagenome (GOLD analysis project Ga0247807, IMG submission 179931) | Plant litter microbial communities from Arlington Agricultural Research Station in Wisconsin, United States - UWRJ-L074-202C-1 | ecosystem: Environmental > Terrestrial > Plant litter >...
TCTTATTTTTTATTAACATTTATGAGCGAAGAAAAAGATTCAAAGTCAAATTATTCGGCAGATAATATACAGGTATTAGAAGGTTTAGAAGCGGTGCGTAAGCGCCCTTCAATGTATATAGGTGATACGGGTGTTAAAGGATTGCACCATTTGGTTTATGAAGTAGTAGATAACTCTATTGATGAGGCTTTAGCCGGACATGCCAATACGATTACAGTAAATATTCTTAAAGATAATTCTATCAGGGTTGAGGATAATGGTCGTGGTATTCCGACAGGGATCATGCAAAAAGAACAAAAATCGGCGCTTGAGGTTGTAATGACCGTACTGCATGCCGGTGGTAAGTTCGATAAAGACACTTATAAAGTTTCCGGAGGATTGCACGGTGTAGGGGTAAGTTGCGTAAACGCACTATCTATACATTTGAAAGCAGAGGTTCACCGTGAAGGTAAAATCTGGGTACAGGAGTACCGTGAAGGTAAACCACAGTATGATGTAAAGACTGTCGGAGAAACTGAAAAAAGAGGAACTGTAATTACTTTCACTCCGGATGACAAGATCTTTACCCAGACTACAGAATATCGTTACGATACACTGGCTTCACGTTTAAGAGAGTTATCTTTCTTAAATAAAGGAATCAGTCTGACGCTTACAGATGAACGTGAAGTAGATGATCAGGGTAATTTCCTTTCTGAGCTTTTCCTTTCTGAAGGTGGTTTAAAAGAATTTGTTCAGTTTTTAGATGGAGGACGCCCTTCATTGATCGCTGAACCTATTTATGTAGAGGGGATCAAAAATGGTATCCCGGTAGAGCTTGCTTTGCAGTACAATGACAGTTATGCTGAAAATGTACACTCTTATGTAAATAATATCAATACACATGAAGGCGGTACGCACATTGCCGGTTTCAGAAGAGGTTTGACCCGTACTTTGAAAGCTTATGCTGATAAATCAGGTTTACTTAAAAACGTTAAATTTGAAATTACAGGTGATGACTTTCGTGAAGGTCTTACAGCAGTAATTTCAGTAAAAGTACAGGAGCCGCAATTTGAAGGGCAGACCAAAACCAAATTAGGTAATACCGAGGTAATGGGTGCTGTGGATATTGCTGTTGGTGAAGCATTGGGTATCTATCTGGAAGAATATCCAAAAGAAGCCAGAATGATTGTCAACAAGGTTATTCTTGCGGCAACTGCACGTGCAGCAGCACGTAAAGCCCGTGAAATGGTTCAGCGTAAAAGTGTAATGGGCGGATCTGGATTACCAGGTAAATTAGCCGATTGCTCAGATAGTGATCCGGAAAAATGTGAGTTATACCTTGTCGAGGGAGATTCGGCGGGTGGAACTGCAAAACAGGGCCGTGACCGTAATTTCCAGGCTATTCTTCCACTGAAAGGTAAAATCCTGAACGTAGAAAAAGCAATGGAACATAAAATCTACGAAAACGACGAGATCAAGAATATGTTTACTGCTCTTGGCGTAAGTATTGGTACTCCCGAAGATGACAAAGCGTTAAACATCACCAAACTTCGTTACCATAAGATCGTAATTATGACGGATGCGGATATTGACGGATCACACATTACAACGCTGATCCTGACGTTCTTCTTCAGGTACATGAAAGCATTAATTGAAGCGGGTTACGTTTATATTGCAGCGCCACCACTTTACCTGGTTAAAAAAGGAAAAGATCAGGAATATTGCTGGAATGACCAGCAGCGCGATGCAGCTGTACAGCGCTTAAAAGGACAAGGTAAAGAAGAAAGCGTTCACATTCAACGTTACAAAGGTTTGGGTGAGATGAACGCAGAACAACTTTGGGATACGACATTGAATCCTGCTAACCGTACTTTAATGCAGGCTACAATTGAAAACGCTGCTGAGTGTGACCATACTTTCTCTATGTTAATGGGAGATGAAGTCGCACCAAGAAGAGAGTTTATAGAAAGAAACGCGAAATACGCGAAGATTGACGCTTAAGTTCTTCAATCTTTAATATAAAAAAAGGAGATGTCTGTAAAGACACCTCCTTTTTTTATACCATAAAATCTAACCAGATATAATTGATCAGCCCGGGCAGAAACCTATACTTAAAGTATGTAATAGGTCTTTGAATTGTGCACAGGCTCCATAACCATTTTATCTTCCTGGTAATGTGCATCATTCAGCATTTGTGATAAATCACGTTCTATAGTTTTTGAAATAGTCGTTGTAGGCGTATCAGTAGGCTTGTTCTCAAAAGGGTCCTGCAGATGGATAGCCATTTTCTCAATTAATAAGAAAGCCGCCGCGATAGCGATTACCACAGGTACTTCAATATAGCCAAAGAACTCGATCAGTCCGAAAGGCAGCATGATAATAAACAGATAAATCGTCATATTGATATACTTGCTGTAAGTAACCGGGAAAACCGTGTTCTTTATCCGCTCAGAACCACCCATGCGATCACATAGATTAGACAAAGTCCTGTCAATCTCTATCTGTTGATAAGTATTAATCCAGCCTTCTTTAACAGCCATTTTGATATCCCGTGCATGCAGTTCTAAAATAGACATCGGTACATTTTTATACCTGCTGATAAATTCCAGTTCATCAGGCTTCATAAATTTGTCCAGCCCCAGGGTCGCATTATTATTTCTAAGTGATTGACTTAAACCATAAGCCCAGGCAATTTGTCTTTTTACAAAGCGCTCTTTAAATAATTGTATCTCCGCAGAGTAATAAGGATCATCAATAAAATACAGAATCTGCCTGGTCAGTGACCTTGAATCGTTGACAATTGCGCCCCATAAAATACGGGCTTCCCACCAGCGGTCATAAGCCTGGTTAGAGCGAAATGCCAGCAAAAGAGAGATTACTGTACCCAACAGGGCAGGAACAGCAATCGGTATAGAAATTCTGGTAAAATGAAAGTTTTCATAAAGAACCACGATACCAACGGCATAGAGGGTTACTAAAATCAAATCTTTATAGATTTTTCCAAATATATAGGTGAGAGGGACATTTTTCTTTAATAACATATCATGTATTTTAAAAGGTAATAACTAAACTAACTGAGCAACTTCATGCTCCAGAGATATCGCTTTATTTACTTTAACCGGTGGTTCATCCTGTTGAATGACCTGGATTACCGGGATACCCGACTTACTCAAAAATACCTCAGGATTTATGCTGTATTTTGATATCTGACGGAAAGTATAAGTTGCGGGACAATAAATAAAATCAACCTCATTTGCTTCAGCAAAATTTCTGAAAGCAGCCATTGTACTCCCATAGAAATATTCTATTCCTATAGTTTCTATTTTACCCTGGTGTGTTTTTTTGAAGTCATAACAGGCCCTGTGAAAAGACTCAGGAATTTGTCCATACTCTGTACTACGGCGGGAGAGCATTAATAAATCAGAGATTGAATCCGTTAGCTTATAAGCATGAAAGAAAATAATCTTTACCGGTTCACTTTTAAAATTCTTTAAAATATCCGCTGAAAGATAGACCGATGTTTCGTTGAAATCTGTGGGAATTAAAATTGTTTTCATATTGTATCCTGATTAGTTAATGATACAATAGTACAGCCCCGGCATTACAGCCGCATAAGAGTGAGATTAGAATGAGATTAGAATTGTTTGGATGTACTGATTAAAGAGAACGGGGCAGTAAAATGTTCATTTCAGTTCCCGATTCCTGCACAGTTTTAATAGCGATACTGCCTTTATGGAGACGAATAATGTTTAAAGATAAGGGCAGGCCTACACCATAGCCATTGTAACGTGTTGTATTTGAAGCACGGAAAAATGGCTCAAACACATGCTGCAGCTCATCTTCAGGAATTCCGATGCCCTGATCTTTCACACTGATCACGATATTTGTACGTGTTACAGATAAGCCCAGGTCAACAACACTGTTATCAGAATATTTACAGGCATTATTTACAATATTGGTTACAGCCAGTTTAATCAGGTTTAGATTTCCATGCAGATTAATACTTTCAGGGTTTTCCGGAAGTTTAGAAAGATCGATGCGAATCTGATTGTCCGGATTAACCAGGTCTATGGATGCTTTTACATCCCAGATCAGTTCATCCAGACGTATATCTTCCCAGCGCTGTTTCTCCCCGTCGAAACCAGACTGTGCTAAGCTCAGTAAGCTGGTCAGTATATTTTCAAGACGCTCTGCCTCAGTCTGAATTGTTGACAGAGACTTTTGCAGATCAGCATCCAGGTGTGCGGCCCTGAAAACAGCCAGTTCAGCTTCCCCGCTAATAATCGTTAAAGGAGTTCTCAGCTCATGCGAAGCATTGCTGATAAAGTTGTTCTGCGTTTCAAATGCAGTTTCCAGTCTGTCCAGCATATCATTAAAAGTCTGTGAAATTTCTGAAATCTCATCATTCCCTGTAATGATCGGGAGGCGCTGATGTAAATTCTCTGCGCTGATCCCTTTTGCCTTTTTAATTAATGCCCTGATAGGTTTAAAAGTGAAGTTCGAGAATTTTCTTCCTACAAAATAAGAGAGCGCAACCGACAGGAAGAACCCTGCGAACAAGATTTTCTGTAAACCCTTTAATTCCCTGTAACCATAAGGATCTCTTGCAGAAATGATCACGATATAACCATTCAATCCTTTTTTAAAAAATTTACCCGCATAAAATACATTTGCATCTCTATGGCGTGCCATCAGGCCTGATTCTATTTTTTTATAAAAGCTGGCAGGCAGGTTTATCTTTTTGTCAAAAACTATTTTATTTGCTTTAGTCGCTAAAAAAACCTGCTCTTCCTCCTGTGGCAGGCGTTCCAGATATTTTTGTCGTACCTCTTTATATTCAGCCGTATTTTTTCCCGTTACCACTTTAATCTGACTGGCTATATTTACCCTTGCTTCCAGTCTTTTGTAAAAATCTTCAAAAGCAAACTCATTCGCAAAATACCATACAAATCCACTTAACAGAGAGATAATAACAGCAGATAAAACAGCAAATAAGAAAGTAATGCGGGTATTTAAATTCATCAGACCGATTTTTCTTTTAACATATAGCCCAGCCCAACCACCGTATGAAGAAGCTGGGTACTAAAACCCTTATCTATTTTTTTTCTCAGGTAATTGACGTAAACATCAACCACATTAGTGCCCATATTAAAATCAATATCCCAGACATTTTCAAGGATATCAATTCTGGATAAAGTTTTGCTTTTATTGCGGGCAAAAAACTGCAGTAAGCGATATTCAGTAGCTGTCAGTGTGATTTCTTTGTCTGTCCTGGTCACTGTTTTAGCAGAAATATTAATTTGTAAATCACCAACAGAGATAATTTCATCTGCCTGCTGAAAACCAGCGTACCGCCTTAATAAAGTACGTATCCTGGCACTAAGCTCAGCAATTTTAAAAGGTTTTACCAGGTAGTCATCCGCGCCGTTGTCAAGGCCGGTAACTATATTCTCAGTGCTCCCTAATGCCGTAAGCATGATGATAGGAGTCTGTGGATAATTCTTCTTAATTTGTTTACATAAGTCCAGTCCATTAATACCCGGAAGCATAATATCAAGAATGATCAAAGCAAAAGAATGTGCTGCAACCATTTCTAAAGCAATAAATCCGTCAGGAGCAATACTGAGCTCAAAACCCTCATTGCTTAAACCTCTTTTCAAAACTGACACCACATTGGGTTCATCTTCAACAACAAGGAGTTTCATAAACAGGTAATTTATTTGGAAGCAAATTTAAGCAGAATAAACAAAATTAGCCTGGTTTAGCAGAAAACAGAATTTTTAGTTTCTTATAATTGATTTTTGCCTGGTATTTATGGAAAATGTCACTGCCGATAATAGCCGCAATTCTGGGGTGTCCCATCAGTACATAAGCATCATTTACTGTTTCCAGATCCAGTGCTACGGCAGGATAAGATTTAATAATCAGTTTGCCGATTTTTAATTTTGGAATAACAGCCTGTATTGTACTGGAAGTGGCAAACAGCGTAGTCGCACTGGTGTCTTCGGTATCAGGTATGATAATATGATCAGTATTCTGCTCAATAAAAGCTTTATTGAATACAGATCTCGAAGCACCAGTATCTACTACAGCCCAGTGTTTTGACCCAAAAACAACGATTTCCACCAGGAGGTGGAAACCGTCATCATTTAAGTTGATTAAAGTAAGCGGTACAGTAATCGTCCGCATTAAATAAGCTTCATTTCTTTAAGCACATTATTCATTGCCCTTACTGCGTCAGCACTTTTATTAAAAGCAGTTTTTTCTTCTTCGTTCAGGCTGTAATCGATGATTTTTTCCCAGCCATTGCGTCCTACAATTACAGGTACACCCAGGCAGATATCAGTCTGGCCGTATTCACCATCAAGGGCTACACAGCAGGTAAACAATTTTTTCTCATCCCGAACAATGCTCTCTACCAGGGCAGCACCGGCAGCACCAGGAGCATACCATGCAGAAGTACCCAACAGACCCGTTAATGTCGCTCCGCCAACCATTGTGTCAGCAGCAACTTTAGCCAGTACATCAGCAGATAACAGAGCCGTTACAGGTAAACTCTGGTAAGTTGCATAACGTGTCAGCGGAATCATAGTTGTATCCCCATGCCCGCCAATCACAAAGCCCTGCAAATCATTTGAATTGCAGTTTAATGCAACGCTCAGATAATACTTGAATCTTGCGCTGTCAAGCGTGCCACCCATACCGATAATCCTGTTTTTAGGTAATCCTAATGATTTAAGAGACAGATAAGTCATCGTATCCATTGGATTGCTGATCACGATAATAATCGCATCCGGCGAAAACTTCAATATATTTTCAGCGACACCTTTAACAATGCCCGCATTAATGCCAATCAGTTCTTCGCGGGTCATTCCCGGTTTACGCGGAAGCCCCGAAGTGATGACAGCCACAGCAGAACCTGCCGTTTGGCTATAGTCATTAGTTACACCAGTTATTTTTGTGTTAAAACCCAATAATGCAGCAGTTTGCATCATGTCTATCGCTTTACCTTCAGCAAAACCTTCTTTGATATCTAATAAAACTAACTCTTCTGCTAATTCTTTTCTGGCAATATTATCTGCACAGGTAGCACCAACTGCTCCCGCGCCAACAACTGTTATCTTCATGGATTCAATTTTTAAATGGTAATAAAATCTTCATTAGATCTTCCTGCCCAAGTTATAAAATTTAAGGCATTATCAGAAAATCTTTAAAAATCCTTTTTAAAACTTTATCCGGCGTTCTTGGTTTTATGAGAAAGAATTTACATTTGCTTAACGTCTGTTTAGATTTGTAAATTGATTATAGCCTGTAAATCTAAACACGAATTCATCTATATTTAAAATAAGGGAACGCTATGTTAGAGAATAAGCCTGTTGAAAAAGTTGATATAATGTCTTATGCAGGTAAATGGTATTCACTATATTCCATACCTACCTTTATGGACAAAAGCTGGCATGAAACCACAGAAACCTATGTGATACATCCGGATGGCTACTATGCAGTCTTCACTACCTATAAATTACCAGGAGAAAAAGAAACAAAATATGTAAGGTCAAAACTGATTGTCGTGCGCGGTACAAACAATGCACAGCTCAAAGCACAGTTTGTCTGGCCTTTAAAAGTCGATTACTGGGTGATAGAACTTGGAGAAGATTACTCCTACGTTGTTGTCGGGCACCCTAAGCACAAACATCTTTCCATCCTGTCCAGAAAGCCTGAAATGCCAAAAGAACAGCTCGATGAGATTATCGGCCGCTGTCAGGAAAAAGGTTATGATATCTCAAAGCTTGTCTCACAGGAACATAAACCCGCAGCGCTAAAAGGACAGGTATAATCTTCCTGAAATTTATGATTTCTTTATCTCTGAGAATTTAAAAATCCGTAATTTTGTACCTCTCTATGTTTGCAGAATAATATCCGCAGCACAGGGATTCATAATTACCCTTCTATGTATTTAATTTTTGATACCGAAACTACAGGTCTTCCCGGCAATTATAACGCACCCGTATCCGATACCAGCAATTGGCCAAGGTGTATTCAGATTGCCTGGCAGTTACATGATGCATTAGGAAACCTGGTTGAACATCAGGACTATCTGGTAAAACCGGATGGATTTAATATTCCATATGATGCAGAACGTATTCACGGTATTTCGACAGAATTAGCCACAGAACAAGGTATTGATATCCGGGAAGTCCTGGAGAAATTTAATATTGCACTTTCCAAAACAAAGTTTATAGTAGGACAGAATATTGGCTTCGACGTCAATATTATGGGAGCTGAGTTTTACCGGATGGGAATAGAAAGCCCGATGGCTCAAATGCCCGTGCTGGATACCTGTACAGAAGTTACCGCTAACTTACTAAAGATTCCGGGAGGCAGGGGCGGCAGGTTCAAACTGCCAACACTGACCGAACTGCATAGTTACTTATTCGGGGTGCCATTTGCTGAAGCGCACAATGCGACGGCCGACGTTGAAGCAACCACACGCTGTTTCCTTCAGTTAGTTAAAATGGAGGTTTTTACGCCCGAGCAGCTTCAGGCTGATCAGGACTATATCCGTTCATTTATTACCAGTCAGCCGGCTGTTATACCGAGTGCCGGTATTCAGCACATTAACCTTAAAGCCGCTTCTGATGAGATCAGGAAAAGACAAGAGCAGGCAGAGGGCCCTGGTGTTTCCAGACAAACATTAAAAGACAATCAGCAGGAACTTAAAGATGCCACTTTTGTTCACCTGCATAACCATACGCAATTTTCAGTATTGCAGTCTACCATTAATATTCCAGGTCTGATAGCTGCGGCAGCGGCCGATAAAATGCCAGCAGTAGCGATGACAGACCATGCCAATATGATGGGGGCTTTTCACTTCGTGAACCAGGTACTCAATCATAACAAAGGCGTTGAAGCAAGAAATGCTGCAGCACTTGAAAAAGGAGAGGAGCCCTCAGAAGTTCCGATTACCCCGATTGTAGGCTGTGAGTTTTTTGTCTGTGAAAATCACCTGGATAAATCCCGTAAAGACAACGGTTATCAGATGGTACTGCTGGCCAAAAATAAAACCGGTTATCATAACCTGGCAAAAATGTCTTCAGTAGCCTATACCAAAGGATTTTATTATGTCCCAAGAATAGACCGGAACATAATTGAACAATATAAACAAGACATTATCGTCCTTTCCGGAAACCTGTATGGCGAGATAGCCAGTAAGATTCTGAATATGGGTGAAAATCAGGCAGAAGAAGCTTTGATCTGGTGGAAGTCACTGTTCGGTCCGGATTTCTATATGGAGATTATGCGGCACAGCCAGGACGATGAGAATGTCGTGAATAAAACCCTGATCGCTTTAGCTCAAAAACATGAGATTAAGCTGATCGCTACCAACAATACCTACTATATCAATAAAAAGGACGCCAATGCCCATGATATTTTATTGTGCGTAAAAGATGCTGAAAAGCAGGCTACACCTATAGGCAGGGGGCGTGGATACCGTTATGGTTTGCCAAACCAGGAATATTATTTCAAATCTTCAGAAGAGATGAAAAAGCTGTTTGCGGATCTTCCGGAAGCAATTTTAAATATTCAGGAAATCATAGATAAAATATCCATCTATAAGCTTGCCAGAGAAGTCCTCTTACCTAAGTTTGATATTCCAGCGCAGTTTTTAGTCAAGGAAGATGAAGACGATGGAGGAAAAAGAGGGGAGAACAAATATTTACGCCATCTTACTTATGTTGGTGCAGAAAAAAGGTACGGGGAACTAACTCCCGAAATCATAGAACGTCTGGACTTTGAGCTCCAGACAATTGAGAAGACCGGTTATCCGGGTTACTTCCTGATTGTGCAGGATTTTATCAGAGAAGCCAGGAATCTGGATGTTTCTGTAGGCCCGGGGCGTGGTTCTGCTGCAGGATCAGTAGTTGCCTATTGTTTATGGATTACCAATATTGACCCGATCAAGTACGATCTCCTTTTTGAGCGTTTCCTAAACCCTGACCGGGTATCCATGCCCGATATTGATATCGACTTTGATGATGAGGGCAGGGGCCGTGTCATGGACTACGTGATCAAGAAATATGGTTCAAACCAGGTGGCACAGATTATTACCTATGGTACCATGGCGGCTAAATCTTCTATTAAAGATACCGCCCGCGTATTAGACCTGCCGCTTTTTGAAGCAGATAAAATAGCGAAGCTGATTCCCAATCTCAAACTCGCAAAGATCTTTAACCTGGATGAAAAATCACTCAGAGGAGCCTTGCGGGCAGATGAATATGAAAAAGTCGTTGAACTCAAAGATATAGCCGATTCAAAAAGCTTAAGTGCCGAAACCATACAACAGGCCAGAATACTGGAAGGCTCGTTAAGAAATACAGGTATTCATGCCTGTGGTGTGATCATTACCCCCGATGATATTACGAATTACGTGCCTGTGGCGATGGCCAAGGATTCAGACTTATACGTAACCCAGTTTGATAACTCGGTGGTAGAAAGCGCAGGACTGCTGAAAATGGACTTCCTGGGCTTAAAAACCCTGACCCTGATCAAAGATACCGTTAAACTGGTTCGCTTAAGAACAGGTATCCAGCTCGATCCTGATGAATTTCCTATTGATGATGTCAGGACCTATGAACTTTTCCAGCGCGGGGAAACGATAGGTATCTTCCAGTACGAGTCTACCGGGATGCAGAAATACATGAAGGAATTAAAACCTACCGTATTCGGAGATTTAATTGCCATGAATGCCCTTTATCGTCCGGGGCCGCTGGAGTATATCCCGAGTTTTGTCCGCAGGAAAAATGGAGAAGAGGAAATAAAGTATGATTTGGATGCCTGCGAAGAATATCTGAAAGAAACTTACGGGATTACAGTATACCAGGAACAGGTGATGCTTTTATCGCAGAAACTTGCAGGCTTTACCAAAGGTGAGGCCGACGTGCTGCGTAAGGCCATGGGAAAAAAACAGAAAGACGTTCTGGATAAGATGAAACCTAAATTTGTTGCCCAGGCAGCAGACAAAGGCCATGCTCCGGCTACTTTAGAAAAAATATGGAAGGATTGGGAAGCTTTCGCTTCTTACGCCTTCAACAAGTCCCATTCTACCTGTTATGCGTGGATTGCCTATCAGACAGCTTATCTGAAAGCACATTACCCGGCAGAATATATGGCTGCGGTACTGACCAATAATATGAGCGATATCAAGCAGGTGGCCTTTTTCATGGAAGAATGTAAACAGATGGGCGTTCAGGTATTAGGCCCGGATGTAAACGAATCCATTTTAAAGTTTTCCGTAAATCCTCAGGGAGAAGTACGTTTTGGTCTTTCAGGTATTAAAGGAGTAGGAGAGAAAGCAGTAGAAAGTATTATCGAAGAACGGAATACCAACGGATTTTATAAAAGTATTTATGATTTTGCAAGGCGGTCCAATACCAGAACAGTAAATAAGAAAGCTTATGAGAGTTTTGTGTATAGCGGGGCTTTTGATAGTTTTGGTGCTCACCGGGCACAGTTTTTCTTTGTTGGTATGAACGATAAACTGAATGGTATTGAAAAGCTGATCAAATATTCCAATGATTTCCAGAACAGTGAGTCTTCTGCACAGTCCTCTTTATTTGGCGGAACGGTAGCAGATATGATTAATGAGCCTACTTTACCGGTAGCTGCTGAATGGACTTTAATAGACAGGCTGAAATATGAGAAAGATGCGATCGGGATTTTCCTGAGCGGTCATCCGCTCGATAATTATAAGTTAGAGCTCAAAGAATTCTGTCAGCACAACGTCCGCCACCTTTCTATTGTCAATAAAATACGGATGGGTGATACCAATGAAGACGTATTGGCAGAGTTTGAGCAATTAAAAAACAGGGAACTGGTAGTCGGCGGGCTGGTTGTGATCTCTGCCCAGCGAATGACTAAAACCGGAAAACCATTTGGTACTATTGTTTTTGAGGATTACAATGACAGTTGTGAACTGGCCTTATTTGGAGAAGACTTTGTGAAATTCAAGCAGTTTATGACTGATGGTTATTTCCTGCAAATCCGTGGCCGTGTGGGAGAACGCTTCCGTAAAGAAGGAGACTGGGAGTTTAAGATCACTTCAATAGCACTATTATCGGATTTACGGGATAAGCTGGCAAAATGTATCACGATACAGATTCCGGTTCAGGGAATCAATGATCAGATTATTACACAAATTCTGGCGATCATTGAAGAAAATAAAGAAAATACAGAACAGCAAAACTGTCAATTGAATTTTGTTGTGTACGACCGGGAACAAAATGTTTCGCTTGATCTTCCTTCTAAGTCGTTGAAGATCAATCCTGATAACACCTTTCTGGAGCAGCTGAAAGAGCTAAATGTGGTGAGCTATAAGTTGAACTAATGTCATTTTGGCATTAGAAAATATGGTGGCATTACAATTGATTATATCTTTGTGTAAATAAAAATAAGAAATATGGCTATAGAAATCACAGACGCTAACTTCGAGGAAGTTGTGTTGAAATCAGATAAACCCGTTTTAGTAGACTTTTGGGCAGAATGGTGTGGTCCATGTCGCATGGTAGGTCCAGTAGTAGACGAAATCTCAAAAGAATACGAAGGCAAAGCAGTAGTGGGTAAAGTAAATGTGGATAATAACCCACAGATTTCTACTCAGTTCGGTATCCGTAACATCCCTGCGTTGTTATTTTTCAAAAACGGTGAAGTAGTTGACAAACAAGTTGGTGCGGTTCCAAAATCAGTATTAGCTGGTAAATTGGATAAACAATTGTAATCAACCCGATATATATCAAAAAAAGCATCTGTATAACAGATGCTTTTTTTATGCAGTAAAGTTTTCTTCCTCAATTTCTACTATAATCGTTTCTTCCCCTTTAAGCATGTTATCGCTCCAGTAGCAAAACACAGCAATAACAGTTAATACACCGATCTGGATATAAGAGATTTCTACAGGGTGTGCTGCCGGTAAATTGAATAATCCGGCCTTTGCGGCCAGGCAAAGAACTACGGCAAGCATAAACAGCCATTTAAAATTCCCGGTACTTCTGGTTAAACGGCTTAAGTGTACCGGCTTCAATGTTAAAGCTTTTAATGCAGTAATCAAAAGCACTAAAAAAAGGACACAGAGCAAAATAT
>Ga0247807_10001593_pt1 | contig 13109 bp, 10 predicted proteins | sample UWRJL074202C1_FD_179931 | JGI IMG/M metagenome (GOLD analysis project Ga0247807, IMG submission 179931) | Plant litter microbial communities from Arlington Agricultural Research Station in Wisconsin, United States - UWRJ-L074-202C-1 | ecosystem: Environmental > Terrestrial > Plant litter >...
CCGCGACCACCGAGCTGGAGGCCGGGCTGCGCGAGCTGGTCGAGTGGTGGCGACCGCTGCGCGACCAGATCTCGGGCGGTCGGGCGGCGGGGGTGCTCGCATGAACCGCATCAACGTCATGAAGCCCTGGTTCGGCCAGGAGGAGGCGGATGCTCTGGCGGGCGTCATCGAGTCGGGCTGGGTCGCGCAGGGTCCCCGGGTGGCCGAGTTCGAACAGCGGTTCGCCGAGGCAATGCAGGCGAAGCACGCGGTCGCCACCTCGAACTGCACCACGGCGCTGCACCTCGCCCTCGTCGTCGCCGGTATCGGGCCGGGCCACGACGTCGTCGTGCCGTCGTTCTCGTTCGTGGCGACCGCCAACGCCCCCACCTACGTGGGCGCGCGGCCCGTCTTCGCCGACGTCGACCCGCTCACCGGCAACGTGACGGCGACGACCCTTCTCGCCGCGCTCACGCCGGAGACCCGGGCCGTGATCGTCGTCGATCAGGGCGGGGTGCCCGTCGACCTCGGCCCGATCCGCGAGGCGCTCGACCCGTGGGGCATCATCGTGATCGAGGATGCGGCGTGCGGCGCGGGCTCCACGTACCGCGGTCGCCCCGTCGGCGCCGGCGCCCAGCTCACGGCGTGGTCGTTCCATCCCCGCAAACTCCTCACCACCGGGGAGGGCGGAATGCTCACGACCTCCGACCCCGACTGGGCCGACCGCGCCAGGAGGCTGCGGGAGCATTCGATGAGCGTGTCTGCGAACCTGCGTCACGCATCCGTGCTCGCCCCTCCCGAGGAGTACACCGAGGTCGGCTTCAACTACCGCATGACCGACATGCAGGCGGCCGTCGGCCTCGTGCAGCTCGGCCGGCTGCCCGAGATCGTCGAGCGCAGGCGCGAGATCGTCGCGGCGTACACGGCGGCGCTCAGCGGCATCACGGGCCTCAGGCTGCTCGGCGACCCCGAGTGGGGAACCAGTAACTTCCAGTCGTTCTGGATCGAGGTGCTGCCCGACTTCCCGCTCGGCAGGGAGGGGCTTCTCGCGCACCTGGCGAAAGACGAGATCTCGGCCAGGCGCGGCATCATGGCGTCGCACCGCCAGCCCGCCTACGCGAACCGCGACACCGGGCTCGCGCCGCTGCCGGTGACCGAGCAGCTCACCGACCACACGATCATCCTGCCGGTGTTCCACCAGCTGACCGACGCCGAGCTCGACCGGGTCGTCGACTCCATCCGCGGGGCGGCCGGGCTCCCCGCGCGTGGAGCCGCGATGCCGGTGACGGAGGCGTCGGAATGACCGACCTCATCGTGATCGGGGCGAGCGGACTCGCCAGGGAGGCGCTCGCCGTGGTGCGCGAGACCGGCTCGCACCGCCCCGTCGGGGTGCTCGACGACGACGCCGCGCGAATGCCGCCCAGCTTCGACGGCGTGCCTGTGCGCGGTCGCATCGCCGACCTCAACCAGTTTCCCGGCGCCGAGGTGCTCGTCTGCGTCGGCTCGGGCACCGCTCGGGAACGCATCGTCTACTGGCTCGCCGAGACGGGGGTCCGCGGCATCCGATTCGCCACCGTCGTCGACCCCAGCGTGCGCAATCCCGGCGGATGCCGCATCGGCGAGGGCAGCATCCTGCTCGCCAACGTGAGCATCACCGCCGCGGCCGAGCTGGGCGAGCACGTCGTCATGATGCCCGGAGTCACCGTCACCCACGACGACGTCGTCGAGGACTACGTGACGCTGACTGCCGGGGTGTCCCTCGGCGGGGGCGTGCACGTCGCGCGCGGCGCCTACCTCGGCATGAACGCCGCGGTGCTGCCCGGAGTGCGGGTGGGCAGGAAGGCGGTCGTCGGCATGTGCGCCGCGGTGATCGCCGACGTCCCCGACAACGAGACGTGGGCCGGAGTGCCCGCTCGTGCGATTCGCACCCGTCCGCTGGTGGTCTCGTGAACCGGCCGTGGGGCGAACGGTGAGGCTCTCGCTGCCGCGGGAGGCGCCGCCCGCGAGCATCACCGTCGTCGTTCCCTGCTACCGCTACGGGCACTACCTGCGTCGCATCGTCGACAGCGTTCTCGAGCAGCACGACGTGCACGCCAGGGTGATCATCGTCGACGACGCGTCGCCCGACGACTCCGCCGACGTGGCCCGCTCGATCGCCGCCGAAGACGACCGGGTGACCCTGTTGGTGCCCGAGGCGAACAAGGGGCACATCGCCACCTACAACGACGGGTTCGATCTGGTCGAGACCGAGTTCGTGACCCTGGTCTCCGCCGACGACCTCGTCGCGCCCGGCGCGCTCGGCCGGGCGACCAGGCTGATGACCGCGCACCCCAAAGTCGGCGTCGTCTACGGACCGGTCATCGACTTCGTCGGCGACGACACACCCACCGGCGAATACCGTTGGGGCCGCGAGACCTGGAGCGTGTGGGGCGGGCACGAGTGGTTCGCCACGCTCACACGCCGGGGGCGAAACCGCATCCTCTCGCCGGAGGCCGTCATGCGCACGGCGGCGATGCGGGAGGTCGGCCCGTACAACGCAGCCCTCCCGCACTCCGGCGACCTCGAGTACTGGCTGCGCACCGCCGCCCGCTGGGACGTCGGCCGGGTCAACGGCCGCGCGCAGGCCTACTACCGCGTGCACGGCGCGAACATGCACCTCGAGCATTTCGACGCCACGGCCGAAGACCTGCGCCAGCGCGAGCTGGCCTTCGCGGCCATCGCGGGCCGCGACCTGCCCGCGCCCCTCGACGGCCCGAGCGAGCACCTCCGCGCGAGGATGGCACTCGCGCGCGAGGCTCTGCTCGACGCGCGACGACGGCTCGACCGCGGCGCCGACTCGGAGTCGGTGCGTCCCCTGGTCGAGTTCGCCGTTGAGATCGTTCCCGGTCTCCGCGCCACCGGCGCCGCACGCGCCGTGGACCGGCGGGTCCGCCGGGCCGACGCCGGACTCGCCCCCTCGCGCGCACAGCGAGCGCTCGAGTTCGCGTGCAGCCAGGTCGACCGGGTGCGGTGGAAGGGCCGGAACGTCATCGGCATCGGCAACGTCGCCAAGCACCTCGCACCCACCCCCGCACACCGCTCCGTAACCACGATCATCGCGGCCTCCGCCGCGCAGGAGGAACGACGATGACCACCACGGCCCGCTCCGACGCGACGCTGACCACCGGCGTTCCCATGCTCGACCTCGGGTACCAGAACCGGCAGGTGGTCGACGAGGTCGCCGAGGGGTTCGCCCGGGTCATCGACGCCAACGAGTTCATCCTCGGCAGCGACGTCACCGCATTCGAACGGCAGTACGCCGCCTACCTGCACGTCGACCACGTCGTCGGGGTGGGCAACGGCACCGACGCGCTCGTGCTCGCGCTGCGGGCCGCGGGCATCGGCCGGGGCGACGAGGTCGTGCTTCCCACGAACTCCTTCGTCGCCACGGCGGAGGCGGTCGCCCTGGTCGGCGGCGTGATCCGGTTCGTCGACTGCGGCCCCGACTACCTGCTCGACGTTGACGCGCTGGGCGCCGCGGTCTCGAGCGAGACGAGGGCCGTCATCGCCGTGCACCTCTACGGCCAGGTCGCTCCGGTGGAGCGCATCCGCGGCATCGTCGGCGACGACGTGGTGATCGTCGAAGACGCGGCGCAGAGCCAGGGCGCCCGCTCGGGCGACCGCTGGGCCGGCGCGCTCGGCGACGTCGCGGCGACGAGTTTCTACCCGGGCAAGAACCTCGGCGCGTTCGGCGACGCCGGCGCGGTCATGACCGGCTCGGCGGCGATCGCCGACCGGGTGCGCGCCCTGCGCAACCACGGCGGACTGCGCAAGTACGAGCACACCGAGATCGGCACCAACTCGCGGCTCGACTCCCTGCAGGCCGTCGTGTTGAACGCGAAGCTGGCCCGACTCGACGGCTGGAACCAAGAGCGCCGCGCCATCGCCACGCGCTACACCGAGGCGCTCGCCGACGTCGACGGCGTGACGGTGCCAACCACGACGCCCGGGGTCGACCACGTCTTCCACCAGTACGTCGTCGAGCTCGACGACCGCGACCGGGTGCTCGACGAACTGAACGCGGCGGGAATCGGGGCTGGCATCCACTACCCCGCCCCCGTGCACCTGCTCCCGGCCTTCGCCGAGGTCTCCCCGGCCGCCGGGGCCTTTCCGGTGGCCGAGCGGCAGGCGGGCAGGATCATGTCCCTGCCGATCTACCCCGGCCTCGACGAGGGCGCGCAGGCCCGGGTCGTCGAGCAGCTGGTGGCGCGCTTGTGAACGGGGCGGGCGCTCGTGACTGAGCCGACGCTGACGGCCGCGGGGCGCGGGCCGCAGGGGCTCGGCGACCGCGCGGCAGCCGGCGTGGCCTGGACCGTGCTGCAGAAGTGGGTGGTGCGCATCGGCGGCCTCGTCACCGTGGCTATCCTCGCCCGCCTGCTCGGCCCAGACGACTTCGGGGTCGTCGCCATCGCGATGACGGTGATCCCGCTCATCTACCTGCTCTCCGACCTCGGCTTCTCGACGTACGTCGTGCAGGTGGCGGATGCCTCGCAGCGGGTGCTGAGCACGGCGTTCTGGTACTCGATGTCGGCGGGGGTGCTGCTGGCCGGAGGCCTCGTCGTGCTCGCGCCGACCCTCGGGTCGGCCTTCTCGCTGCCCCAGGTCGCCCCCGTGCTCATCGGACTGTCGCCCGCCGTGCTGCTCGTCTCGCTCGCCTCGATTCCCGTGGCGCTGCTTCGCCGCAGGCTCGCCTTCCGCGCGCTCGCCCTGCAGTCCTTCGCGGCCGGGGCGATCGGCCAGGTCACGGCGATCGCCGTCGCTCTGATGGGCTGGGGCGTCTGGGCGCTCGTGCTGCAACTGCTCGTCAATCAGGCCGTCGTGCTGGTCTTCGCGTGGGTGTCGGCCCGGTGGCATCCGTCGTTCGTCTTCGACCGTGTGCAGTTCGCGACGATGTTCCGGTTCGGCACGAACGTCGTCGGCGTCGAGCTCGTCGCCCTCGCCCGCCTCTGGGCCGAGACGGCGATCGTGGTCTCGACGCTCGGCGTCACCGCTCTCGGTTTTCTCAACATCGCGCAGCGTCTCATCCAGGCGACGCACGACCTCTCCGCCGCCGCGATCCTGCCGGTCTCGACCGTCGTGTTCTCGCAGATCAGGGAGACGGTCGACCGGCTGCGGGCCGGCTACCTGCGCGCCCTCGCTCTGTCGTACGTCGTGGTGATGCCGGTCATGGTGTTCGTCGCGGTCGGCGCGCCGCTCATCGTGCCACTGCTGTTCGGCGACCAGTGGGGGCCGAGCATCGTGCCCGCCCAGGCGCTTGCCGTCGCGGGCATCATGACTCTGGGCGCCATGCTCGACAACGGGCTCTTCTACGGCGTCGGCAAGCCGGGGCGGTGGCTCGTCTACGCGATAGTCATCGACGTGCTCACGGTCGCGACTACGCTCTTCGCCTCCCGCTACGGTCTCGTCGGCATCTCCGTCGGGTTTGTCGTCGTCGCGTTCGTCGCCACGGTCGTGCGCTGGGTGCTCGTCGCGCGGCTGGTCGACTCGACCCCGTGGACGGTCGCGAGACCGTTCGCGCTGGTCGCGATCGCCGGCGTGGTCTCCGCCGCCGGCGGGATCGCCGCGATGGCGATGCTCGCCGAGTTGCCGGCTCTCGTCGTGCTGCTCGTCGTCGGACTCGTGATCGTGGCACTGCACCTCGGCGTCGTGCGGCTGGTGCAGCCGGCGCCGTTCCACGAGCTCGTCGCACTCGTCGTCCGGCGGCTCCGTCGGCGCCGACCCGTCGTGGCGGTGACCCCGTGAGCGGCGCGGCGCGCCAGCGCATCCTGCTCTCGTTGCAGCGGCGGCTCGCGTGGATCCCCGCCCCGCTCCGGCAGCGCGCGCGGGCGCTGCTCGGCCGCGACCTCGAGAGCGAGGCGGTCGTCGACGGCTGGGCGGCACCGCTGATCCCCTCGGCCGCCGCACCCGCGCTCGAGTGGCCCGCCGTGGAAGCCGCGCCCCCCGCCGTGGCGACCGCGGCGACCGGCTCGGCCGGGGGCGCGTCGCAATTGCGCTGTCTCCTGGTCACCGAGTCGGTCGACGCCTCCGGCATGGACGAGTTCGTGGCGTTTCTCGCGCGGCGGCTGCGCCGGCACGGCATACTCACCGCGGTCATGGTGGCGTCGGATGACCCGGCGAAAGGCATCGGCGGCATCGGCCGCGCGCTCGCCGACGAGGGCATCGAGGTGGTCGACCCGAAGCGCGCGGCCGGACCCGCCTGGATGAGAGCCTGGCGGCCCGACGTGCTCAGCATCCACGGTTCTGCCGACTGGCCCCTCGAGGCGGCGGCCGAACTCGGCATCCCCGCGGTCGAGACGCTGCACGGCATGCACAACCTCTTCGGGGCGGCGCCCGCCGACGTGGTGCGCAGGAGAAGCCTCGTCTCCGGCCTGATCAGCGTGAGCGAGATGGTGCGGCTGCAGTACCTCGCCCTCGACCGCGAGCTCGACCCGGCGCGCATCCTGACTATCCCGAACGGGGTCGACTCGCACCGGGTGCAGTCGGTCGACCGCGCCCGGGCGCGGGCCGCACTCGGCCTCACCGACGAGTTCCTCTTCGTGTCGCTGGCCAGGCACTCGCTGCAGAAGAACGGCTACGCGCTGGCCAGCGCGTTCGACGAGGTCGCTGCGGCGGCACCCGACGCGCACCTGCTCATCTGCGGCCGCTCCGACGACAGGTCGTACACGGGCCAGGTGATGGCGCTGAAGCAGCGGCTGCCGCACGGCGACCGCCTGCACCTGCGCCAGAACACCCCGCAGGTCGCGGCGCTGCTCGCGGCCGCCGACGCCTTCGCTCTCGACTCGTTCTTCGAGGGCTGGTCGCTCTCGTCGATGGAGGCGCTCGCCTCGGGGGTGCCCGTCGTGGTGAGCGACGTCGGCGGAGCCAGGGAGCAGCTCACCGGCGGCCCCGCGAAGGGCGCCCTGATCGCCAACCCGCTCGGCGACCCGCTGGCCGTCGACTGGGCGGCCATCAGCGCTGCCCGCTTCCGCGAGCAGGCCAACCGCGCCGAGCTGGTCGACGCGATGACCGCCCTCGCCCGCGGCACCATGCCGCTCGACTCCCGTGCGGCCATCGCGGCCGACTCCCTCGCCCGCTTCGACGACGAGCTGTGCATCAGGCGGCACGCGCAGGCGATCCGGGCGACGGCAGACGGCCGGCCGCTCGTACTCTCGGGGGACCTCGCAGTGGCGGCGACGACGATCGGAGACAACCATGCTCGATAACGCGCGCTCGCGAGCGCGGCAGGTCATCCGGGTGCTCAGGGCGGAGGGGCTGGAGGGCGCCCGACGACGCGCGCGCAGGGTCGGTCACCGCGTGCTCGGTGCGGAAGCCGAGGAACTGCCGCTGCTCGCCTCCGACGTCGCCGACTCGACCCAGCTCGCGCCGTTCGCCGAACCCGTGCGGGTCTCGGGCCGGCCGTTGAGGATCGGCTGGATCACCACCCCGCCCGGCGCCGGCTCGGGCGGCCACACCACGATGTTCCGCATGATCGAGGGGCTCGAGCGCGCGGGACACGACAACCGTCTCTACCTCTACGACACCTCGCACGGCGACCTCGCGAGGCACGAGCGGGTGGTCCGCGAGAACTGGCCCGCCGTCGCGGCCTCGGTGCACGATGTGGCGACGATCTCCGGCGGCGGCGGCTCGACGGACGCCGACGTGTGGGTGGCGACCTCGTGGCAGAGCGCGCACGTGCTCGCGTCCCGTCCGCACCTGTCGGGTCGCCGGATGTACTTCGTGCAGGACTACGAGCCGTACTTCTACGCCCACGGGTCGCTGTACGCGCTCGCCGAAGACACCTACCGCTTCGGCTTCACCGGCATCACCGCGGGAGCGTGGCTCGCCGAGGAGCTCGCCGACCGGTTCGGCATGCACAGCAGCCACTTCGAGTTCGGAGCCGACCTCGACGTCTACTCCGTCGCATCCGGTGCCGGTGCGCCCGCCGCCCGCGACGGCGTCGTCTTCTACACCAAGCCGGGTGTGGCCCGGCGGGGCCACGCGACGGGCATGCTCGCCCTCGAGCGGTTCGCGCGGGCCCGCCCCGACGTGCCGATCCACCTCTTCGGCGACCCGGTGCCGCAGGTCCCGTTCGCGGCGGTGAATCACGGACGGCTGCGCCCAGACCAGCTCGACGACCTCTACAACAGCTGCCGGGTGGGCCTCAGCCTCTCATTCACCAATGTGTCGCTGATCCCGTGGGAGCTGCTGGCCAGCGGAACGGTCCCGGTCGTCAACGACGCGCACCACAACCGCGTCGTGTTGGACAACCCCGAAGTGGTGTGGGCGGATGCCACACCGGGAGCACTCTCCGCGGCGATGCAGGCGGCCTACGACTCGTACGACCTGTCCACGGCTCCGGCCCGGCTCTCGCGCTCGGTCGTAGGCGCCAGCTGGGCCGACGCCGCGCAGAGTGTGGCCGCGTTCATCGAGTCGCAGACGCTCGACCGCGCCTGAGATCGGCGGAGTCGTCGTCGACGGCGCCGCCGTCGGTGCCGGCGTCGTTGCCACGCGCGGCCGCGGGCTGCGTCTCGGCCGTCGCGCCGGCCTCGGCCTTCGCCTCCGCCTCTGACGCGGCTTTCGCGTCTGCGTCAGCCTTCGCGTCTGCGTCAGCCTTCGCGTCGGCGTCGGCCTTCGCCTCCGCCGCGGCCTTCACCTCGGCCTTGCGGGCGCGGTGCGCCTTTCTCGACGATTCGACCCAGGTTCCCAGCGAGATCGCGCCGAAGATCAGGATCACCCCGCCGAGAGACACCATGATCACCGTGCGCACACGACTCGAGAGCTTCTCGGTGGCGCGGTCGGGCTCGGCCACGACGATCGGGGTGAACAGGAAGCGCTCGTCGGCCCCGTTGATCGTCTGCACACTGTGCAGGCTCTCCTCGAACAGCGTGCCCAGCTCGCGGATGGTCGCGAGCGACTGGGCCTCGGTCTCTCCCGACGCGGTGATCGATACGATGAGCCCCCCGCCGCCCGCGCCGGGGGTGGCCAGGAACTCGGTGCCCAGTCCCTGTCGCTCCAACTCCTCCTGCGTTCCGGGAGCGTTGAGGCGCGTGATCACGACGTTGGCGACCAGATTGGGATCGGACGACCGGAGGTAGGGGTTGTCGGCGTTGAGGTCGACGAGTGTGGGATCGAGCTCGAGCTCGGCCTCCGTGGGAATCTTCGGGTTCACGAGCGCGTACGAGATGCTCGACTCGTAGGTTCTCGGCCCGTAGAAGTACACCGCCACCGCGGCGGCGACGGTCAGGATGATCGCGGGAAAGGCGAACCACTTCATCCGCCAGATCGTTCGAATCACTGCGAGGGGGTCCATGCCGTCAATCCATTCGGGTAGTTTGCGGTGTTGTCGTGGCCGGAGCCGGGGAGCTGCCCTCGTTCTTCACCATGATCCAGATGGCCCCGGAGAGCCCGACGAGCAGCGGGTAGCTGAGGGCGAAGGTGGGGAACGACAGGGAGTCGAAGGTCACCGAGCAGACGGCCGCGACCGCGAGTCCTGCGGCGGATGCCCCCGCGAGGCAGCGAAGCGCCGGGGACGTGGCGTGACGGGCCGAGTGCAGCGCCGCGACACCGGGAAGCACGAGGTAGATGAAGACGCAGATCAACCCGACGATCCCCATGCTCACGATGGTGTTGAGGTACTGGTTGTCGAGGATCTCCTGCGCGTTCTGCACCGTGTAGTTGCCCGGCCCGACGCCGAACCACGGTTTCGCGTCGATCATGCGCGCCACCCGCGGATAGTTGTTCACCCGCGTGGCGATCGACGGGTCGGACGTGTCGGCGCCGAGAGCGTCAGTGATGGTGCCGACGAACCCAGGCACGGCGACGAAGAGCGCGATGATCACGAACGGCAGCGCCGCGATGGTGCGCTGCCGGGCGATTCGAGGCAGGAACGGGAGCAGCACCGCGATGGCGACGACGGATGCGAGGGTGCCCGACCGCGACACCGTCGCGGCCACCGCGAAGACGAGCAGCCCCGTCTGCAGCCAGTGGAACCAGCGCTGACCGCGCTGGTCGTACAGGGCCCGCCAGATCGACAGCGGCAGCAGCATCGCGCTGACGACGCCGAACTCGATGGAATGGAAGGTGCTGCCCGCCACCCGCACCAGATTGCCTCTGGCCTGGAACGGGGTGTCTCCGCCGTTGTAGGTGAAGCCGGGCATGGCGAGCTGCACCCACTCCATCGGGTTCACACGCAGGGTGAACTGGATCAGGCCGACGACGCCGCAGAAGAACGCGCCCGCGAGCAGCCACCGCAGCAGCTGCATTGCGTCGGCCATCGACTTCACCGACTCGGCGGCGACGAGGATGAGACCGAGGCTGGCGAACGCGAGGATGAGCCAGCGGTCGGCGGCGGCCAGTCCGGTGACGGTGGCGTCACCCGTCCAACCGCCGTAGAGGGCCGTGTAGGAGGCGATGATCCCGAGCACGAAGAACACGCCAGCCATGCGGCCGGGATGCCGGACCCGCACGGGGTCGTGGAGGCGCCAGATCCACGACGCCAGCCAGAAGACGAACAGCAGGCACGACAGGATCATGGGCACCGTGCCTGCGGCGCCGATGTCCTTGATCACCATGCTCGAGGGGAAGACGAACATCGAGAACGCGGTCAGTCGCAACAGCAGAGGAGTGCGGCCCTGCGCGGCCAGCGCGGCGCCGTCCGACGTGACGTCGACCTGCGCCGGGTGGCCGGTGGCACGCGCGACGGTCGTCGCCGCGTGCGCCGCCGTTTCGGGTACGAGGGAGCCGCGAGCCATCAGCAGATCCTCCGATCGGGTGCAGATTCCTCCAAATGGTTTCTACAGGGTACAGCTCTGCGAGTTTCGCCACGCCCCTCGAACTGGGGGCAGAACGAGGGTGCTATGCGCCCCCGAAAACACGAAAGCGGTCGCGCACGGTTTCCCGTGCGCGACCGCCTTGAGCGCGATCGTGCTATTCGATCAGCCGAGCGCGATCCGGTAGACGTGGTGGGTCGACTCGCTCGCGAACGAGTCGCTGAACGATCCGTTCGACACCGCGATGGTGCGGCCCTCGCCGACCACCTCGACGTTTCCGGTCACCCCTGCGGGAAGGGTGAACGAGCGGGTTCCGGTGCCGCCGTCGGTCATGGCGAAGATGTACGCCGAACCGCCCTGGGTCTTGAGCATGGTCTCCAGCTGCGGCCCGAAGTTCCAGACGTACGACTGGGTGTTGATGACCGGCGCGAGCGAGGCGACCTTCGCGTCGACGGCCTTGACCTTGTTCTGCAGTGCGGCCCCGCAGTCGATCAGCGAGTAGTTGCCGCAGCCGCTGTTGTTGTGCTGGAAGTAGGCGATTCCGGCGGCACCGTGGATGATGCCGTTCCAGACCGCGCCCTCGAGCTGGTCGCCGCTGATCGCCTTGGCGCCGCCCTCGGTGAGGTACGGCATGGCCGTCTCGACGAACACCCAGTTCGGCTTCGACGCTGCCGGCGCCGCGAACGACTCCATCCGGTCCTGCAGCCAGCCGTAGCTGCTGGCACCCGCGGTCTTCTTGCCCTTCGGCCAGGCGGGCGAGCCGGGCAGGATGGACTGCACGTGCGGGCTCGAGTAGGCGTACTTGTCGACGCTGGTCACGTCGAGCAGTCCGACGTGGTCGTCCATGGTGTTGGGCGCCCAGTAGTTGCCGAGCACTCCGTTGCCGAAGTTCGCCTGCACGAAGCGGCCGTCGTTGTGCGAGCGGGCCTCGTCGACGAACTGCTTCTGGGTGGCGAGTCGTCCGTACTCGTCGTCACCGTCGTTGCATCCGCCCAGTCCCATCTCGCACTCGTCGGAGACGTGCCATCCGACGACGAGGGGGTCGTTGCCCAGCTCGCTCGGGCTCCACTCGGGCTGCGCGAGCAGCGAGATGCCCTGACCGGTGATGGTGCTGACCTTCGAACCGTCGTGCTCGGCGCCCATGTACGTGTTCACTCCGAGGCCGGCGAGGGTCTTGGCGTGCTCTGGCTTGCCGAAGAAGACGGAGATCGGGAAGAACCCTGGCTCGTCCCAGCCGGCCGCGTTGGCCTTCGAGAACTTCGCGTAGTAGGCGGGGCCGCCCCACCAGGGGTCGCGGGGGAGGTCGAGCGTGGCGTCGCCGCCGGCAGGTGGGACCACCGGAGGAATCGGCGTGTCGACGGGCGGAACCACCGGGGGGACCGGGGGCGTCGTCGGCTCGACGGGGGGCGTCGTGGGCTCGACCGGCGGAGTGGTCGGCTCGACCGGCGGCTGGGTCGGCTCGGCCGGTGGAACGGCTGCCGCCGTGTAGACGATGTCGACGTAGTAGTTCGAGTTCTCGAAGTTCTTCGAGGGGAATCCGCCGGGGCGGTAGGTGTAGACGCCGGCACCCGCGGGGAACGTCACCGTGCCGTCGGAGACCGCCCGGTCGAATCCGCTGGAGTCGGCGGAGTACCGTCCGTTGGGCGCGAGGTACGAGGCCACCAGGGTCTCGCCCGCCGCGACGGCGACCGGCTTCTCGAACGTGGCGGTCTGCCACCCGGATCGGCTCTCGTTCGAGAACGTCACCTGCGACAGCGCTGTTCGCGACGAGTCCCACAGGGTGCCGACGTGCTCGCCCGTGTTGTCGGGGCCCTTGAAGAACTTCATGCCGGTGACGGTGATGTCGGCGTCGGTGGTGAACCGCACGCCCAACTCGACCGCCTGGGTGTCGGGGTCGGTGACCATCTCCGGCGTGCGCGACGCGTCGAAGACGCTCTCGTCGGCGCTCGCGGACTGCGGGGCGTGCACGAAGCTGACCAGCGACAGGGCAACTACGGCGCTCGCGGAAACCACTCCCATCGCCCATTTCGCAAGGGGTCTGCGCGGCGGGTTTTTGCGGTGGAGACTATGGTCGGGGGCGTATGGCATCGGAATCTGCTCCGTTCGAAATCGGCGCACATGAGTGCAATCGCCGACCACGCTAACACCGTGTCGATGCGAATGAATGGGATATGAGAAGACCCTCATTCGGGGGGTACCGGAGTGCCGATTCACTGCACCGCAGATCGGATGAATCGGAGTATCTCCGGCGGCGTGTGCGAGTTCGATTGGACGTGCACGGCGATGTCGCCGGGATGAATTGATTCGACGAATTCGGCAGCCCTCTCGAGGTCGAGCGGGTTC
>Ga0247807_10001595_pt1 | contig 13103 bp, 9 predicted proteins | sample UWRJL074202C1_FD_179931 | JGI IMG/M metagenome (GOLD analysis project Ga0247807, IMG submission 179931) | Plant litter microbial communities from Arlington Agricultural Research Station in Wisconsin, United States - UWRJ-L074-202C-1 | ecosystem: Environmental > Terrestrial > Plant litter >...
TCATTCGTAATGGAATATAGAAATTCTCTGAAGTTCCGTCTGTGTAGGCAACTGTGATGTCTATTGGCATTGGCATTCTTCCAATTCTTTCTAAACTGATTGTTGTTTTTCCTGCATTGTCTGCAACCTCTTTGATTCCATAATCAATTGTATTCGTAGTTTGTGTCCAATCGATTAAGTACCAGTCTAATTCAGCTCCGGAAACTCTTTCTGCTGTTCTTTTGATGTCATTTGGTGTTGGATGCTTGAATTTAAAATCGTGGTAGTATCTTTTTAAAGTTGCTTCAACATTTTCTTTACCAATTACATATTCTAATTGCGATAAAAATATACTTCCTTTTATGTAAGCCGAAATACTGTATGGTCTGTTTTCGTCGTAACGATCTCCGTGAGTTCCTTGTGGCTGCTCTTTTCCGGATTGAACCAAATTATAATAAGCAGCATAATTTCCTTTAAACGGATTTGCTTCTTTTTTGTCTCCTTTTAATTCATTCAAAGCGCTGTCTTCGATGTACGTTGTAAAACCTTCATCCATCCAAGGGTGTTTTGACTCATTTGAAGCTAAGATATGCTGAAACCAGGAATGCCCTAATTCATGTGTTGCCGTTCCTAAAATTCCCTGAAGCGTTCCGTTTCCTAACATTAAGGTACACATGGCATACTCCATTCCGCCATCTCCTCCTTGTATGAAAGAGTATTGTTTGTACGGATAAGCGCCAACAGCACGGTTGTAATAATCCATTACTTTAACCATTAAAGGCTCTAGCTGTTTCCAGTTTTCAGTCGTTTTTGGATTGTTTTTGTAAAAGAAATGCAAGTCAACATCATTTGGTCCTTTTACGATATCATGTGTGTATTCTTTATCTGCAGCCCAAGTAAAATCATGCACATTTGGTGCAATAAAATGCCAAGTTAATGTTTTTGTTTTTTTAGGATAAGTAACCGTTACACCAGCATCTTCATAACCATGACCAATTGCATTTTTGTCTTGCAAATATCCTGAACCTCCAATAGTATACTCTTTGTCAATTGTAATTTTTACATCAAAATTCCCCCAAACACCATGAAACTCTCTTGCAATATACGGATCTGCATGCCAGCCTTCGAAATCAAATTCGGCTAATTTTGGATACCATTGTGACATAGACAATTCTACTCCTTCTGAATTGTTACGTCCGGAACGACGAATCTGAACCGGAACCTGTCCATCAAAATCTAAGGTAAAAGTTGATTTAGAATTTGGTAAGATTGGTTTTGCCAATGTTACTTCGAAAGTAGTTCCTGAAACTCTGGTTTGAGCTGTTACACCATCCTGCTTGAAATTGGTGATTTTTAAGAATCCTATTTCGTTTGGTTTCAGAGTTTCAATTCGGCTTTGCTTTACGTCTTTACCGTCGGCACCTTTTGTTTTAATAACCATTCTTCCGTCTGGGTCTTTAATGGTATGCAAACGTCCGTCCATTTCGCTTCCCGGCTGAAAAGCATTTGGGAATAAATGGTAAAATACTTTTCTTAAATTATCCGGAGAATTGTTGGTGTACACCAACTCTTGTTTTCCTTTGTATTGATAATTTTTTACATCCATTGCAACCTCCATTTTATAATCGGCATGTTGTTGCCAGTATGGAGCGTTTTGTGCCCAAGCTGCGTTTAAACCAAAACTCAGGAAAGAAAGTAGAATAATTTTTTGCATCTGTTGTATAATAAAAAATGGAAGAGTTTCCACTCTTCCATTGGATTAGTCTTTAAAATATTACTTCTTAGATAACTTCTCAGCCATTAATAATGCGTTATAAGCATTTACCATTTTACCGGTTACAGAACTCTCTTTTGCCGGTTTTGATTCATGATTTTCACCCAAAGCTACTGTTGCAGGAAGTGCAACACCAGAATCCATTAAGATGCGTTTTACCTGAGACGCTTTTAATTTTGGATAGTAAGAACGAATTAAAGCTGCAACTCCGGCTGCATTTGGAGCTGCCATTGAAGTACCTTGTAAATATTTGTATTTATTGTTTGGAATTGTTGCGTAAATTTCTTCTCCCGGAGCAAAAACGTCTACATTTATTTTTCCGAAATTCGAGAATTCTGCGATCACATTTTCTCCATAAACTTTGTTGATAGCACCAATAGTAATTACGTTATCTGCAAATTCTTTGATGTTATCTTCTGAATCATTTGGATAGTTGATATTTTTTGTTTCATCAATATTGTAACCATCATTACCTGCAGCATGAACAATTAAAACATCTTTTTTAGCTGCATATTTTATAGCATCATAAACCCATTTCTTGTTTGGAGAAAAGCTTTTTCCAAAACTTCCGTTAATGATTTTTGCACCGTTATCTACTGCATAACGAATGGCTAACGCAATATCTTTATCGTACTCGTCTCCATCAGGAACAGCTCTAACGGTTAAAATCTCAACATTACTGGCAACTCCGTCTCCTCCATAATTATTGCCGCGAACCTGAGCAATAATTCCCGCAACGTGTGTTCCGTGAAGTGCTTTTTCTTTATCCGGACCAAAAACAATATTATTACCGTACTTAACGTCTTTAATATCGTCAGGATTATCGCCTACTGGTGTTCTTCCGTTAAATTCTTTGTTTAAATTGTAATTCAACTGATCGTAAACCTGCTCTCTGTATTCTTCAAAATCAGCCTCAGGATCAAAAGTTGGACCAGCATTGGTAAAAATCTGATTCATGATGTTTACACTTTGTGCTACTTTTGGATCAGTAGAAGTAATAGCCGCTAAATCTTCAACTTTATAGGTAGTTTTATTAAGTTCTTTTTTTACAGTTTTGTGAACTTCTAATAAAAAGTCTACTTGTTGTTTGTCTTTTAGCGCCTTTTCGTATTTTTCATTGTATTGTGCCAACGCATTTTTATACTCCGCAGATCCGTCGTCTGCTTTTTTAATAACGCGGGTCATTTCAAGATTTTCAGCTACAGCATTTCCAAGGAAATTCCATCCGTGAACATCATCAATAAAACCATTTTTATCATCATCAATTCCGTTACCTGCAATTTCTTTCGGATTGGTCCAGATCATTCCTTTTAAATCATCGTGCTCAATATCTACACCGGAATCTACAATCCCAACGATTACTTTTTTACCTGTTTTTCCTTGAAGTAGTTCAGCATAAGCCCTGTCAACACTCATTCCCGGTATAGTATCTTTTACCAAATCCAGATGACTCCATCTTTGTAATTCATTTTCAGTAAGTGGGGCTTTTTTTACGGTAACTGAAGGAACCGTGATAGAAGCTTTAGAAGTTGCAACTTGTGCCTGTACATTTGCGGTACCGGCTAAAGCAATTAATACCCAAGCAGATAAGGTAAAAGGTTTTATATAATTCATGTATGCTGTTTTTTAAATAAGTTAAATCGTGCGACTAAATTATGATATTTTGTTACAAAAAGCTAACCATTAACACTGTGTTATGAATTATTGCTTTTAAATTACAACTTTCATCTTACAAATAGAAGTATTTTTCTACGAAATGTTTTTGTCTTCTGAACTAAAAATAATACAAAACCAACCCTCTCATTTTCAGTGTAAAAAATTGTGTCCAAAATATAAATTAATACGTGTTCACGTAATAAAATATCATTTCCAATTTGTATACTTGCACCACTAAATCAATCAAATTTAATCTATGAAAACAAAACTACTTTTATTGCTATTATTAGCAAATTTTTCTTTTTATGCACAAACCAATTTAGTTCCGAACGGAGATTTCGAAAGTTGGTCTTCATCCACTCCAACAGATTGGTTTCGCAATTTTAGCGGTTTCGTTAGTGAGAGTTCAGTGGCTCAAAGTGGCTCTTCAAGTGCAAAATTGTTAATTACCAGCTCTGCAAATTTTCTAAACTCCGCGTATTTTCAAGCACAAGCTGGCAAAACATATCGTGTAACGGTTTACCATAGAGTTGCTTCCGGTACACTTACGAATATAGAATTAAGTCTATACCACAAACCGTCTACCTTTAAATCTGAATTAGTAAAAAAGGATGACGCCATTTTTTCTTCAACGACATGGAGAAAATTAGAATTTGAATACACTACGACAGCTACAGAAGATATTGAAGTAGATATTTGGGCTACAGGAGTTACAAATTCTGAAATTTTACTTGATAATGTTTCTGTTGTTGATGTTAATGAACCTGTATACACATCCATTCCTGATGTTAATTTTGAAAATGAATTAATAGATTATGGTTTTGATTCCGGAACTCCGGATGGAAAAGTGTTAACTGCTAATATAGCAACAGTGAAATATTTAAATTTTAATAAATCTTCCATATCAGATCTAACAGGAATAGAGGATTTTACTGAATTAGAAGAATTAATTATTACAAGTAGCAATCTAACAAGTTTAAACATTAGTAAGAATCTTGCACTAACATATTTAGATTTTGGATATAATAATGTAACCGAAATAAATGTTAGCCAAAATACTAAACTAAAGGATTTTTATTGCCACGGAAATCAAATCACAAGTTTAGATGTTTCACAAAACGTATTACTTGAAGGATTTATGTGTCAAGATAATAAATTAACGGCTATCGATGTTTCACACAATCCTGAGTTGGGTATGTTTGATTGTCTTGATAATCAAATAAAAAGCATTGACATTTCTAAAAATCCTAAAATTTACGAATTAGCTTGCGAAAACAATCAGCTAACTTATCTAAACTTGAAAAACGGAAATAATACCAAGATACGTAAAGGTTTCACAAATTTTAAAAACAACCCTAATTTAACTTGTATACTGGTTGATGATGTCGATTATGCTAATGCAAATTGGGCTGAATGGAAAGATGCGACTGCTTCTTATTCTACAGCTTGTACATTAGGTCTTGCAACTTCTGTTTTTGATAAAGTAGCAGTATATCCAAACCCAACAAAAGGAGATGTAACGATTACAAACTTATCTTTAAACAAAGCAACTGTTTACAGCTCTACAGGTCAATTGGTAAAATCATTCGCTTTAGATACTGCTAATACGAATAATACAATTAGTTTATCTGGTTTACCAAAAGGAATTTATTATGTTTATTTAATCAATCAGGATGCAGCTTCTGCAAAGAAGGTGATTGTGGAGTAAATAGTACATTCAATTATAACTATGAAGTCCCATTTTCATTTATTTGGAAATGGGACTTTTTCTTTAATACCTAATAGTTAAAACACAACACCTTTAATTGTCAGAAAATAATTTACAATTCGTATCATTGCATTTCCAAAAAACAAACATTCTTATATGAGAACAAAACTACTTTTATTGCTATTACTAGCTAATTTTTCTATTTCTACTTATGGCCAAAGAAATTTAATTTCAAACGGTGATTTCGAAACATGGTCTGAATCTAAACCATTGGGATGGTATACATTCTATGATAATATTTTTCAAAGTTCAATTTCTCAAAATGGTTCATTTAGTGTAAAAATGCAAATTCTTCATCCCGAAGATCAACTTCGTAGTTTGGAATTTCCTTCAATAAAAACAAATAAAACTTATCGTGTAACAATGTATTATAGAGTTGCTTCAGGATCTATGAACGACCTTTCGATCGGTTTATACAATTCTGGTATTGAACTCGTAAGAAGTAATAGTGTAGACTTTTCTTCATCTGAATGGAAAAAAATAGAATTTGATTATACCAATACAGTTGCAGAAGATTTTCAAATAATAGTTAATGCATCAGGAGATTTAAATTCTGAAATTTTAATTGATAATATTTCTATAATAGATATCAATGAAGATCCGCTAGAAACTGTTTCAATTCCAGATATTAATTTTGAAAAAAAACTAATCTCTTTAGGAATTGACTCCGGAATACCAGACGGAAAAGTATTAAACATTAATATTGATACTGTAATGGATCTAAATCTAAACAATTCTTCTATAACGGACTTGACAGGAATAGAAGCATTCACAAACTTGCGATCATTAGAAGTTAGCAGAAACAATCTTATAGCAATAAATCTATCTCAAAATAAAAAAATAAGCGATTTACGTGTCGACAACAATAAACTAACAAATTTAGATTTATCCTCAAATACACGTTTATATTTGATCTATGCATTTGATAACGAACTAGCTACTGTAAATCTAACAAAAAACACACAGTTAACCAATTTAATGATTTATAACAATAAATTAACAAGTCTAGATATTAACTCAAATATTCTTTTAACTAATTTAATTTGCGACACAAATAGATTAACCGATTTAGATATCTCAAATAATGTTAATTTAGAATATTTAGATGTATCTAGAAATTTTTTAACAGCTCTAGATGTCGCCAAACATACTTCTTTGCTTCATTTATCTTGCAATAATAATCAATTAACAAATTTAAACACTGAAAATAATACAATTTTACAATTATTATCTTGTTACGAAAATTCTCTTGTTTCTATCAATATTTCAAACAATCTTAATTTAGAATTTTTAGATATTGGAGCTAATAACTTATCAGAAATAGATATTAAACAACATATTAAATTAGTTCAATTTTACTGTTATGTAAATCAGATTAAGAGTTTAGATCTTTCACAAAACACATTACTATCGAGCTTTTTGTGTATGAAAAATCAATTAACATCTCTTGATGTTTCTCATAACCCTGAACTTATTTGGTTTGACTGCTCTGATAATGAAATTACAAGTCTTGATATTTCTAAAAATCCTCAAGTTAATGAAGTAACCTGCAACAATAATAAGTTAACCTATCTAAATTTAAGAAACGGAAACAACACCAATTTTGATTTAGAAATGGAATATACCACTTTCAAAAACAATCCAGATCTAACCTGTATATTAGTAGATGATGCGGCTTATTCTACTGCAAATTGGTCTGAAGCAAAAGATGCTCACGCTTCCTACTCTACAACTTGCACTTTAGGTCTTGAAACTTCTGTTTTTGATAAAGTAGCGTTATATCCAAACCCAACAAAAGGAGATGTAACAATTACAAACCTGTCGTTAAATAAAGCAACAGTTTACAATTCAACAGGGCAATTGGTAAAATCATTTACTTTAGATACTGCTAATACGAACAATACAATTAGTTTATCTGGTTTACCAAAAGGAATTTATTATGTTTATTTAATCAATCAGGATGCCGCTTCTGCAAAGAAGGTGATTGTGGAGTAAATAGTACATTCAATTATAACTATGAAGTCCCATTTTCAAACAAATGAAAATGGGACTTCTTTCTGTTTATATAATGTCATTAAAGAATTTCTTCGCAAGTAAAAATATCTTTTAAGCGAACACCTTTTTCAGTATGCTGAACGGTTATGATTTCATTGTGTGCGTCATGCTCCAAAAACAAATAATAATTTTTATCTGCCGCTTCATTTAGAAATTTTTCTTTTTCAGGCATTGTCAATAATGGTCTTGTATCATATCCCATAACATAAGGCAACGGAAGATGTCCTGCAGTTGCTAATAAATCGGCACAAAAAACAATGGTTTTATCCTGATACTGAATATGAGGAATCATCTGTTTTTCGGTGTGACCATCGACGTAGTAAATTCCAAAGTTTAATTCTTCCGAAAATGCAAAATCACTTTCGGGACGTTTTATAAAATTCAATTGTCCGCTCTCCTGCATTGGCAAAATGTTTTCAGACAAAAAAGAAGCTTTTTCACGCACATTCGGTTTTGTTGCCCATTCCCAATGATTCTCGTTGCTCCAGTATCTGGCATTTTTAAAAGCGGGTTCATAACCTGTTTTAGCTGAATTCCATTGCACACTTCCGCCACAATGATCAAAATGCAGATGCGTCATAAAAACATCGGTAATATCATCGCGGTGAAAACCATAATGAGCCAATGATTTATCTATAGAATGAGAACCCCAAAGGGAATAATATCCAAAAAACTTTTCAGATTGCTTATCGCCCATTCCGGTATCAATCAAAATCAGCCGATTATTGTCTTCAATTAGCAGGCAACGAGTTGCAATATCAATTAAATTATTAGCATCAGCTGGATTTGTTTTATTCCAAATGGTTTTAGGCACAACTCCAAACATAGCGCCGCCATCTAATTTAAAATTTCCGGATTCTATTGGGTAAAGTTTCATACGTTTTTATTTATTATCTTAAAACAAAGCTAGGGAATTGGATCTCCTTATGCTAAAATTTCTATTCAAAACTGATTATCATTATTGTAAGTAAATATCTTTTAAATCTCAAAATAACTTAAAAATTACCATATTCATTTATAAAAATAACTTCTATCTATTTTAACATTTGTTATATTAATCACAACCATTATGGAAAAAGGTTTTTAAGTCGTATCTTTGCAGATAATTTAATTTCAACATTGAAAAACAGCACTTTAAAATGTAATAATTTAATTACTACCTTTTAGATGCCTTTTTAAACTGAAAGAAAAACAAATCCAAAAAACAATGATAAAAGTTTCTGATACAGCCAAAAAGAAAATCATCGATTTAATGACAGATGATGGTTTTAATGCCGCTAGCGACTATGTAAGGGTAGGCGTAAAAAGTGGTGGTTGCTCTGGTTTGTCTTATGATTTGAAGTTTGACAAAACCAAAGGTGACGACGATAAAATATTTGTAGACAACGACATAACTATTGCAGTTGAAAAAAAATCATTTCTATATTTAGCCGGAACAATTCTTGAATTCTCTGGTGGACTAAACGGAAAAGGATTTGTATTCAACAATCCAAATGCGAGCAGAACTTGTGGTTGCGGAGAGTCATTCTCACTATAAAAACAATTAAATGATGAAAAAACTAAAGCATCAGAAAGTATGCTTTAGTTTTTAAATCTTTCAATATAAAAAAAATGTCAAAATACACTGAAGACGATTTAAAAATCGAACTCGAGAATAAAGAATACGAATACGGTTTTTATACCAATATAGAATCGGAAACGTTTCCTATTGGCTTAAATGAAGACATTGTTCGTGCTATTTCTCTAAAAAAAGAAGAACCGGAATGGATGACCGAATGGCGTATTGAAGCTTTTCGTGCATGGAAAGAAATGATTGAACCGGAATGGGCAAATGTTCATTATACAAAACCTGATTTTCAGGCCATTTCTTACTATTCTGCTCCAAAACAAGTAGATCCAAACAAAACGTTAGATGACGTAGATCCTGAACTTTTAGAAATGTACAAAAAGTTAGGAATCTCCGTAGACGAGCAAAAAATGATGAACAATGTCGCAATGGATATTGTTGTCGATTCTGTTTCTGTCGCTACTACGTTCAAAAAAACACTAGCAGAAAAAGGGATTATTTTTTGTCCAATTTCAGAAGCTATAAAAGAGCATCCGGAATTAGTTCGTAAATATTTAGGAACTGTTGTACCTCAAAAAGACAACTTCTACGCAGCATTAAACTCAGCGGTTTTCTCTGACGGAAGTTTTTGTTATATTCCAAAAGGTGTTCGTTGCCCAATGGAACTTTCAACTTACTTTAGAATCAATCAGGCAGGAACCGGACAATTCGAAAGAACTTTGGTTATTGCTGATCAGGGAAGTTATGTTTCTTATTTGGAAGGATGTACAGCTCCAAGCCGTGACGAAAATCAATTGCACGCTGCTGTAGTTGAACTAATCGCTTTAGACGATGCTGAAATTAAATATTCTACCGTTCAAAACTGGTTCCCTGGAAACAAAGAAGGAAAAGGTGGTGTATACAACTTTGTAACAAAAAGAGGTTTATGCGAAACTAACGCAAAAATTTCATGGACTCAGGTAGAAACCGGTTCAGCTGTAACATGGAAATATCCATCTTGTGTACTAAAAGGAGACAATTCAGTAGGAGAATTTTATTCGATTGCTGTTACTAATAATTTCCAACAAGCAGATACAGGAACTAAAATGATCCATTTAGGTAAAAACACTAAATCGACTATTATTTCTAAAGGTATCTCTGCCGGTAAATCACAAAACAGTTACCGAGGATTAGTGCAAATTAGTCCACGTGCTGACAATGCAAGAAACTTTTCGCAATGTGATTCTCTTTTAATGGGTAATAACTGTGGAGCACATACTTTCCCTTATATCGAAAGTAAAAATCCATCAGCAAAAATAGAACACGAAGCAACTACAAGTAAAATTGGAGAAGATCAAGTTTTCTATTGTAACCAAAGAGGTATTCCAACTGAGAAAGCGATTGCCTTAATTGTAAACGGTTTCAGTAAAGATGTACTAAACAAACTTCCAATGGAATTTGCTGTTGAAGCTCAAAAATTATTAGAGATTTCTTTAGAAGGATCTGTAGGTTAATAATTTTAAGTTATGAATCTTACCCTTAAAAATGTAAAGAAAAAAGATTTACCAATTCTAAAAGCATTGGCAAAGCGTCTTGATTTCAAAATTGAAATACAAGAAAAGCCATATAATCCTGAATTTGTAAAAGAAATTTTGGAGGCTCAGAAAAGCATTGAAGAAGGCAGAGGCATAAAGATTAATATTGAAGATAAAGACAGTTTATGGAAATAATCATTTTCATTAAATGATATTACGAAATAAGTATTAATGGAAAATAAAAAAGTAATCATTTTAGGCTCATCCAGAAAAAACGGAAACACAACCAGAATTGTGGATGAAATTTCTAAAGAAACCGAAATAGATGTAATTAATTTAAGTGACTACAATATCTCTTATTATGATTACGAAAGCAAAAACAGAGAAGATGATTTTTTTCCTTTAATAAAAGGAATCATCGAAAATTATGACACGCTGATTTTTGCAACGCCAATATACTGGTATAATATGAGTGGAATTATGAAGGTTTTCTTTGATCGTATCTCGGATTTAATCCGAATGGAGAAAGAAACCGGACGAAAACTTAGAGGCAAGAAAATTGGTGTGATATCAAATTCGCATGACAATGAAATTGAAGATAGTTTTTACATTCCGTTCATAAAATCAGCCGATTATTTAGGCATGCAATATTTAGGACACGCGCATTTTAATGCTAACATTCTAAACCAAACAACAAAAATAGAATTGACATTTATATAAAATAAAAAACTAATGTTATCAATAAAAAACCTCCACGCCTCAATTGGTGATAAAGAGATCCTAAAAGGAATTAATATAGAAGTTAAAGCGGGTGAAGTTCATGCTATCATGGGACCAAACGGTTCCGGAAAAAGTACGCTTTCGGCTGTAATTGCCGGAAACGAAAACTACGAAGTTACTGACGGAGAAGTATTTCTTGACGGAGAAGATCTTGCTGATTTAGCTCCAGAAGAAAGAGCTCACAAAGGTGTTTTTCTTTCGTTTCAATATCCTGTAGAAATTCCAGGAGTAAGCGTTACGAACTTCATGAAAACTGCAATCAATGAAACACGTAAAGCAAACGGACAGGAAGAAATGCCAGCTAATGAAATGCTGAAAGTAATTCGTGAGAAATCTGAATTGTTAGAAATCGACCGTAAATTTTTATCCCGTTCTTTAAACGAAGGTTTCTCTGGTGGTGAGAAAAAAAGAAACGAAATTTTTCAGATGGCAATGTTAGAACCAAAATTAGCTATTCTTGATGAAACTGATTCTGGTCTGGATATCGATGCCTTAAGAATTGTTGCTAATGGTGTTAACAAACTAAAAAGCGAGAAAAACGCAATTATCGTTATCACACACTACCAACGTTTACTAGATTATATCGTTCCGGATTTCGTTCACGTTTTATACAACGGAAGAATCGTAAAATCAGGAGGTAAAGAATTGGCTTACGAACTGGAAGAAAAAGGATACGACTGGATTAAGGCGGAGAACTAAAAAAGTCTGAAAGTCGCAAGTCATAAAGTCAAAAGTTAGAAATTAGAATAAGATAATGAGTAAGTTTAGTTCTTTCGAAGAAATTAATTCTTGGAAAAAATCAAGAATATTTAACAAAAGAATTTATCTGATTACTGAAAGCGCTAATTTCAAAAAAGACTTTGATTTTGTTAGACAAATTAGACGAGCATCAATTTCCATATCATCAAATATTGCAGAAAGCTTTGAGAGAAACACAGACAAAGAGTTTATTTACTTTTTATATGTAGCAAAAGCATCAGCAGGAGAAGTTAGATCTCAATTGTATTTAGCATTTGATCTGGGATATATTATTAAAGAAGAATTTGAAATACTTTTAGATTCGGTAACAGAAATATCGAAACTTTTAAGTGGTTTTATTAAATACTTAAGTCAAAAGTCATAAAGTCAAAAGTCATAAAGTATTTTACTTTAGGCTTCAACTTTTGAAGTTTGAAAAAATTGTCGATAATCGTCAGTCTTTCGACTTTCGACTTTCGACTTTAAGACTAAAAAAGAACAATGGATTTAAAAGAAAAATTAGTATCGTCTTTTATGGCTTTTGAAGAGCGTGTTGATGTGCATTCAGATTTGCATGACATTCGTACAAATGCCTTAAAAAACTTCGAAAATAAAGGTTTTCCAACCAAGAAAGAAGAAGCCTGGAAATATACATCGCTAAATGCCATCTTAAAAAATGACTTTACGGTTTTTCCTAAACAAGAAAATGCAATCGAATTTAATCAGGTAAAAAAATACTTTTTACATGAAATCGACACCTATAAATTAGTTTTTATAGATGGTGTATTCAGTTCGCATTTGTCTTCTACAACGCACGACGGAATCGACGTTTGCTTAATGTCATCGGCATTGACCAAACCAAAGTACAAAATGATTATTGATACCTACTTCAATCAAATCGCAAGTAAAGACGAAAGTTTGACTTCGTTAAATACTGCTTTTGCATCTGAAGGAGCTTTTATAAATATTCCGCAAAAGAAAGTAGCCGACAAACCTATTGAAATCATGTATTTCTCAACAGGAACAGAAGCTGCATTAATGGTTCAGCCCAGAAACTTAGTGATTGTAGGTGAAAACTCGCATGTTCAGATTATTGAACGTCACCAGAGTCTGAATGAAAATCCTGTTTTAACTAATTCAGTTACAGAAATTTTTGCTCAAAAACGTGCTATTGTTGATTATTACAAAATTCAAAATGACAACAGCGAAGCCAACTTAATTGACAACACTTACGTTTCACAACAACAAGAAAGTCACGCTGCTGTACATACC
>Ga0247807_10001597_pt1 | contig 13091 bp, 16 predicted proteins | sample UWRJL074202C1_FD_179931 | JGI IMG/M metagenome (GOLD analysis project Ga0247807, IMG submission 179931) | Plant litter microbial communities from Arlington Agricultural Research Station in Wisconsin, United States - UWRJ-L074-202C-1 | ecosystem: Environmental > Terrestrial > Plant litter >...
TGGTTTCGGCATCTGGACCGACCCCGCCCGCGTCGACCAGAGTGTGCTCCTCCTCCAGATCGGCGACTACCGGCTGTACCTCGGGTCTCTCGCGCTCGGCTTGGGCACAGCGCTCAGGCTCCTCGCGCTCTTCTCGCTCACCCTGGTCGCGGGCCTCTCGACCACCGGACCCGATCTCGTGCGATCGCTCGTGCAACAGCTTCGTGTGCCGTATCGCATCGGCTACACGGCGCTCGCCGCGTTCCGTTTCGTGCCGCGCTTCGGGCACGAACTTGCCGTGATCCGCTCAGCTCATCGGGTGCGCGGGATGACGGGCGGCCGCGGACCGATTGCCGGCATCCGTCGGTACGTGGGTTACGTCATCCCCCTGCTCGCGGGTGCGATCCGTCACGCCGAGCGTGTCGCTTTGGCGATGGATGCGCGGGCGTTTGGCGCGCATAAATCCCGCACCGAGCGGTACTCCGTGCCCTTCCGCGCTCGTGACTGGATCTTCATCCTGCTGTTCTGGGTCGCTACCGCGGCCATCATCCTGATCGTGCCTCTATTGGAGTTCTCATGACCAACATCGCCATCACCCACTCCGAGGCTGGAGTGATCCAGGCCACTGTCGTGCGCCGCGAGCAGATCTCGCCTCACTTCGTGCGCGTCACGCTCGGCGGTGATGACCTCAAGCGCTTCGAGTCCCAGGGCTTCGATCAGTGGTTCCGTCTCGCGCTTCCCGTGGATGACGCCACTCGTTTCGACAACCTCCCGTCGAAGATCGACACCAAGGGCTACCTCAAGTTCCTCATGCTGCCGAAGACGACGCGTCCCGTGATCCGCAACTACACCGTGCGGCAGTACCGGGCCGAGTCCGGCGAGCTCGACATCGACTTCGTTGTGCACGGCACTGAGGGTGTCGCTGGCCCCTGGTCGCTCACGGCCGAGCCCGGTGACCACGTCGCGTTCATCGACCAGGGTTGCGGATTCCGCCCGGTGCCCGCCGACTACACGCTCCTTGTCGCCGACGAGACGGGCCTTCCCGCCGTGGCCGGTGTGCTGCGCGATTTGCCGCGGGATGCCTCAGGGCTAGCCATCATCGAGATCCCGGATGCCGCCGATGAGCAGGTCACCGATGCCCCGGACGGCTTTACCGTGCAGTGGATCGTGCGCGAGCACGGCGCTCGTCCCGGAGCCGCTGCACTCGAGGCGACGAAGGCGCTCACCCTTCCCGCCGGCACGCCATACATCTTCACCGTGGGGGAGTCCCAGCTCGTGACGAGTGTGCGCCGCTGGGCGTTATCGGAGCGCGGCATCCCCAAGACCAATGTCACCTTCTGCGGCTACTGGAAGCTCGGCCACAGCCGCTAGATCGCGCTTCGACGAGCTCAGCGACCGTTCCCTGCGCTCAGGCTTTGTTCCCTGAGCTCGTCGAAGGGCGTCTGGTTCATAACTCCTGCAGACATCGACCTTGCGCTAGCCGCAGCCCCGCAATTGTTAGGGAACGGCACTTCCGCCTGGGGTAGCTGCAGGAGTTATGAACAGCGGATGCGCACGACCTTCGAAACGTAGGAAGAGGCTCCGCGCAGAGAAACTATTGTTTCTCATGCGGGTTAGGCTTGTTGGGTGGAATTTTCGAGCCCGCTCGCTACCGTCACCCCGACGGTCGACGGCGACGTACTCGCAATTCTTAGTGGCACAGACGGCTGGTTCACGACCACCCTGCTGCAGGAGCAGATCCCCACGAGGTCAGTTCCCGGCATCCGCAACGTGCTCATTCGTCTCGTCGAACAAGGCATCGTGCAGTCGCTGATCGTCGGGCGCGTGCACCAGTACCGGCTCAACCGCCAGCACATTGCGGCAGAGCCGATCATCGCGCTCTCTCGGCTTCGGGATGCCTTCACCCAGCGCGCCGCCGCGGCGATGGGTGCGTGGCACGAGCCGCCTCTCTTCGCCGCCCTGTGCCCGCCGACGTCGCCCACGCTCCGCATCGTCGCGATCATGCCGCGTCGAGTGCACCAGCGCATCTGGGATGACCAGGTTTCGGAGTTCGAGGCCGCAGCCCAGCTCTGGACGGGTAATCCCGTCACCGTTATTGCCGTCGGCGAAGACGCCGTCGGTGAGGCATCCATTCTTCTTGACGAGGTCGCTCGGGATGGCGTTGCCATCGTGGGAGATTTTGCATGGTTTCGACGGAGCATCGCCATGGCGCAGCTCGAGCTACAAGGAAAGTGAAGGACATGTCCGAAGAAGATCAGGCACTCGGTTACACGCTCTGGGCGGTGCTGCGACGCGACCCGTCCGCGGTGGTTGGTGTGGGAGATCTCGCACCGGTCGTCGCCTCGGTTGAGGCATCCGGAGTCACCGTTCGAGGGTTCTACGACGTCTCGGGGCTGCGAGCGGATGCCGATCTCATGATCTGGCTGCACGGCTCCCATCCCGAGGCCCTGCAGGCGGCGCTGCGCGAACTGCGTCGTGCCGAGCCGCTGACGACTCTCATCCCCACCTGGAACGCCATGGGTGTGCACCGCGATGCGGAGTTCACGAGCAACCACCTGCCCGCGTTCATGCGCGACAAGGAGCCGTCGACCTGGCTCACCGTGTATCCGTTCGTGCGGTCGTACGACTGGTACCTGCTGCCCGACGAGGAGCGGCGCGCGATGCTCGGCGACCACGGACGCAAGGGTTCCGAGTACCCGCAGGTGCTCGCCAACACCGTGGCGTCGTTCGCCCTCGGAGACTACGAGTGGATTCTTGCGCTCGAGGCTCCCGAGCTGGTGGACCTCGTCGACCTCATGCGCCACCTGCGCCAGACCGAGGCGCGTCGCCACGTGCGCGAGGAGGTCCCGTTCTACACGGGCCGCCGCATTGACCTTCACGAGATCGCAGAGGTGCTGTCATGACAATTACCAATGGGCTTGTCCCCGGAGCAACCCCGGCCGCGGCATCCGGTCCCGAGCATGTCGAGGAGGCCGTCGCGTACGACGCCATTTTGCTCGCGAGCTTCGGTGGTCCCGAGGGTCAGGATGACGTCATCCCGTTCTTGCGCAATGTCACGCGCGGCCGCGGCATCCCCGAGGAGCGCCTCGAGGAGGTGGCTCATCACTACCGCGCATTCGGTGGAGTGAGCCCCATCAACGACCAGAACCGCGAGCTCAAGGCCGCCCTCGAGGCGGAGCTCGCCCGCCGCGGCATCGACCTGCCCGTGCTGTGGGGCAACCGCAACTGGGACCCCTACCTGCGCGACGCCCTCACCGAAGCCAACGAGCGCGGATTCACCAAGCTCATCGCGGTGGGCACCTCGGCGTACTCCTCGTACTCGAGCTGCCGCCAGTATCGCGAGGACTACGCGATCGCTCTCGAAGAGACCGGCCTCGGCGGAGTCATCGAGATCGACAAGGTGCGCCAGTTCTTCGACCACCCCGGCTTCGTCGAGCCGTTCATCGAGGGTGTGCGCAAGGGTCTTGCCGAGGTTGCCGCGCGCGGCATCCCGGTCGAGCAGACGCACGTGCTGTTCGCGACGCACTCGATTCCGGATGCCGATGCTGAGCGCTCTGGACCCCGCGACCGTAACTTCGGTCACGGTGGCGCATACGCGGCCCAACACCTCGCGGTAGCTGAGGTCGTTATTGCGGCCCAGTCCGAGCCGTTTGAGCCGGAGGGCGCGGACGACCAGGAGAAGCAGGTCACCTTGCGCACGGCACCACTGGCCTGGGACCTCGTTTACCAGTCCCGCTCGGGCCCACCCACCCAGCCGTGGCTTGAACCCGACATCAACGACCGCATCGAGGAGCTTGCGGCCGAGGGTGTGAAGGCCGTCGTCATCGTGCCTCTCGGGTTCATCTCCGACCACATGGAGGTCAAGTGGGACCTCGACACGGAGGCCCTCGAGACCGCCGAAGAGCACGACATGTTCGCCGTGCGCGTTCCCACTCCCGGCGTGCACGAAGCATTCGTCTCGGGCCTCATCGACCTCGTGCTCGAGCGTCGCGACGGCATCCCCACCTCCGAGCGTCCTGCCCTCACGGAGCTTGGCCCCTGGTATGACGTGTGCCGTCCGGGTTGCTGCGAGAACGTTCGCCTCGGCTTCAAGCCCGCGCTCGCCGGGATCGCCCCATGAGTGCCGTGTTGCGGATCGGCACGCGCGGGAGCTCGCTCGCACTCGCACAGACTGGAACGGTTGCCGCGGCACTCACGGCGAAGACCGGAGTCGAGACCGAGATCGTCGCGATCTCGACCGAGGGTGATCGCTCGACCGAGTCCCTCGCCTCGCTCGGCGGCACGGGCGTGTTCGCGAGCGCGCTCAGGGATGCTTTGCTCGCCGGTGACTGCGACGTCGTTGTCCACTCGCTCAAGGACCTGCCGACCGCTGCCTTCGAGGGGCTGGCGATCGGCGCGATCCCCAAGCGCGTCGATGCGCGCGATGCTCTGTGCGCTCGCGACGGGCTCACGTTCGACACTCTGCCCGAGGGCGCTCGCGTCGGCACGGGCTCGCCGCGACGGGCCGCTCAGATTCGCGTTCGCCGTCCCGACCTCGAGGTCGTGGACATCCGCGGCAACGTCGACACTCGCCTCGGCAAGGTGATATCCGGCGAATTGGATGCCGTGGTTCTCGCCGCCGCCGGACTCGATCGCATGAAGCGACTCGATGCCGTCACCGAGTTCCTCGGTCTCGATGGCTGGCCCACGGCCCCGGGCCAAGGTGCTCTCGCGGTCGAGGTTCGTGCGGGTGACGAGAAGCTCGTGCAGTCCCTCGATCACCACACGACGCGCATCATCGTCGAGGCGGAGCGCCAGACCCTCGCCCTGCTCGAGGCCGGATGCAGCGCGCCCGTCGGTGCCCACGCGATCGTCGACGACGGGATGCTGTTCCTTTCGGCGCGCGTGTATGACTCCGCGGCGCTGAGTGCGGGTGCTCCCGCCAGTTCAGGAACCGACGGGGCTGAGCACCCCTACCTCACGAGCTCGCACGCTCTCTACGTGTCCGACACCAAGGATCCCGCGGGCGAGCTCGCCCAGCGCGTGTCCAAGGAACTGTTCGACCTGGGAGCCGCAGCCCTCATGGGAGCAGCATCATGATCGAGCGTCCGCGCCGACTGCGGTCGACCCCGGCGATGCGTCGGCTCGTGGCCGAGACCCACGTGCGCCCGTCGCAGCTGATCCTCCCGCTTTTCGTGCGCGAAGGCATCCAGCAGCCCGCTCCGATCACCTCGATGCCGAGTGTTGTGCAGCACTCGCTCGACTCCTTGCGCGGCGTGATCGCGGAAGCGGCAGCGGCCGGAATCGGCGGCGTCATGCTCTTCGGTGTTCCCGAGGTGAAGGATGCCGTGGGCTCGGGCGCGACGGATCCCGACGGCATCCTCAACGTCGCGACGCGCATCGCGGTCGAGGAGGCCGGCGACGCGCTCGTGGTGCAGACCGACCTGTGCCTCGACGAGTTCACCGATCACGGACACTGCGGAGTGCTTCGCGCTTCGACAAGCTCAGCGACCGGGTATGTCGTCGACAACGACGCATCGCTCGAGCGCTACCGAGACATGGCCCTTGCCCAGGCGGAGGCCGGGTCGCAGCTTCTCGGGCTGTCCGGGATGATGGACGGCCAAGTTGCCGCCGTGCGGGCCGTTCTCGACAGCTCCGGTTTCGATGACACCCCCATACTGGGTTACGCCGCGAAGTACGCTTCGGCGTTCTATGGCCCGTTCCGCGAGGCGGTTCAGTCATCGCTCGTCGGCGACCGACGTACATATCAGCTCGACCCCGGTAACCGCCGCGAGGGTGCCCGCGAGGTGCTTCTCGACGTCGAAGAGGGGGCAGACGTCGTGATGGTCAAGCCGGCCATGAGCTACCTCGACGTGCTCGCGGATGCTGCTGCGGTCAGTCCCGTTCCCGTCTGGGCGTACCAGGTCTCTGGCGAGTACGCGATGATCGAGGCCGCCGCGGCCCACGGTTGGATCGACCGACGTCGTGCCATCGAGGAGTCGATCGTCAGCATCCGCCGTGCCGGTGCCGATGCCGTGCTCACCTACTTCTCCCTCGAGCTCGCCGCCTGGCTGGCCGAGTAGCACGCCTGATTTTGCGAAATGCAGGGGAGGAGCGCTCCCACGAGAATCGCAGGCCTGAATCTGCGCGGGAGAGGTCATTCTCATCCTGCATTTCGCAAAATCACAACCCAAAGGACAAGACATGACCACCAATGACGAGGCCTTCGCCCGCGCTCAGACCGTTATTCCCGGCGGCGTCAACTCGCCGGTCCGTGCCTTCGGGTCGGTGGGCGGTTCGCCGCGCTCGTTCGTGTCCGCGCGCGGCGCCTATGTGACCGATGTCGAGGGACGCGAGTACGTCGATCTCGTGAGCTCGTGGGGTCCCGCGATCCTCGGGCACGCGCACCCCGGCGTAATCAAGGCGGTGCAGGATGCCGCCGCCAAGGGTCTCGGATTCGGCGCGTCCACTCCGGGCGAGACTCAGCTCGCCGAGCTCGTACGCGACAGGGTGAGTCCCCTCATTGAGAAGCTTCGTCTGGTCTCGACAGGCACCGAGGCCACGATGACCGCCATTCGCCTCGCTCGCGGGGTGACCGGACGCGACCTGCTCGTGAAATTTGCCGGCCACTACCACGGCCACTCAGACGGCCTTCTCGCGCAGAGCGGCTCGGGTGTCGCGACGCTCGCGCTGCCCGGCTCGGCGGGAGTCCCCGCCGCGATTGCCGCCCAGACCATCGTTATCGGATACAACGATCTCGATGCCGTGCGCGAAGTATTTGCTGCTCACGAGGGTGAGATTGCTGCCGTCATCCTGGAGGCCGCCGCCGCCAACATGGGTGTCGTCGCCCCCGACCCGGGCTTCAACGCTGCCGTTACGCAGATCGCCCACGACAACGGTGCACTCGTGATCCAGGACGAGGTGCTCACGGGATTCCGCGTATCGGCCGCGGGCTGGTTCGGACTCGACAGCAGCTACCTGCCCGACCTCGTCACGTACGGCAAGGTCATCGGAGGAGGGCTGCCCCTCGCGGCCCTCGGTGGTTCGGCTCGCGTCATGGACCACCTCGCCCCTCTCGGTCCGGTCTATCAGGCGGGCACTTTGAGCGGCAACCCGGTCGCGGTCGCGGCTGGACTCGCGACTCTCACGGCGACGGATGCCGCGGTCTACGCGCACCTCGACAAGACCGCTGCCACGATCTCCGCGGCCACGAGTGCAGCGCTGAGTGCTGCGGGTGTCGAGCACAGCATCCAGAGCGCCGGCAATCTCTTCTCGGTGTCGTTCCGGAGCGCGGCTCCGCGCAACTATGACGAGGTGCGTGACCAGGAGGCGTTCCGGTATCCGCCGTTCTTCCACGCCATGCTGGATGCCGGCGTCTCGCTGCCGCCGAGCGTCTTCGAGGCGTGGTTCGTGTCCGCGGCTCACGACGGCGATGCGCTCTCGCGCATCCTCCACGCGCTCCCCGCCGCCGCGCGTGCGGCCGCCGAGGCGACAGCACCCTAACGCGGACCGGCCCGTAGTACCACACATTCCGTGCACGGAATAGGCCGCGCGACCGTTCAGTCAACAGGGCTATGTTGGACTGATAAACCCCGCAATCGAAAAAGGGAGAACCCCATGAAAGGCAAGATCCTCCTCGTGGTCGGCCTCGGAGTCGGGTACGTGCTCGGTGCCCGCGCCGGACGCGAGAAGTACGAGAAGATCAAGCGTCAGGCAGAGTGGGTGTGGGATAGCCCCACCATCGTCGACGCACGCGACAAGGTCGATACGTTCGTGAAGGCACGCACTCCCGATCTGGCCGAGGTCATCGCCGCCGGTGTCAAGAAGCTCGTTGCGACAGTAGCGGGCAAGCCCGCACCGAAGTCAACTCCGGCTAAGCCCATGAGCGCGAAGACCAGTCCGTCGAAGCCCGCGCCGACCAAGCCGCCGGCCAACAAGCCCGCTGCGCGCAAGACTCCAGCCAAGCCTGAATCCGGAGCTGCGGAGTAGGCGATGACCGAATCCTCACGAGACTCGAGTAAGCGCAGCCTGTTTGCGCTCATCGCTGATCTCCCTAACCTGCTCATTACCCTCGTCAAGGGTGAGCTTGAGCAGCTGAAGAATGAGATCACTGGCAAGCTCAAGAAGGCGGGGATCGGTGCGGGCCTGCTGGCTGGCGCCGCGTTCTTCGCCTTCTTTGCTTTCGCCGTGCTGCTCGCGGCGGCCGTCGCGGGTATCGCGGCCGCAGGCCTGCCGGTCTGGGCAAGCGCGCTCATCATCGGCGGTGGGCTGCTGCTCATCGCCGTGATCCTCGTGGCTATCGGGATCACCTTCATCAAGCGGGGCGTTCCCCCCACTCCCGATAACACCATCGAGAGCGTCAAGCAGGACGTCCGCACAATCAAAGGGATCGTAAAGTGAGCACTCCTATGACCGACCCGTACGCAGAATCACCGGTAGAGACTCGCATCGCCGCCACCCGCGCGGAACTCGAAAGCACGCTCGACGCTATTGAGTCCAAGCTCAACGTTCCCAAGAAGGTCGGTGAACTCGTCGAGAAGGCCAAGGCCTCCTACGAAGAGAATCCGCTTCCCTGGGTTATCGGGGCCGTCACGGCAGCGGTCGCCGTCGCGAGCGCGGTGGCCTGGGCACTCCTGAGCGACGATTAATCCGGCAGGATCCTCTCGATTCGCTTTGCTGTGGCATCAAGGGGGAGGATAGGGGCCATGGCAGCCAAACCCTTGGGCGGCCTCCGCGTGTTAGTTCCCCGAGGCGGAAAGTGGGGAGATAGCGTCGCGGCGACCCTCCGCAGCTATGGCGCGACGCCCGTAATCGCGCCGATGATCAATTTTGCGAGCGCCGACGACGGCGCTGCCCTCGCTAACGCGTTGCACGAACTGCAAGATGGCCAGTACGACTGGCTCGTCATCACGAGTGCCACGACGGTGGATGTTTTTATGGGCCACCGCGTGAGCATCCCGTCGAGAACGAAGATCGCGGCTGTCGGAGAGACGACCGCAGCGGCTCTCGTGCTCGCGGGATATCGCGTCGACTTTGTGCCCGCCGGTGACAATTCCGCGCGCGGCTTGGTGAAGGAATGGCCGAAGTCCGAAATCACGGGCCGAGTGCTCATCCCACAGTCCGACATCGCCGAACCCAACCTCGTCACCGGGCTTGCGAAGCTTGGCCTCGAAGTGAATTTTGTTGCGGCCTATCGCACAGTCGGCGTGCCGGTCACCGATTCGGTGCGAGCGGATGTCGCGTCCGGTCGCATCGGCGCAATCCTCGTGACCTCGGGGTCCGTCGCCCGCCAGATCGCAGCGCAGCTCGCACCGTTGCCCGAGGGCACGGTGATCGCCTCCATCGGCCCGCGAACCGCTTTCGATGCGCGCGCCGCCGGGCTGCAGGTTGACGTCATTGCGGACGAGCGCTCGGCCGATTCGCTCGTCGCAGCTCTCGTGGAGCACGCAAGCCCCTCGGCCTAGCGTGGCCTTCGTTCCCTGAGCTTGTCGGTTCCCTGAGCTTGTCGAAGGGCGCTTCGACAGGCTCAGCGACCGGATGCGCTCAGCGACCGAGCTACTTCTTGGTCAGTCGCACGAGCGGAATCGTGCGCTCGGTCTTCTCTTCGTAGGCGGCGAAGCCCGGGTTGTTCGCCGTGATGTCGGCCCACAGCGGTGCGCGCTCCTCATCGGAGAGCACAGTGGCCGTCACGTCGTAGGTCTCCGTCCCGAACTCCACCGTCGTGTCGGGGTGGGCGAGAAGGTTGTAGTACCAAGCGGGGTTCGTGGGCGCACCAGCTTTGGATGCGACGATCAGCCAGCCACTGTCATCCGGAAAGCTCATGAGTGGACTGATGCGTTCTTCGCCGGACTTGGCGCCGATCGAGTGAAGCAGCACGAGCGGTGCTCCCTCAAATGGCGGACCGACCTTCCCACCGTTTGCGCGGAACTCGGCGATGATGCGGTCGTTGAAGTCGTTCATGCGGCGAGTCCAATGGCGAGAAGGATTACCGCGATGAGCGGAAGGGTGCCCTGGGTGATGGCCGCGCGAGCGAGCTTGGGGTTAGACAGGATGAGCACGAGGGCCGCGGCGAGCATCGAGCCCGCACCGACGAGGGCGACGGCGGTGCCGATTACGGGCTGGCCCGCGAGGGAGATGATGAACCCGACGATGATAGCGATGGCGAGGAAGAGGTTGTAGAAGCCCTGGTTGAACGCCATGGGCTTCGTGATCTGAGCTTCCTCCTGCGTCTTGATGCCGAAGGTCTTCCAGGTCTTGGGCGTCAGCCAGGTGATGCTCTCCATGATGAAGATATAAACGTGGAGCGCGGCCGCGGCAAGCGCGATCACGAACCCGATAACAAGAAGAGTGTTCATGTGCTCAGTCTGGCACTAAGCGAGCGAGGTCTGCGGGCTACCCGAAGAGCGTCGCGGCCTCGTCGTAGCGCGACTGCGGAACTGTGTTGAGCTTGCCAAGCGCATCCTCAAAAGCAACGTGCGTGATGCTCGTACCGCTCAGCGACACCATTCGACCCCACCGACCGTGGATGACCGAGTCCACCGCGGCCATGCCGTATCGAGTGGCGAGCACGCGGTCATACGCCGTCGGCGTTCCTCCGCGCTGGATATGGCCCAGCGTCGTCGCGCGGGTCTCGATGCCCGTGCGTGCCTCTATTTCCGGGGCGAGCATGTCGCCGATACCGCCGAGCCGGGGGCGGCCGAACGCATCCAGTCCGCGTTCCGAGTGGGCGTCATCCATCGAATCGAGCTTGAAACCCTCGGCGACAACCACGAGCGGTGCGCGGCCGCGCGAACGAGCCGAGTTCACCCATTCGACGATCTCATCCATGCTCGTCTTCTGCTCGGGGATCAGGATGGCGTGAGCGCCGGCAGCCATTCCCGAGTGCAGCGCGATCCATCCCACGTGGCGTCCCATGACCTCGGCGACCATGCAGCGACCGTGCGAGTCGCCCGTCGTGCGCAGGCGATCCATCGCTTCGGTCGCGATCTCCACCGCAGTGTCGAAGCCGAAGGTGTAGTCGGTGGCGGAGAGGTCGTTGTCCACAGTCTTGGGAACGCCGACGATCTTGATGCCCGCATCGGTCAGGCGCTTTGCCGCGGCGAGAGTGCCTTCGCCGCCGATCGCGATGATCGAGTCGATGCCCTGGCGTTCCATCATCGCCTTGATGTTCTCGGGGCCACCGTTGTCGCCCTCAAAGGGGTTGGTGCGGCTTGTGCCGAGAATCGTTCCACCCTGCTTGGCGATGCCCTGGATGTCTTTGCGTTCGAGGGGGATGATGTCGCCGTCGACGACGCCGCGCCACCCATCCTTGAAACCGACGAACTCCTTCTCATAGACCTTGATGCCCTTGAGAACAGCTCCGCGGATAACAGCGTTCAAGCCGGGGCAGTCGCCACCGCTCGTGAGGATTCCGATGCTCATGCCTACAATCATCCCCTATCAAAAGAACCATGGGCTGCTCTACCCATGTTGCGGCGGCGTCAGTGGGCGCTAGAGTCAGGTGGCACCGTAGGCCCATTACATAAGGAGTTCTCATGACTGACGCTACGCCCACCCCGGATCCCGTCGCACCGCAGCCTGTTACACCCCCGGCCGCGACGCCTCCCCAGTACGCTGCACAGCCCGCTCCCGGCGCTGTTGTGCCAGGCAAGACCCTCGGAATCGTCGCCCTCGTGCTGTCGTTCCTCGGTGGCCTCGCCGTCGTCGGTATCATCCTCGGCTTCGTTGCCCGTGCCCAGTCGAAGGCTGCCGGCTACCCCAACGGACCCGCGAAGGCCGCCATCATCGTCGGTTTCATTGTGCTCGCCCTCTTCATCATCGGCATGATCATCCTCGCCGTTGTTACCACCGCCCTGCTCGGCGCTTGCGCTGAACTCGGCACCGGTGTCTGGGAAGTCGACGGCACCACCTACACCTGCGGCTAAAGCCTCACGAATTACGTGACTGCGCCCCGGAGTGATCCGGGGCGCAGTGTCGTTTAAGCCGCGGCGTGAACGTCGCAGTGCACGGGCGAGCTCCCGCAGTCCTCGCACACGACGAACTGCTCTCGGCAGCTCAGATCGCTGCAGTTCTGCATGCGCTTGGTGGATGCTCCGCACTCGCGGCAGTGCGCGATGACCTTGGCGTCCTCGCTGAAGTCCATCGACATCCTGTTGTCGAAAACATAGAGCGAGCCGTCCCAGAGACCGCTGTCGCCGAACTTCTCGCCATAGGTCGCGATGCCGCCATCGAGTTGGTAGACCTCGGTGAAACCACGGTTGATCATGAGTGAAGAGAGCACTTCGCAGCGGATGCCGCCCGTGCAGTAGGTCACGATGGGCTCGCTTTTGAGGTGGTCGTATTTGCCGCTCTCGAGTTCGGCTACGAAATCGCGGGTCGTCGCGACATCCGGGACCACCGCATCCCGGAACCGGCCGATCTCTGCCTCGAAGGCGTTGCGTCCGTCGAAGAAGGTGACGTCCTTCTTCTCGACGAGGTCGTGCAGTTCCTCGGGGGACAGGTGGGTGCCGCCGCCCACGACACCGTTCTCGTCGACGCGCAACTCGCCGGGAGCCCCGAAGCTCACGAGCTCGTCGCGCACCTTTACGCTCAGCCGCGGGAAGTCGTTGCCTTGGCCCTCGCTCCACTTGAAGTCGATGTTCTTGAACGGGGCGTATTCGCGAGTCTTGCGCAGGTACTTCTTGACGTCCTTGAGCTCTCCGCCGACCGTGCCGTTGATGCCATCCTTCGACAGTATGATGCGCCCGCCCAGCCCGAGCGATTCGCACAGGTCGCGCTGCCACAGCCGCACGGCCTCGGGGTCGGCGAGCGGCGTGAACATGTAGAACAGCAGGATCTTCGGGACGGCCACCACTTAAGCGTACGCGCGCTGTGGTTCCGTCCCGGTCTTGCACCCAAATGAAGGAGATCTCGGCATTGGCACCTCTGCATCCGCGCAAACCTGTGAGAAGCGGGGCACATTTCCTTCATTTGGTCGCGGGTGAGACGGGTGAGTCGGCGGGGCGGGTTAGTCTCGTCGCGTGAGTCTGGCGCAGGGGATACAGGGGGTGGATGCCTCGACCCTGTCGACCCTGTACGCGCCGGCCGAGCTGCCGAGTCTCGCCTCGACTCTGCGTCCGCTGAGGCGCGGGCAC